>Ga0194123_10007674_pt1 | contig 10665 bp, 10 predicted proteins | sample TA2MahsurfametaG_5_FD_155479 | JGI IMG/M metagenome (GOLD analysis project Ga0194123, IMG submission 155479) | Freshwater microbial communities from Lake Tanganyika, Tanzania - TA2015023 Mahale A surface | ecosystem: Environmental > Aquatic > Freshwater > Lake | place: Tanzania: Lake Tanganyika... | reverse complement strand
AGACCCAACAGCCCCCGCTGATCACCCTGCTGCTGCTGGCCTCCAGCCGATTCCTGGTGCAGTGGGGCTGGCTGGTTTTGGTGACCCTGCTGTTTGCGGGCGTGGGTTTCTGGCAGGTGATTCAGCAACCGGCGGGGCGGCTGTGGTGGGACCAGTTCCGCGTGAAGATTCCGGTAGCGGGGCCGGTTCTGGAGGCGGCGTTTTATGCCCAGTTCAGCCAAACGTTGGCGAATTTATTGGGCAACGGGGTGACGCTGCTGCAGGCGATGCAATTGGTGTCGCGGGCCACCCCCAACTCTTACTATCGGGTGCGGCTGGAAAAGGCCTCGGAGCAGATCTCGGAGGGTTACTCCTTGAACCGGGCCTTGCGGCAGGTCGGCGGCTTTTCCGATATGTTTCTGGATCTGGTGGCGGTGGGTGAGCAGACGGGGGAATTAGCCAAGGCCTTGGACAAGGCCGGGGCTCGGTATGAAAAAGAGATGGATCGCCGGATTCAAAAGATTACGGCGCTGATTCAGCCGGTCATCATTGTGATCATCGCGCTGGTGGTGGGAGCGGTGGTGTATTCGATCATCACGAGCATCTTCGACGCGATGTCCGGCATGCGAAAAAGCCTCTAACAAGTTGTTCCCCCCGTTTGGGCGGTTGTTCACGGGCGGCGTGAGCAAACCTGGCCGGGAAGCGGCCGTTTTCCGATTCCTCTTGCCAGAGTAGGTCATGTGCCAAGCCCACCCCAACGATTTCCCTCGCGGGAGCCCCCGGTATCGGTGGTCGGCGATGCTTTGGTTCGCGGCAGTCGCGAGCGGCATGACGGGGCCACCGCCTGCGCAATGGGACGCCCGGATACCCCAAGGGGTCCAGCCCGGCTGGTTTGGGCCGGTGGCCAATCAACCGGCCCTGAACCTGCATATTTGGAGGGCGCCGATTCGGACGCCGGCGGAGGGCGGGGACTTGGCGGTCACCTTCGTGTTTCGACAGGTGCCGGGCGGCTTTGCACGAGTTATCTGGCAAGGGCCGGGGCGGGTGGTGACGCTTTGCGCAAACTTGTTTGAACAAGCGGCACCCCTTCATCAGCGAACGATTTTGATTTCCCGGGAGTTGTTGGCGGCAGAGGGGCAACTTTTTGTCGAGTCCACCGGCCCGGGGCCCTGTTTGGAGAAGGTAGACTTGCACTGGGTGGAGCCACGGGTTTTGGCGGCGGCGGGCAACCCGGCTCGCCTACTGGGAGTTGCCGGACGGGTCTGGCCGGACGCCGAGCTGGACGGAAAATCCTCCGTGTCGGCCCCGGACGAAATTCACGCGGGATTTGTGGACGCGCTTTTGGAGGCCGGGCCGCTTTCCGTTGAGCCGGGGCAGGGAGTCCGTTTGCTGGCTTCGCTGCAGGGTCGACCGGGTTTCGGCCGCATCCGCGCGCAGGTGTCCGGGCTAGCACCCACCGAGGAGCCCCAGATCTGGGTGAACGGAAGTCCCCTCGGGGCGGTTTCGGTGGAAGTCCCGCGGTTGGACGACCCGGGGTATCGGCCGGGGGGAAGCCATCCGTGGGAGTACGGCGGCTGGAAGACTTTGACGGCGTTTGTGCCAGCCAACTGGCTGGTAGCGGGCGAAAATCAAGTGGACTGGGCGGCGCCTGGGGGCGGTCGCGGTTTGGTGGTGAGGAATCTGCGTTTGGAAGTTTCGGCGGAGTCGGGCGTGGGCCTAACCCCGCCGGCGGCCGTTGGAAGGGCACAACCTGCGGCAGTATCTGCCTCCACGGCACGGGGAGTGCCGCCAACCGCTGCTCGTGCCAACCCGCCGCCGTCCCCTCAATTGCGCACGGGATTGTCATCTGGCCGTCCTGTCGTAGGTTTACGTCAGGAATGAACTCGTTGCGCCCGCACCGTTGCGCCCGCTGTTCGGGAGGATTCACCCTCATCGAAATCATGCTGGTGGTGGGAATCATCACCGTGTTAATGGGATCGGCGATTTTCATGCTGACGGGAAATCTGGAATTCGCCAAAGAGCAACGGGCCCGTGGGGATATCCAGGCGATTACCACCCAAGTCAGGATGTTTGAGATGAAAAGCGGGGGGGTTCCCCTGACCGAATCCCAAGGGCTGAAAGCCTTGGTCGGAAAAGGAAAGGGCTTTGAGGAACTGCCCAAGGATCCCTGGGGTTCGGATTACCAGTACCGGGTCGATGCCAACTCCGCCAAGGGCTTTCGCGTTTATTCGTTGGGGCCCGACCGCAAGGACGACGGGGGCAAGGGCGACGACGTTTCCTCCAAGTAAGGGAGGTGGGGGTCGGCTTTTCATGAAACTCCGCCCACGGAAGGCGGCGGCGGGGTTCACCCTGCTGGAGATCATCCTAGCGGTGGGGATCGGCGTTATTTTCATGGGGGGCGCGGTGGTGTTTTTGTCATCCACAGGCGAGGACCGGGAGTTGCGGAGGGCCCGGGAGATTTTCGAGGAAGCAGCCGGCTTGGCGCGGGAAAAGGCGCTGGGCTCGGGCCAATCCCAGTTTGTGTTGATTCAAGAGCGGGTGGTGAATGGCGAGACGTTGCCGGAGGAGGTGGAGATGACCTTGATCACCACGGAGGATCTGGTGGCGGGCCGGCGTTCCTGGGCCAAGCCGCCAGAGGAGGGGTTCCGGTGGCTGGTGACGGGAGGCGGCTTGGTGGAGCCGATCCGGGTGCGGTTGCGGCGGGACCGCAACCAGGAGGTTTTTTCCTTCAGCGCGCTGACCGGAGAATCGATCACGGAAAAAGCGGAGCGGAGCCGATGAACCAGCCGAAATCGCCGCAGAGCTTCACGCTCATCGAAGTGATGCTGGCGGTGGCCATTTTTGCCCTGGCCGCCGTTGGTTTCGCGGTGGCCCTGAATGACGTGTTTGGTATCCAAACCCAGCTGATCAAAACCAGCCAGGTGCGCCAAGCGGTGGAGTCCTGTGCGGCCAGGATCCTCGCCACCACCAACAACCTGACTCCAACGGGGGAAAGATTCGTGGAAGACCCACTTTTCTCCACCGAGCGTTTCCGGGTGGAAATCTCCGCGAATCCCTTAGTACCGCCCATCCAGATACCCACGGCGGACGGGCGGGGGACCCGACAATTCGCCGGCTGGTGGCAGATCCGAATTCGCGCCATCGGTGCGGATCAACAACGGGCGGATGGGGTGTCCATGCTCTTATGGCCCCGTTAAGCCCAGCCTTGCCGCGAAGGGGATTTACCCTGATCGAGGTGACCTTGGGGTTGGCAATCTTGATCCTGATTTTCGGGGTCATTTTCCAGCTGGTGCAGATGTCGATGTTGGGGGCAAATGAGGCCACCCAGCTGACCCGGCGGAATCGGGAAGTGGACGGACTTTTTGCGTTGGTGAGACAACTTTGCCTGGATTTGCCCTTCCGGTCGCAGGTCTTGCTAGAACCCGGGACGGGAGTGGGCCAACGGACGGACCTGGTGCTCTCCAACGCATCTGCGGCGATTTTTCCGGACCGTTTTGACGGCACCCGGGTTTTGCGGTTGGAACTGAGGAAAAGCGAGGGGGAGACGGGTTCCACCTTGCGTCTGGTGGAGGTTTTCCAACCCAAGGAAGGAACGGGAGCACAGACCAACCTGTTCCCGCTAATGCGGGAGATCACGGGCCTGCGTTGGTGGGCACTGGATACCCGCGACGGCCAGGAAAAAACCGAATGGAACGACAGCGTCAAGCCAGCCTGTCTGAGAATGGAGTTGACGCGGCGTCAGGGAAATCGAAAGGAAAAATTCCAGGGCCTGTTTTGGATCCCGACTGGTCTGGGACCCGGCGGGCTGGTTCCACTGGATCCCGTAACTCTGCAGGGGCAGGGTCCGACGGAAGTCACCAACCCTCCGGGAGGCCCGACGCCTGGGACACCCGCTCCCAGAGCTCCAGCCCCTGGAAGTCCTGCTCCCGTCCGATGAGAGTCGCGGAGAAGCGCCACGGAAGCCAGGGGGTCGCCCTCGTGATCGTACTTTGGGCGGTCAGCCTGATTTCCGCGGCCATGTTTGGTCTGGCGGCTCTCTTGCAAAGACAACTCGGGCAGGAAGTGGCGGCTTTGCAAAACGCACGGGCCCTGCTGGTGGCCGAGTCCGGCGTGCAGATGGCCCTCAATCCGGGGCTTTTTCCGGCTGATATGGAGGCGGCCAGCCGGGAGTTGACCAGCCGGCTGCAGGAAGGCTGGCGGGGGCCGAGAGGGGGACCCGAGGTTCGTTTTGAGGTGAAAGCACAGGAGTTCCGGGGGGAGGAGGGAAAGATGAATTTAAATTCGCTCCTGTTGGGAGACCGAAACCAGGCGCGGCGAATTCTGACCAATCTCTTTGCCGGTTGGGGCGTAAATGCAACGACCTCGTCGGCGGTGATTGACGCGCTCTTGGACTGGACGGATGCGGATGACATGACAACCGGGACCGATGAATCGACAGAGGATTATTCGAGGGTGGGTCGATCTGGGCCGCGGAATGGTCCATTCCAGAAACTCGACGAACTCGAGCAGGTGCGGGGTTGGCCAGAGCTGACTCAGGAGGCTCGGGAGGGCCCGAAAGCGGTGAATTGGAGGGAAAAATTCACGATCTTCGGGACGGGTCAGCTCTCCCTCATGTCGGCAGACGAGGATGTGATTGAGGCGTGGCTGGATTTGAATCCCGGTGCGGCGGTGAATTTTATCCGGGCTCGGCCAGGGCCCGATCTGATGGCGGGAACCCAGGACGATGTGGTGAACATGGGATTATTGCCCCCCAGTGCCTTCAACGCCACCAACCGGATCAGCACAACTTGGGGGGATCTTTGGCGGGTAACCTCGACGGGGTCGGTGGGTGGAGTTAAAAGGACGATTGTGGCCCTGCTTTCACGCAACCCGCCGATGGTGCGTTCCCGCTGGGTCGCAGAGGAGGTGCAGCCGTGAAGACCCGCAAGCCTTCGCGCCGCCATACCCGCACCACCCCGGCCTCCGGGGGACCCGTGTTTCTTTTTCCCGGACCTGAGGGGTGGGAGGCTTGGAGTGAGGGCGGTGATGGCGGCGTGGAATGCGTGGGCCCGAGCGAGACTCCCGGGAAGTTACGCCCGCCGCCCGAAGCGGTTTTTTGTTTGCCCTCACGCTCCTTTTTTTCCGTGCCGTTATGGGTTCGGGAGGTGGATGGTCCTCCGGGGAGGGAGCAGGTTGGGCTGAGGCTCGAGGAGAGGGGTCTGCTCGGACCGAACCCGGACGCAGCGGTTTGGGGAATGGAGCCCATCCGGTCCGAGGCGATTCCAGGACCGGAGGGGGAATTGGAATCACGTCAACTGGAGGCCACGGCGGTGCTGGCACCCGGCTTTGAGCCAGAATGGCTGGTGGAGTCAGCCGCACGGCATGAGGTGGCAGCCCGAACCCAGTTGGCTCCCCGGGGGGGGGCGGCGGCGGTGTTGCGAAGGGAATTGGGACGATGGGTCGCAGACTTTTATGCGCAGGGAAAATGGCTGCACACCCAGCCCCTGCTGGCCCGGACTCTGGACGCGGCTGCGGCCGTGGAAATCTCCGCCTTGCTCTGCCAACTGGAAAGTGAGGGGGTGTTGTCCGGACTGACCCAACTGGTGGTGCGGGATTTGGAATCAAATCCCGTGGGGGATGACTTTATGGCGGCCTTGTCGGTGCCTTGCCGCATGGAGCCCCGCCAGCCCCCGCGTTTGCCCGGCACCCCTTGGAACCTTGAGCCCCCCGCGCTGGTCGAGCATCGGCAGGAGGCAGCGGCGTCGCAGCGAAGAAAAAAGTACGTACGGATCGGCCTGGTAAGCTATGGGCTGGTGATGTTGGCGGCGGTGGCCTTGGTGATTCACCCCTGGGTCCAAATCCAGTTGTTGCATCGGCAGTTGGGGGAAATCGGCGAGCCGGCCGACCGGATCCAAACCACGGCAATGGTTTGGCGCGAGGCTGCGGCGCTGGTGGATCCGTCTTTCAATGCTTTGGAGCTTTTGTGGCAGGTCTCGCGCCCGTTGGTGACGCCCGAGCCGCCCCAAATGGAAGGGGTACAACTAACGGATTTCGACCTGAAACCCCGAAGACTTTTGCTGAAAGGCAAGGCCACGGATGTGGTCAAGGTGCAGGCCTATCTGGAATGGCTGAAGAACAACCCCGCCTTGAGCAAGTTTACTTGGAAAAGTTCCCAACCCCGGCTGGCTGCCGACGGCACGGCTACGTTTTCCACCGAGGGGGTTCCGCCGCAAGCGGGAGCCACGGAGGACGGAACACCGCAGGAGGTCAATGTTGATGAAAACCCTTCAGGTTAGGGAAAAAAAACTTTTGCTCTTCCTTGGGGCGGCGGTTTTGGCAGGGGTACACCTGATTTTTCTACAATTGGCCCTGCGTTTTGACCGGGCCAACCGGCTGGAGCTGACGGAGCTCTCGACCGAGCTGGAGGAGGCCAGAATGTGGTTGGAGGAAAAAGAGGCGTGGGAAAGCAAGGCCACCTGGCTGGACCAAAACCTTGTCCGGATGCCCGAGGAGGCCCCGGAGGGCGCGTTGCAAAAATGGGCCCAGAGCACCGCCCAAGGAAGCGGACTGGTCATCGAGAGCCAGAACCTGCGGGCGGCCCAAACGGGGGCTCATGTCACCACGGTGGCCAACCGCATGCAGATGAAAGGCACCTTGGAGCAGACCATCCGCTGGCTTGGTCAGGTGTATGATCCCCAAAAAGGGGTGGCGGTGACCGAATTAAACCTGCGTTTGAGTCCTGAACCTCCCAAGATGACGGTGCAGGCGGAGGTGGCGCAGTTCTTTAAAAAGACCAATCCGTGAACAAGTTCTTCACAGCCGGGGGAGTCGTTCTCCTCGTCTTTTGCGTCCGGCCTTTAGCATCAGAGGAGATGATAACTATGCCTTCACCTTCGGCAGAAGGTACTTCTGCGGAAGTGCCCAGTGGCTTGTTGCCGGTGGCTTTGAACATGGATCGATATGGGGCCTTGGCCAAGAAATCCCCTTTTACGGCCGTGGCGGCGGAGGAAACGGCCGGCTTTGCGCAGGATCTCGCCTTGGCTGGGTTTGTGCGCCTGAAAGGAGAGGATTTTGTGATGGTGGCGAATCGGGCCACGGCGGACCGGTTTTTAGTCGGGAGAAAAGAGTCTCCTTCGGCCAGGGGCCTGATCCTGCTGGAGGTGATCAAGGATCCCAAAGGGGATGCGACCAAGATGAAAGCCAAGATCAAAAAAGGTGCGGAGGTGGCGACCTTAAGCTTTGAAGCCGCGTCCGCTCCCCCGCCTGTCGGCCAGCCGGTCGGACAGGTTCCACCAATACCGGGGCAGGCCATTCCGGGGCAGGCCATTCCGGGGCAGCCCGCCCCCCAGATCCAACCACCGGGACAAAAACAACCTACGGCTCCGGTGATCCGCAGGCGGGTAATCCCCGTGCCCTCGGTGCCAGGCCGATGAGAATCTTTCCATTTCGGTTGTGGAAAAGAGGCTGGTTGCTCCTGCTGGTCGCGTGGGGCTGGGCTGCCGGCCACGTGGCCCAAGCCCAAACCCCGACCGCGCCTGGTCGGCTGAATTCGCCGACCGGCTTGACGGAGGCTTCTGGCGCTCGCAAAGAGCCGGAAATGGTTGCTCCAGACACGATTCAGTTCCCCAACAATCCCGTCTCTGACTTTTTAAGGGTGTATGAGCAGTTGCAGGAAGTTACGCTGATTATGGACAACACGCTGCTGGCGGGCGGGGCCAACCTCAGCCTGACCTTGAATCAGCCGGCGACCCGTGAGGACGCGATTCGCCTCATCGAGTCCACCCTTCTTCTTAACGGCTATGCTTTTATCGCGGTGGACAATCCCGATCAGCTCCGCCGCAAGACCTTGGTGGCCGAGATGGAAAGGCTCACCCAGCAGTTGAAAAACCTGGAATCTCTGGTTCGGGAGAAAAAACGAATCGAAACGGCTCTGGAAAATCTGGAATCCCGTGTCGCTGACCCCAAACCCCGGCCAGCCGATACGCCTCCCGCAAACCCCGCCGATGCCCAGCGGGACAAGCTGGATGCCGACCTGCAGCAGATCGTGAGTCAGTTGGGGGATTATGAAAAAAGCCGGAAAGAGTTGAAAGAGAGAATCGCCAAACTCCAAAATGAAATCGAGGTTCCCTTTGCCAGCACTGGGGGCCAGAAAAAGCCTTGGGCGATCAAGGTGATCAACACTCTGGGGGGCAAAAATCCTCGCAGCGAGGGGGTGTTTTTGGCGCAAAGCCCTGACGAATTGCCCACGGGTGAGGTGATTGCCTCGTACGTTATGAAATTGGATTACCTCTCCGCAGCTGATGCCGTGCCCATTTTCGAGCAGTTTATCACCCTACATCCGTATGGAAGTATTGTGCCCGTACCGCTTTCCAATCAGGTGTTGATCACGGAAAACTCCACGCTCATTCGGAGGCTTTTGGAGGTGAAACAACTGGTCGACTTGCCGCAAAGCCTCGGACGCCGGTTCGTGGAGTTGGAGCAGGCCAATGCCGACCGGGTGGTGGAAATCATCACCGGGATTCTGGAAAAACGGGCCGAGAGCAAGGTCGCGGCCGGTTCTGCCCAGGCGGCCACCGGCCAGCCTGCCCAAGTGCCGGGCGCTCCCCCGGTGCCGCCGGCAGCGGGCGGGGCCATTTCGACTGGAAACTCTTCCTCGGTCGGCGATGTTCAGTTGATTGCGGACACCCGAACCAACCGCATTCTGATTATTGCGGCTGAGGCCGATCTTAAGTTTATCGAGACCCTGATCAACGAATTCGATGTGGCGGTTGATATTGGGGATCCTTATGAGCAGCCCCTCAATTACGTTTCGGCTTCTGATATGTTGCCCGTTCTCGCGGATATGCTCCAGGAGGAAGGGGAGGAAGGAGAAGGAGCGGGTGCCGGTGCGGGCGCGACTCCCCGCACAACTACGGCTGGAATCGGCACGGGCACTGGAGCCACCACGGGAACTGGCAGCACCGGTGGAGTTTCCGGTTCCGGACAACTGGGCTCACTCCAGGAGCCCGGAGAGCAACAAGCAGCCGAGTCGATCATTGTGGGAAAAACGCGTCTGATTGCCGACAACCGGGCCAACTCCATTTTGGTGATTGGTCAGCCCGAGTCCCGGAAAAAAGTGAAATCCATTCTGGATAAGTTGGATAAGCGGCCCATGCAGGTGTACCTCGCTACCGTCATCGGGCAGTTGCGGATCACGGACGACGACCAGTTTGCCGTGAACATCCTCCAAAAGTATATCGGAGGCTCCCAAACCGGGGCCGCATCCGTGTCGGGAGGTCGTCCCTTCATCTCTTCGGGAACGAATGGGGTGACCCCGCTCAGTCCGGCGGCGGCGACCTTGGCGACCATGGCGCAGGTGGCGAGCTCCGCCCTGCCCGGTATGCAGATTGCCACTTTTATCGCGGGTTCCATTGATCTTTATATCCAAGCCCTCACCGCCACTTCCCGCTTTCGAATTGCCTCCCGTCCTTCGGTCTTTACGGCCAACAACAAAAAAGCCGTCATCTTCAACGGAAAAAAAATTGCCGTGCCCACCAGCACGGTGACGACCTTGGGGGCGGGCGGGAGTGCCACTACGACCACGGGTTCCCAACAGTCCAACATTCAGTATCAAGACGTGGTTCTTAAAATTGAAGTGGTGCCCTTGATCAATAGTGCGCGGGAAATTACGCTCCAAATTATTCAGACCAATGACAATATTATCCCGGGTCAGTCCACCAACATCGGGGGCGGGGTCACTGTGCCGGAAATCGCCACGCAGGAACTGACCACCACGGTGACCGTGCCGGATCGGTCCACCATCTTGTTGGGGGGTCTCATCACCCAAGAAGACACCAGGACTTCAGCGGGCGTTCCTTTTCTTTCTTCCATTCCGCTGATGGGGAATCTTTTCAAAAGCACCACCGACGCCACCCGGCGGGAGGAGTTGGTGGTAATGATCCAGCCCTCGGTGGTGCAGGACTCCCCGGAATTGAGGGAGATCAGCAAGACGGAGCGCGACCTGACTGGATTTTCCTCCAAGGAGCTTTCTCCGCTCAGCATGAAGTTAGGTGCCAAAACGACCGTCCCTGATATCGCGCCGCTGTCCTCCCCAGAGGAGCTGCCGGCTCCGCCCACGCAGGAATAAATTCTGTTCCCAAGGGTGCACGCCCCTCGGGTTGACTCCGCTCTCTCTTTCGAGGACGCTCGCCGAGATTAGTTTTTCTACTTCATGAACATCCACGAGTACCAAGCCCGCGATCTACTTTCCTCCGCCGGGGTGGCCGTGCCCCGGGGAGCGGTGGCCCGCACAGCCGAGGAGGCCGAGTCCATCGCCCGTTCGCTCCCTTGCAACAGTTTCGTGGTCAAGGCTCAGGTCCATGCCGGGGGTCGGGGCAAGGGAACCTTTAAGGATGGGTTTAAGTCCGGGGTCCACCTGGTGAAAACGCCGGCCCAGGTCCGTGACGTGGCCGCGCGGATGCTCGGCAACCAGCTGATTACCCACCAGACCGGGCCAGAGGGTAAGCCTGTTCATGCCGTCCTCGTCGGAGAGTCCACCGAAATCGCCCGGGAACTCTACCTCGCCATCACTCTGGACCGCGTCTCCAACTGCCCCGTGCTCATTGCCAGTCGGGAAGGGGGCGTGGAGATTGAGACCGTCGCGGAAAAAAATCCCGCCGCCATCCTTCGCGAAAAAATTGATCCCGGCCTAGGCCTTCAGCCCTATGA
>Ga0194123_10007667_pt1 | contig 10676 bp, 10 predicted proteins | sample TA2MahsurfametaG_5_FD_155479 | JGI IMG/M metagenome (GOLD analysis project Ga0194123, IMG submission 155479) | Freshwater microbial communities from Lake Tanganyika, Tanzania - TA2015023 Mahale A surface | ecosystem: Environmental > Aquatic > Freshwater > Lake | place: Tanzania: Lake Tanganyika... | reverse complement strand
AATTTGGGAGTAAATCATTTCGTTCTTTAATGGGAGGGGGGTTCCTTGGGGGACGAAGAGGTAGTCACTCTTTATGAGAGGGGTGTTAGCTGGTTCGGCTTTCCAGCGGTTATAATCATTTGCGATTAATTTTATGCCGTCGTAGCTTCCGTAAACACCATTGCCCATTTCAAAGCTGACGGGTGCGGGTGTGTTGATGCTAAGAAGATATCCGTTATTGCCGAGGTAAGTAGCGTTTTGGTTAACTTTATCAAATTTGTCAAAGGGGTTGGTTGGGGTTTCTCTGACTGGGGATTTATAATAATCAGGGTATATTCTGTTGCTCATATTTATATATGGAGAGAAAAAATTATGGTTGCTTTTGTTTTGCAAATATCCAATTAAATAATCCGGCAATTATGGATTTTCCTTCAATTTTTAATTTTTTGTAATTTTTGAGTATATATTGTTCATTATTATCGTATTTATGTATTTTAGAATTATCTAAAGTATTTTTTAAAATTAATACTTGATTGGGTTTAATATCGTTATCAGGTCCAATTTTATATTCATTTAAGAAAATATCTTCTAATTTATAATTTTTGTTTCTAAATGGGAATTCCTTTCTTTCGGTTGAGTATATATTATTTAATGATATGCCTAAATCTTTAGAAATATAAAAATCATTTAGCGGACCTCCATATCTACTAAGTAATTCTAATAAATCATTATCATCATCAATATCTACAATCTTATTCATATTTATATGTTTCATATCATTCTGATGATAAATTGGGAATGATAATTTTTGTATATTATCTTTTAGTGCAAAGTTAATTGTATATTTTTTATTATTTTTTTTATATTTAAATTCAAGTAGGTAATTGTTTATATCATTTGTGGTAATAGAGTTTAAAATATTTTGAATTGGGACAAAATTTGAGTATCTAAGTAATAAGTTAAGATTGTCGAGATAGTAATAATTTATGTGAAGAACTTCATTCGTTTTTGTATTAATAAAATATAAATCTTCAATTACAAGTTCTTGTTTATGTTGAATTTTTAATATAAATCTTTTTATATTATATTTCAATCCCAGGAAAAAATTGAATAAGTATATAGAAATATTCACAATAGTGTTTAGAATTCTCTGCATTTATAAAAATAATACTTATTTTTTTTAAATCATTTAGTGATTTATATTTTTTTTTATAAATTTTTTTTCATTCTATATAATATAAGATGAGCAACTGCTGTGCTAATATTATTAACAGATTAGTCTCTGATGTGTATCGTTTGAAGGAAAGAGAGGCCACCACTGGTTTGATGTTTGATTTGTTACAGATAAATCAAGCTCTTATTCAGAATTCTGATACTACTGTCTATTTACTTCCTGCACAATCAACTATTCCAGGTATTCCTATAACTCTTAACCTTACTACTTACAATGCGATTGACAAAACCTGCACTTATACTACTGGAAGTTTTCTTGTAACTCTTCAGAAAGTTTCTTCTTGTGATTGCATTGTTTATACTACTAAGTGTCTTTCATGTTATGGTTCCCGTGATTGCTGTGGATTTTATTGTTTTAATTCTACTCCAACGATTTATGTAATGAATATTGATCCAACTGTTCTTTCTAATGCATCTAAGAATGATATTTATTCTGCACTTCAATATTGTGCGAATAAGACTTTTGATTGCTTTGACCCTTGTGTAGCTACTCTTACTTGTGATGCTTATGATTTATTGGTAAATTATTTGTGTCCTTATGGAGTAAGTAAGTTAAATGTATTTCAGGCTGCTTGTATTTATAAGTATTTGGCTAAAATTGATGGAAATCCTTGCAATCCAGATTGTTTTTCTCCAGCTGAACCAGCTGAACCAAATGAGCCAACTATTGGTTACAACGGAACTAAAGCTGAATTACACAATGAGCAGGTTGTTGAGCAGTCTGAGGCTGTAACTAATGTTTATGTTAGGCAGTTGAAGGATACTACTATTTCTGAGCAGCAGAGTAATAATGAATCTATAGAGGCTAAGCTTAAGGCGTTATTGGAGGCAACTGAGACTTCAGAGCAGACTGAATAAATTTTTTATATAATTTTATGCTTTTTTTAATTTTTATTAAAAAAAACTTTTTTTCTATAATTAAAATATATAAATGAATGAAGAATTGGAAAAAATATCAAATATAAACCTGGTATCGGTAAGAAACAATTTAGCGTATTCATTTAGATTTGGTGGAAATTGTTCATCACTTAAATTCAATCCATCTAATATTTCAAATGAAGAATCTAAAAAATATTCTACTCTTATTATTAATTTATTAAATGAAGAATTATGGAATTTTGGGTTAGATATTGTTTCAACAAATTATAATAATGGTGGAACTGGATTCATGATTATCACTACCCTTGATAATAAAGATAATATTCGTAAAATATTAGAAAAATTAGAACTTTCTAAAAATAATAAAAAAGAATATTCAATTTCTTTAAAAAATATTCTTAACATTTTTAACTCAAAACATACTCTAAATAATGACGAACTAAAAATTAATTACATCTTATCTATTTATGATAACTATAAACTTAATTCACAAAATACAATGTCAGTAAAATTAAATGAAGATGCAAATACATCTGTAGAAGTAGAAATATCTGAACGTTCTTTATCATCACAATTCAAAAAATATGGATTACATAGTGATGACCAGGGATGGTTTACAATTTTAAGTGAATTTGGAAAAAAATTTTCAAATAAGACAAAGAAATTGGTTGTTCCTGCATTGTTGGTAATTGCATTATTTTACACCTGTCAATTTTTATGGAAAAAATATAATGATATTAAAGATAAAATAGAGAAAGATACTCCAACAAATAATAATAAATCGAAAGTAAAAGATAATAATCATTCAGATACAAATAGTTCTACTAATGATTTTAGTCCATTTGAACCTGCACAGCCTTATGAACCATATGATTTAAGTATTAATATTAAACAGAGATGTAATAATAATCAGAGATTAAAGTCTTTACTAAAAACTTTAGAAGATTCAGATGTTAAAAAGCCCAGTAAGAATAATAATATCGAGAATAAAATTTTATTACTTTTGTCAGAAACAACTACCTCATAACTTTATAAATATTAGTGAAATATTTATTTAGAATTTTATCATATAATATTATATGAGCTATATAAATTTTATTAATAAATTATCTTCAGATGTCAAAAAAGTATCAAATGATTATTCGCATACTGAAGAAGAACTTAAAAAATACAAAGCATCTCTCACATTATTTCCCAAGTTTAACAAAAATTCAATTGGATATAAAATAAAATTCCTTTTCCAATTAGATAAAGAACATACTGACAAAACAAATCTTATTTCTTTACAAATTATTATTAATTATATTGTCGAAAACTTTATCTCTAATCATGAATTATCTTATTTTAGATATCATATTTACGAGAATGAAAATTCATTAATTTTATCGTTGTTTCATACCAATAAAAACTATATTGAATTAATTTCTGATAACGTAATAAACTATATAACAAAAGAATTACAAAATTTATCCTTGCAAATTAAAGCAAAATTTATTAATATACCAAATTTATCTACAAGAACTAAAATTAAAATATTACAAAAAGAATTTCCAATTCTTATAGATATTCTCTGCAATACTATAAATAAAAAAGATTTTAATGTTCCTGACATTATTGATTCAATAATAAAGTTAATGTATATTAATGATACTATAATTTTAAAAGACAATGATATTAAATACACAACTTATATATCTTTTGAGGATCCAGTTGAGATTTTGGCTAAAAATATAACTGAAAATAAAAGAAAAAATAATGATGAATTGAATATTACCAAAAAACAAAAAACAAATGATAATCTCTCCAATGAAATATTGAATGATAATATTAAGCATCTCTTTTGGCATACATTAGATCGTAAGAAAAATATTGAAAGTAATGATATATTTCACAGTATAATATTTTTGATAATATTAGGTGTTGTAATTTATCTTTTTCCCAATTATATCCAAAAATTTATGGATTTTAGAAAATCAAATTCAATCATAGACAATATACTTGATATAGCAACAGATGATTTAACAAGTGTTATACAAAATAAATCTAATACGCAAAATATTAATTCCAATTCAAGAAATAATTCTCCAAAAAGAAGCAAATCTCCAATCAGAAATAAATCTCCTCCAAGAATACCCTCCCCAAAAAGAAACCCTTCTCCAGTCAGAAATAAATCACCAAAAAGATATCAGTCTCCAATCAGAAATAAATCACCAAAAAGATATCAATCACCAGATAGAAATAAATCACCAAAAAGATATCAATCACCAGATAGAAATAAATCACCAAAAAGATATCAATCACCAATCAGAAATAAATCACCAAAAAGATATCAATCACCAAGAAGGGGAAAGTCACCTGTAAGGAAGAATGAGATGGATATGATATTTGAAAGGGAGAGGAAGCATTATGATGATGATTCTTCTATTTGTGAGCCAAATGAATATGTACATAGAGAAAAAACAAGGGATGATGATGATGAGGATATTGGTATGATTACAAGAAATATAATAAAGAAGTTTAATGATTTTGATTCAACAAATCAGAATCTGCTAAATATAGAGAATAGATTAAGATATATTTTAGAAGAGACAGATAGCAAGCCATAATTTAGGATATATATGTAAAAAATAAATCTATAATAATTTAATAAATATGAGTGGATTTTGTGTTAATATACTAAATAAAACAGTTCAGGCAGTATGCAATCTTGAAAATCAGGTAACTGATAATACAAATGATATTGCATTTATTATGAAATTTTTAAATTTTAATAAAAACTTGCTTCTTTCTATGCATGGTTCAAATATTAATATTCCAGTATCAGTTCTTCAATATTCTATTGATTCATCATTATGTAAGAATCAGTTATTGAAGAAATTTATTTTAGGTGTTCTTGCTCATTTAAATGAAAATCATAAAGAAAATTATTATTTATTGATTGAATCCTATGCAGATATTCCATCCAATTTTAGAAATTTAGGGATAATTGTTCCAGGAATAATACAGATTAGTTTGGTGGAGGGTAATCAGCAGGAATTGGTAAGTCTTTTAGATACTGTAAGAAATGGTGATTTATCAAAATTGAATCCAATTACTAATTTGTTGACTTCAAATTTTATGGATAGCAATTCTTATACATTAGCTATACTTCAATTCCTTTTAAAATCACCCGATGTTGAGTTTTACAAAGAGGCTAAGGTTTTATTAAACGGACAAAATTTAAGTAAATCTTATGATGAATTGGTATCTTGTAAGAAAATTAATGATTCAAAGATATCTTCTTTATTTAAGAAAAATATACAAATTAAAAGTGTTTTAGAATCAGCAAATTTTTACATTAAAAAAGGTTTTGAATCAGCAATGACTGAATATAAAACAAAATCATTTAATGACCCATATTATCCTCACCCATCTTCAACTGATTATATTAATTTTGCTATCAAAAAATTCTTAAATGACCATAATTTAGAAATTGATAACTCAGGAAAAATAATAGATGCATATTCTGGCCCATTTGAACCATATCAACCCTATGAACCGTTTGAACCAAATGTTCCTCTACAGTTTTTTACATCAAGATTGGTAGATAATAATACTCATATTGATGAAACGCAGACGCAAACTAATATTGAATTAAAGATAAAACAGTTATTGGAACTTACGGAGACCAGCATTACTAATGAGTAAATTCTTGATACAAAAAATATAATATATTATTATATTATGACTAATGGAGAAGTATGCACAGCTGTTAATTTTCTTTTTAAAGCAGTATGTGAATTAAAGATGCAGAATAATACAAATATACATAAAAGTCAAATGCAATTCTTTAGAGATTTTCATATGAATCGTCGTGCTCTTATAAGTAGTTGTGTTTTATATGAATATTATGCATCTGATTTTTTAACAATTACTAAAGATGAATTGGATTTAATGAGAGAATTTTTATTAACATATTTAGAAAAATTTGATGATACAAATATTACAGATGTATTTATTTCTTTTAATAATAATACTATAAAGTTTGTTTTTACTTCATTTGAAAGAGCATCAAAGACAAATAATACAAATACAATAATTATGGAAATTGAAAATGACATTGCAAGGAATTATGATAATTCTGTTTTTAAAATTATTGATAAAATTATTTCATCTCTTCCACAGGATAATGTTATCACAAAAATAAAAAATGTGCAATTCCATTTTAAAACCGGTAATCTCATCTCCAAATACAACGAAAATATTCTCGGAAACTACAAAGAATACGAAAAATATATTCTTAACATGTCTCCAAATCCAATTATTCCAATGATTCCCGACCCATGTTATCTTCCCCCCGGTCCTGAACCTTACTCACCTTTTGAACCATTTCAACCTGCCCAACCCTGTGAACCTTCTGAAAGTGTTAACTTTGAATTATTTAAAAAGAAAATTGGAAGTCTTAATGATGATACATCTATGCCAAATATTAACGAAAACAATATTAAAGCCGCAATCAGCAGAATCCTTGAAATCACCACTACTGAAGAATTCACTAATGTCTAAAAATAAGTATTTAAAAAAAATATAATATATTTTTTTAATTATGACCACCAACGGAATTAAATCTAATCCTCTTAATACTCCTTGGGTATTATGGTATCACTCTCTCGATGAACCAAATTGGACTAAAGATACTTACACTAAAGTAGCAGAAGTTAATACTGTAGAAGATTTTATTGGTGTTTTCAACAATTTTAACTCATTTATCAAAGGAATGTTCTTCTTCATGAGAAAAGATATCTTTCCACAATGGGAAGACGAAAGTAATATTGATGGTGGATATTGGTCATATAAAATAGCTAAAAATGTTGCTGAAAAGGCTTGGTATGAATTAGCTGCTTCTTGTGTAGGAGAGTGTTTGACAAAAAATCCGGCGGATATGTATAATATTAATGGTATAAGTTATAGTCCAAAGATTAATAATGTTATTATTAAAATATTGAATAGATATGCTGATAAGAATGAGTCAACGCAGTTGACTGAGAAGATTGAGAACTTGCATCCAAGCACAAGTCAATTTAAGCCGCATATTGAGAATAAGGATGAGTTTGTTAGTAATTGAATGTATCGTTAATAAAATCTAATATTTCTTGATTTGATTTTTTAAATTTTTTTTTATGTTTATTTAATTCCTCAATTGAAAACCATTTTATAATTTCTTTTCCAAATAAATTTTTTGGTTTAAATTTATTCCATTCCTTTTTTCTATCCATTATCATTTTATGATATACAGAAGTCGTATAAAAAATATTTTCATATTTAGTATCATAATCAATCGGTAAAAAAATTAATATTCCTTCATAAATTGTAGAATATAAAATTAATAATTTTTCAAAATTGTTAAATATATATTCGCATAATCCTGCTTTACTTCCAATTATTGCATTACTTTGTTCCCAAAAATGTCTTACACATTCTTCCAAATTACTTCCATTATCTTTATTTATCTTTCCACTAAAATCTCCCCACATTGCTCTATCCTCTATCTTACAATTCTTCCCCTCCTTCGCCATCAAAAAATAAAATTGGTCATCATTTAATGAAAATGGTAATATTCCCCCAATTTTCAATTCCATCTCATCAAAATCATCATAACTCTTTACTATATTAATCATAAATCTTCTAACAAAAAAAATATCTATTTTTTACAAAAAAATAAATATAAAAAATTATTTCACCTTCGGTGCCAAAGCCAACTTCAAATAACCCAAACTCCCAACCTTATACTGTATAATCAACGGAAAATCATTCTTCATAAAAATCTGAACATTATTACTCAAATGCGTACACTTAGTAAATAACACCAAATGACGCAAATTATAATATCCCTGTATCACCTCATACTGCTCATTATTCTTATCAAATGTCAACCCTCCATGCTCACTACAAACCGTCTCCTGATCCGCAAAATCTCCACTACAAGAAAATATCAACTTGTTTCCAACATTCTTTATCTCAATCAAATCAGCCAAATTACTCATATCCTTACAAATCTTCTGAAAATCATCACTCGGCATAACTATAGTATTCTCAAACTTCTGCGGAGGTATATTAACCTCCTCATACTTTATATCCATCAAATTCAACTTATAATGCGTAACACTATTCTTATCACTATTATCAATCTTTATTCCCAACTTATTAATATCATTGTCCGCAATATATAATGTCAAACAATCATTATTATTAGATATTGTCTTTATCAACTTATGAAAATACATCATACTCACACCAACAATCAACCTCTTCTTACAATTATAATACTCAAAACGACCTCCATCTAACTTCAAATGAACCAAAATAGTCTGACTACTATCCATAGCCACAATCTTTATAAAACCTTTATCCTCCTCATTCTCTGCATCGCTATTTCCCTTGTGGAATTCTATATTTACATCAGTCAGAATGTCTTTCAATGCCTCAACTAAAGTTTTAAAAACTGTAGTCTGAACAGTCTTGCATTCCATAACATTTCCAGTCATAGTTTTATATTTATATTCTCTAAATCTTTTAAACCATTTTTCCGACCAGCTGAAAAAATAAAGCTGAAAATTCATAAAAAAAATTGATTTAAAAATATTATACCCACTTAAAGAAATGAAATGAACATCATAACACAAAAAGATTTTTTTCCTACTCCTAATGGTGTAGATATTGACTCAATCACAGAAGCTGAAGATATTCTTATATCAATTCTTGAAAAAAATAAAAACAATTCAGTTATTGTTCCCTCTGCCGCTAATTTAAATATTTCTGTTAAAACCGCATGCTGTTACATCAACAAACCTTACAATATTAAAAAAATGTGTATGAAATTGGAAACAATGTTGAAAAAATACAATACAATAAACGAAGATGGAGAAAGACAAGGAGAAAGTAGTTGTATTAAATCTATCAATTATACGAAAGTTGATTCTACTGAAGAAGGAATTATTGTTAAAAATAGTAAAGCTAATAATAATTTTTATAATTCAATTTGTATTTCAGTAAAAATACGCGAGGATAAATGTATTAATTTAATGATTTTTACAAATGGAAGAATTACCTGCACTGGTTCAAAACAGGATAATGATGGATTGGATGCCGCAAATTTATTATTAGATGAAATGAGAAAAATGCCTGATATATTTGAGGATGAATGTGTAGATGGAATTGAAGTTATTAATTATGAAGTTGTTATGATTAATTCAAATTTTTTTGTTGGATTTTTTGTTGATAATCACAAATTATATGATATTTTGATAAGAAACCGTGACAAATATAAATTATTTTGCAGTTTTGACCCGAGAGTTTATCAAGGAGTAAAAATATATTTTATGTGGAATAATAATCAAGTAGAAAAGAATGGTGTATGTATGTGTCAAAAGAAAAAATGTAAATTTAGTGCTAAGAAAAAGAATGGTAATGGAGAAGGAGATTGCAGAAGAATATCGGTTGCAGTATTTGGCACAGGAAAAGTTTTAATAGCAGGTGCTAAAAATGATACACAATTATATGATACTTATAATTATATTGTAAAATTACTTCAAGAAAATTATCATAATATTGTTCAGCAGTCAATTGAGGATAAGAAAAAGTTGTTGAAGGATATATTGAGTCCGAATACTATTATGAAGAAGTTGAAGGTAATTGTTTAGAATTGTTTGCACATATTGCTCTAATATATCCGGGATTACAGTTATCAGAAATTATACTTTTAGCGAAAGAAAGTTCACCAAATTTATCTTTACATTTTCTATTAGCATTGAATGATTGTTCAAAGCATTCAGTGGCATCTTTAAATAATTCTTTACCATCGTAATAATTACCATCACACAATGCTCTTTGATATCCATTTGGACATCCGGCAAATTCTATAGATTTATAGCCGACTTTCATAAATTTATTTTTCTTTTCTCGTCGATGTTTATTTTCGCAGATTGTGTTCATATCTGTTCCAATGGGAACACATTTTGTTGAGTTATTTGGAATTGGAACACCCATTTGATAATCAACTTCACATAGACCGCGATTATCGTTAGGAGGGCATCCAAAGTTTTCTATATTTTTCACGCCATATCTTAATCCAAATTTATCTTTACATTTTAAATCATACTTTAATAAATCTTCTTTGGAAAATCCATAGCATTCTGTTGATTGGTAAGGATTATATTTAAAACGCATATTTGCACTTGCTGCACCAGTTGCTAAATTTCCATATTCAGGATTGCATTTTAGCATATTTTGTAATTTCTTACCACTAACACATTTTTTACCAAATGCTGGATGAGAATAACCAAATTTTATTCTATTATCAAAATCTTCATATTGACAAATACCAACATCAGCCATTCTTCCAACAGGTTGTGTCATCATTATTGCAGGATATTTTTCACGCATTATATTCTGAACTTTTTTATCACATTCTTTACTTGCCGCAGTTTTAGCTCTGCTCAACCTTTCATCACATTCCTCATCTTCTGGACATTCTTCTTCTCCAGCTCCAGCGCCCCCTCTCCTCCTTCTTCTTCCAGCACGACCTCTAATATAACAAACACCATGTA
>Ga0194123_10007660_pt1 | contig 10682 bp, 11 predicted proteins | sample TA2MahsurfametaG_5_FD_155479 | JGI IMG/M metagenome (GOLD analysis project Ga0194123, IMG submission 155479) | Freshwater microbial communities from Lake Tanganyika, Tanzania - TA2015023 Mahale A surface | ecosystem: Environmental > Aquatic > Freshwater > Lake | place: Tanzania: Lake Tanganyika... | reverse complement strand
TATAAAGGTGTAAATAATTCTGACATTTTGTATGCAAAGAAAGCTTTAAAGCGAAGATCATCTGTTGCATATAAACCAATAAGCAAAAATGTCGAAGTAGAATCCCTAATTACGGAAAAGATTGCCGAAGTTTCATCACCTCCACTACATAAAATGATTAGATTTGCTCTCCTTTATAGTGACAATGTTTTATCTCAAAGATTAATTATGGTGGCAACAGGCAGAAATGGTTATCCATTAACTAGAACTGGTTTAAATAAAATGGCTAATGCCAAGATTAGTGAACTTGGAGTTGATACCACCGGCATGGTGTTAATGGATGGTTCAGGATTAAGTGGGCAAAATCGAGTTTCAGCGGTAACTGTCTCTCAATTACTTCTTAAAGTTAAAAGTGAGCCAAAACTAAAAGTTATTTATGATTCACTTCCGATCAGTGGTGAATCTGGCACTTTAATTGGTAGGTATCACTCAACTGCACCACAGGCGGTTGGTTTAGTCAGGGCAAAAACTGGTTCAACTCGGCACACAGTTTCATTAGCGGGCTTTGCTACCTCAGGTGATAAAGAGTATGTGTTTGTGGTTATTGCAGATGGAGTTGGTAGAACTAGAAGATTGCAAGATGCAGCTCGAAATGCAATTGATCGAATGCTGGGAACAATAACCAAGCCAGCTGTGAGCGGACTAACACCACCAGTGGCAGAAAACAATCCCTTCACAACAAATCCTTAAAAAGTACTATCCATTCCAAGGGTAGAGTTAGTGCAAATGAAAAATTACATCTCGCTGATGAAATTGCGAGTAGTTGAACTTCTACTTGTCACAACACTTCCGGCATTATTTTTAGCAAGCGATGGTGTACCTGATCTAGCGATAACTGTTTGGTGTTTGGTGGGCGGAACTTTTGCAGCAGGTGGGGCTAACGCCTTTAATATGGTAATTGAAGCAAAATCTGATCAATTAATGACAAGAACTGCTAAGCGTCCAATTGCAACTGGTGAGATTTCAAAGGGTAGTGGTTTAATTTTTGCCACAGTAATTTCAATAATATCTTTGATAATTTTTTACACATTCACCACCCCACTTGCTACTTTATTGACATTATTAGCAATTACCTTTTATGTTTTTGGTTATACCCTGGCCCTAAAAAGACACACTTCTCAAAATATAGTTTGGGGTGGAGTGGCTGGTTGCATGCCAGTCTTAATTGGCCAAGCATCGGTTACTAACTCACTCTCTCTCACCTCATGGTTGTTTTTCTTCTTGATATTTTTCTGGACTCCACCACATTTTTGGGCATTGGCAGTTCGCTATAAAGATGATTACAAAGCTGCTGGAATTCCAATGCTGCCGGTGGTTGCACCAGTTAAATCTGTATTAACTCAAATGTGGCTTCACTCACTTGCTATGGCGGTGGTTTCATTATTGGTTATTCAAAGTGCTGAGTTACCAATCTGGCTATCGGTAGTTACCTTGTTACTTATCATCGGATGGAAGAGGCAGTTAATTAACTTAACTAGGCAACCAAGTGAGGTGAATGCTGGGAAATTGTTCCAAGCATCAATTGTTTTTCTCAGTATTTACTCATTTTTACTAGTAATAGGTGTGTTACTTAAGTAGTTTTCTAAAGCTTTAATGGGATAATTTTTCCCATGTCCTTCCCTCTTGCACTTGATGTTGCCGATTTGTCCAAAAAATATGGTGATCGCATGGCGCTTTCGCATGCCAATTTTGAGGTGCCGATGGGAAGCATCTGTGGATTTGTCGGCCCAAATGGATCTGGCAAAACCACCACCATCAGAATGTTGTTGGGATTAATTACACCAACTACTGGCAGCGGCCATGTGTTAGGTGAATCAATTACAGAACCAGAAAAATATTTACCAAATGTGGGGGCAATGATTGAAGGCCCAGCTTTTTATCCTGCATTAACTGGAGAACAAAACTTAACAGTGTTAGCAAAATTAGGGGGATTTGATACAGGTCGTATTCAAGGGTTACTTGATTTAGTAGATCTTGGTGATCGAGGAGATTCAAAGTATAAAACTTACTCGTTGGGCATGAAGCAACGGCTTGGAATTGCAGCTGCTTTATTACCAAATCCAAAGCTTCTTATTCTTGATGAACCAACAAATGGTTTAGATCCTGCTGGGATCCAAGAGGTTAGGGCTTTGCTTAGAAAATTAGCAGATAATGGCACGACGGTATTCGTCTCCTCTCACCTTTTATCTGAGATCGAAATGATTAGTGATTATCTGGTGATGCTGCGGCTAGGGCAGGTTATCTTCTCAGGCAAAACAAGTGAGTTACTTGCCAAACAACAGCCGGTGATTGTGGCAAAACCAGAAAACCGAAGTGATCTAGAAAAGTTAGTAAAGATTGCAACCTCAGCCGGACACACTGCAACCATAATTGATGAATCAGTTCATGTAACTGGTGAGAGTGAGTTTTCTGCCAAGTTCAACAAAGCAGCTTTTGAGGCAGGAATTGTGCTAGCTAGCCTGACACCAGTTAGAGCATCACTTGAAGATACATTTTTTGAAATGACGGGTGAGTAATTATGTGGAATGTATTTAGAGCCGAATTAACAAAGTTAAAGCGCCCATCACTTTCACTTTCGACCATTGCAGCTGTTGCATTTGTAACTAGCTTAACAACCTCACTGTTGTTCTTGTTGGTTGATTCGCCAGAGGGAAATGGTGAACGGGGAGTAAGAATTGGTCGAGATGTGTTGGCTCTACCTAGTGGTGTAACGATCAGTTTTAGTAATGCAGCGGGTTTATTAGGAATTGTCGCTCTTTGCATATTTGCAGCTCAAACAGCACAGGAGTACACCTACGGAACATTACGTAATTTACTAGTACGTCAGCCATCTAGAATGAAGATATTAATTGGCAAATTAGGCTCTATGAAGTTATTTGCCATTGCGATGGTTACCTTTTCAGCATTACTTGCAGTGAGCTTGTCTTATCTATTTGCTGGTGTGAAAAATATTCCAACTCAAGCCTGGGGCACCCAAGATGCCCAAATAGCTGTTATTCAAACCTTTATAAATGTCTTACTTGCCACAATTGGTTTTGGAATATTTGGGATGATCTTAGGCTTGCTATTTAGATCTCCAATCTCGGCAATCTCAATAGGTGTGATCTGGAATTTAATTATCGAAGGCTTGCTTTCGATTTTTGTCACCAATATCGATCGATACTTCCCAGGGCAGCTGTTATCAATTGTTGCGACGGGGGGTAATGAGCGCATCTCATACCAATACGCACTTTTTACCTCATATGGATTTTTACTTGCCGGCTTAGCAATCGTGGCTATTTTGTTTAAGAGGCGGGATGTGGCAAATTGATTAACAAAAAGATAATTGCAGCATTCATTTCACTTACCCTGTTGCCAACCTATGCCTTAGCTGCCCCGCCTAAGCCAACCCAGGCACAAATTGATGCTGCCAAGAAGATTGAGGCAGAAAAAAAGGCTGCAGCAGATGCTGCGGCAAAGAAATTAAGCTCAGCTAAAAAAACCTTACGCCAACTTACCGCTATTGCTACAACAAAAAGAAAAGTATATTTAGCAGCTCAAAATGAGTTAAAGGTAAAGACCAAACAAGCAGAGATAGCAATGGCTCATCTGCAAGCTGCCCAAGCTTCTGTTAGTACCGGCAAGCGAACAATTGGAAAGTTAGCGGTAAATGCATATGTAATGGGTGGTGGCTTTACAGATTTAGATTCATTATTAAAGTCAGATGGACCACAAGATTTAGCAGATCGCTTAAATGCACTTGATGCGCTGGGTGAGAATAACTCCAATGCCTTAGATAGATTTAAAGCAGCTGAGGTAGTGGCATCTTCGGCACAGAAAGCTGCAGATTTAGCAAAGAAAGCACAGGCAGAGGCAACAATTAAAGTTGCAGCTGCTAAAAAAGCAGCTGATGATGCAGCTGCGATGCAACAAGAAGAGGTAGATAAATTACAAGCAGTTCAAGATAAATTGGCTAAAGAGTTAGCGGTTGCTCAAAAAACAAGATTAACTTTGGAGCAACAGCGCCAACTTGCATTATTAGAAGAGGCTAATGCTGGACGGGCATTAATAACACCAGATCAAGCAAAGATTTGGCGAGACACTGGATTTACTGGCAGAAGTAGTACTCGTTCAACTGAGGATATGCGACTTGCAGCAGTTGAGTATGCCAAAAAACAAGTTCTAGCTAAAAAGCCATATATTTGGGGAGCTGAAGGACCAAACTCATTTGATTGTTCTGGTTTGGTTTATGCTGCCTATCGAGCAGCAGGTCTTGGTTGGCCAAATTGGGATCGACTTAACTCATCACTTTATTGGGTGGCCACAAAACGGGTACCGCTAAATGAAATGGTGCCTGGAGATCTAGTTTTCTACTCATATAAGGGAACAGTTAGCACAATTCATCACATCGGAATTTATGCAGGAGACGGGATGATGTGGGAGGCACACAATAAGGAGAAGGATCTACTCTTTTCTAGCATCTATAGCATCAAGGGTTTAATGCCATATGGAGGTCGGGTCTAATCTTGTCGGTATGGAAACTGAAAAGAGTGCCGATCTTTGGGAGATTAGAAAAGCTTTAAAGCCTTTTCTTAACAACTTAAACCAAACAGTTTTATTTGGTTGCTCAGGTGGCGCTGATTCAATGGCGTTGGCAGTTGCATTACTTGCTGAGTATGGCGGCGAAAGAGCCATTCCAGTTGTAGTCGATCATGGTTTGCAAACTAACTCACAAGAGATCACTCAAAATGTAATTGGGCAATTGAAATCTATTGGTTACCAACGGGTGGAAACTGCAGTTGCACAGGTAGTTGTTACCGATGGACTTGAGGCTTCAGCAAGAAGAGCTAGGTATAAAATTTTTAATCAATTTATTGATTCCTACCAACCAAAGTATTTCTTCCTAGCTCACACCCTCAATGATCAAGCAGAAACTGTCTTACTTGGATTAGCTAGAGGATCAGGTGCAAGATCACTTTCAGGAATGGCAGTTGAAAATAATGTTTTTGTAAGGCCTTTACTTAATATCTCGAGAGAAAAAACCGAGGCTGCTTGCCAGCAGGCAGGAATTGATTATTGGTCTGATCCTCACAACCAAGATTTATCCTTTGCCAGGGTGAGGGTGCGCAAAAATGTGCTCCCTACTTTAGAAGAGAACTTAGGTCCTGGGATTACTGAGGCCCTGGTTCGAACAGCAGAGTTACTTAAAGACGATGCCGATGCTTTGGATGGTTTTGCAAATGAATTTTTCGCCCAAGCAGATCCGAGCAATCTAGCGGTAAGGGATTTAGAGCGGCTGCCTAAGGCAATCAGGAAGAGAGTTTTACGATTAGCAATATATAGAGCCGGAGCACCTTCAGGCTCACTAACAGCTGATCACATTGCAGCAGCAGAGGCCCTGATCTCCAATTGGCATGGTCAAAAAGAGGTATCACTTCCTGGAAATGTGAAGCTTTTAAGAAATTCAGGCAGAATTGTCCTCTTACCCAACACATAAGGAGCGTCGTGGATCTAGCAGCACTTGGAAATGACATAGAACGAGTTGTTGTCAGTCAGGAGCAGATTCAAAATAGATTAAAAGAGTTAGCTGCCCAGGTGGATAAAGATTATGCAGGCAGAGATTTAATTTTAGTTGGGGTTTTAAAAGGTGCTGTTATGGCAATGGCAGATTTTTCACGTTATTTGCAAAGACATGTTGATATGGATTGGATGGCAGTTTCATCCTATGGTGCTGGAACCAAATCAAGTGGTGTAGTTAGAATTTTAAAGGATTTAGATGGAGATATTTTAGGAAGAGAAGTTTTAATTGTTGAAGATATATTGGACACAGGTTTAACTCTTTCCTGGTTGACCGAAAATCTACTTTCTCGTGGTGCAAAATCTGTTTCAGTTTTAACAGTATTACGTAAACCTGATGCAGCTACGGTAAAAGTTGAAGCTAAGTATATTGGCTTTGATATTCCTAGTGAGTTTGTGGTCGGTTACGGCTTGGATTTCAATCAGAAGTATCGAAATTTGCCGTTTATTGGTGTTCTTGCCAAACACCTTTATTCTTAACCCCTTGTTCCTGTCTTTGAGAAAGAGATCCAACTGGTGACGCAAAAAAAGAGTTTTAAGCTCCCTAAATTTAAGGCACCTAATATCAACAAAAAACCTGCCAAAAATTCACCTTCATCTGTAAGGAAAATCTTTCGAGGACCTCTTTTTTGGATTATTGCAGCATTAGTTGCGGTAAGTATTTTTGGCCAAATCTCAGCAACAGGTGAAGAGTATAAAAAGGTTGAGACTTCAGCTATTTTAAATGAGATATCTCTAAATAATGTTAAGTCTGCTTTAGTTATTGACCGTGATCAAAAAGTTCAAGTGATCTTAAAAGATGGTGAGTTTGTTGATGGGTCAGCAAAGATTGAAGCATCATATGTGGCGGGCCAAGAAGCTTTAATTGTTGAGTTACTAACAAGCAATCCTCCATCTGCTGGATGGGATATTAAGGTTCCAAAACAATCACTTTTTGTCTCCTTACTTTTTAGTATTTTGCCAATTTTGTTAATTATTTTCCTACTTCTGTTGTTTATGGGAGGCGGCCAAGGCGGTCGAGTTCTATCTTTTGGAAGGTCAAGGGCGAAATTACAAAATAAAGAGATGCCCACCAATACATTTATTGATGTGGCTGGTTCAGATGAGGCAGTTGCTGAACTACGTGAGATTAAAGATTTTTTAGCAAGTCCTGATAAGTACAAGGCAATTGGCGCCAAGATACCAAAAGGTGTTTTACTTTATGGCCCGCCCGGAACTGGAAAGACTTTACTTGCCAGAGCGGTAGCTGGGGAAGCAAAGGTTCCATTTTATTCAATCTCTGGCTCTGAGTTTGTTGAGATGTTTGTTGGAGTTGGTGCCTCACGAGTGCGCGATTTATTTGCCCAAGCAAAACAAAATGCGCCAGCAATAGTTTTTGTGGATGAAATTGATGCAGTAGGTCGTCAACGTGGTGCTGGTTTGGGTGGCGGAAATGATGAGCGTGAGCAGACCTTAAATCAATTACTTGTTGAAATGGATGGATTTGAGGCTAATGGCCAAGTTATTTTAATTGCAGCTACAAATAGACCTGATGTATTAGATCCAGCACTTTTGCGTCCTGGAAGATTTGATCGACAAATATCTGTGGATCGTCCTGACTTAAAGGGTAGAGCGGCAATTCTTGCGGTACATTCAAAAAATAAACCAGTTGCTAAAGATGTTGATCTTGAGTCTTATGCCAAGCGCACACCAGGTTTTACCGGTGCAGATCTAGCAAATGTATTAAATGAAGCTGCTTTGTTAGCAGCTAGACAGGAACGAAAAGTAATTAAAAATACCGATATAGATGAGGCTATTGATCGAGTAATGGCAGGTCCACAAAAAGTTTCCAGGTTGATGACTGAGGAGGAGCGGCGAATTACTGCATACCATGAAGGCGGCCATGCATTAGTTGCCCATGCTCTACCTCATACAGATCCAGTTCATAAAGTAACGATCATGCCACGTGGTAGAGCTCTTGGTTACACCATGGTTTTACCTGATGAGGATCGATATGCAGTGACAAGAAATCAAATGTTAGATCAACTTGCATACACCATGGGTGGTAGAGCAGCTGAGGAGTTAATTTTCCATGATCCAACTACTGGTGCTTCAAATGATATAGAGAAAGCAACTAATTTAGCTAGATCTATGGTTACTCAGTATGGAATGACACAACGTCTTGGTGCAATCAAACTTGGAATCTCAGATTCTCAACCATTTTTAGGTCGAGATTATGGTCATCAAAGAGATTACTCAGAGAGTATTGCGGCAGTGGTTGATAGCGAGATTAGAGAGTTAATTGAAAATGCCCATCAAGAGGCATTTGATATTTTGGTAGCAAATCAAGAAATTTTAGACCAGCTAGTTGAAGAGTTACTTGAACATGAGACTCTCAATAAAGAGGAGATTGCTAAAGTCTTCAAGCGAGTCAAAAAGGTAAAACCAAGAGCTGCCTGGACTGGTTCACAAAACCGTACGCCATCTAGTAAACCACCTGTGGCGTTAAAGCCTGCCAAAGTAAAAGTAAGTACAGAGGAGAAACCAGTAAAGAAGTCAGTGGTAAAAAAAGTTGATAAAGAAGCTAGCCAGGATGTAAATGAGTGAGATTAACTCCGTTTCAATGGGCCCACATGATGGTGGGGCCAAAAAGGAGTTTGATCAAGTAAGAGCAGAAAAAGCAGTCACCGAGTTACTTCATGCATTAGGTGAAGATCTTGATCGCGAAGGTTTAAAAGATACACCTAAGCGAGTTGCAAATGCGCTTGCCGAAAACTTTGCCGGCCTTTGGCAAAAACCTGAGGATGTACTAACTACTACATTTGATATCGGACATAAAGAGTTAGTTATTGTTCGAGAGATAGAGGTTTTTTCCCACTGCGAACATCATTTAACACCTTTTCATGGTGTTGCCCATATTGGTTACATACCTGGTGAAAGTGGACGGATTACTGGAATTTCAAAGTTAGCCCGAGTTGTTGATTTATATGCACGGCGGCCACAGGTTCAGGAACGACTTACATCTCAAATTGCCGATGCGTTGGTTGAAATACTGCAACCAGGGGGCGTGATCGTAATTATTGATTGTGAGCACCTGTGTATGTCGATGCGGGGCGTGAAAAAATCACAAGCTAGAACTACCACTAGTGCGGTGCGTGGGCAGCTCCTAAATCCAACCACTCGAGCTGAAGCAATCTCCTTAATCAATCAAAGCAGGTAAGCAAATGCCAAAAACTCTGGTGATGGGAATTTTAAATGTCACCCCAAACTCCTTTGCTGATGGTGGTAAGTACTTTGCAAAAGAGGATGCAATTAATCAAGGAAGAAGATTGTTTGCAGAGGGTGCCGACATTATTGATGTTGGTGGGGAATCAACCAAACCAGGTGTTGAACGTGTAAGTCAAGAAGAAGAGCTAACAAGAGTTATTCCAGTTATTACTGAGTTAGTAAAAGATGGAGCCACTTTAAGTGTGGACACTATGAGAGCTGAGGTAGCAAGAGCGGCAATTGCAGCAGGTGCAGTATATGTAAATGATGTAAGCGGTGGTTTAGCAGATGAAAAAATGGCGAGCTTGATTGCCGAAAATCCTAAGATTCAATACATCGTCATGCATTGGCGAGGACACTCAAAAGATATGCAAAGCAAAGCTAACTATCAAGATGTAGTTAAAGAGGTTAGAGATGAGTTAGACCAAAGAGTTGCTGAATTACTCAAAGCGGGTGTAAATCCTGACCAAATTATTTTAGATCCAGGAATTGGTTTTGCTAAACAGAGTGAGGATAATTGGCAGATACTTAAAAATATTGAGCGAATACAACTACTTGGCTATCCCCTTTTAATTGGGGTATCTAGAAAGCGCTTCTTAGGAGAGTTACTTAATGCACCAGAGCCAGATCAGCGAGAGGCAGCAACAATCGCCCTAACTGCAGAAATGGCAAGGCTTGGGGTTTGGGGTGTGCGAACACACTCTGTTAGAGCACACTTAGATGCAATAAGTGTTGTGGAAAAAATGCGCAAATGAATGATCTAATAAAAATAACTGGCATCAAGGCAAAAGGTTTTCATGGTGTGCTTGAAAGAGAACGCAAGCGCGGACAAATATTCCTAGTTGATGTTGAGTTGTATTTACCTCTTAAAAACTTAAATGATCAACTAGATAAAACAGTTAATTATGCTGAGGTTGCCCAGGTTGTAAAAGTTGAGATAACTGGAAAGCCTTATCAACTTATTGAAACCTTGGCAGAGAGTATTGCAAAGCAAATTTTGAAAAAGTTCAAAAAGATTAAAAAAGTTAGGATCACAGTCCATAAACCTAATGCTCCAATTCCTTTAAAGTTTAAAGATGTATCGGTAGTGATTGAAAGAAGTAGATGAAGGCTGTAATAGCACTTGGTTCAAATCTAGAAAATCGTAAACTGAATTTAGATATTGCAATAACGCACTTAGATGAGTTATTACAAGACTTAAAATCATCACCTTACTTTGAAACTAAGCCTGTAGGAGGCCCACCACAAAATGATTTTATAAATGCAGTGGTGATAGGCGATTGCAACCTGGCTCCCGAAGAGCTACTGCGCGAGCTGTTAAAAATCGAAGATCAACTGGGTCGGGTACGTGAAAGCAAATGGGGGCCAAGAATTATTGATTTAGATTTGATTGTTTATGGTGAACAGGTAATTGATACCAAGTTTTTAAAATTACCGCACCCGCTGGCACATTCAAGAGAGTTTGTATTAAAACCATGGCTAGCTATAGATCCTGAAGGTGAAATCCCTGGGGTTGGCACAGTTAAATCTTTATTGGCAAGTATTCAAACCACAAGTTAAACTCACCTTCTAGCCCGGTACCCGGAAAGGACTGGAGCCATGATTGAAGTTCTTAAATCTGCTGATGATTTAGCGCGCCAAAAATGGGATGTGCTAGTTCCCACTATGGGCGCTCTTCATGCTGGCCATCAATCCTTAATCAAAATAGCCCAGAATTATGGTCAAAAGATTGTGGTTAGTATTTTTGTTAATCCACTGCAATTTGAAAACAAAAATGATTTGCATAATTACCCAAAAAATATTGAGGCAGATTTGCAACTTGCTTATGAAGCAGGAGCCAC
>Ga0194123_10007650_pt1 | contig 10690 bp, 8 predicted proteins | sample TA2MahsurfametaG_5_FD_155479 | JGI IMG/M metagenome (GOLD analysis project Ga0194123, IMG submission 155479) | Freshwater microbial communities from Lake Tanganyika, Tanzania - TA2015023 Mahale A surface | ecosystem: Environmental > Aquatic > Freshwater > Lake | place: Tanzania: Lake Tanganyika... | reverse complement strand
GCTCGATCTGCTCGCCGCATCCCGCCGCGGCAATCCCGCCTCCGCCCTCTCGCCCCGGGCAGCCCAGGGGCTGCTCGCCGCCTCCCGCGGCTGGGCCCTGCTGGAGCAGCGCAGCTATGTGATCCCAGCCGATGTGATCGCGGTGTTCGCCTCCGTGGCTGAACACCGCCTGGATGGCGGCCGCCCCCAGGCCAACCACAACCTCAGCCGCCTGCTGCTGGAGCAGGTGGATGCGATCCGATGAGAGCGCAGCTGCGGCAGTGGCGACACCAGGTGGAGCGACGCCTCAGCCGCAACGGTGAACGGCTGCGCCTCAGCCTGGGCAACCTCTACATCCTCCCCAGTGGCTTCGGGGGGCTGTGGCTGCTCGGCACCGCCGTGCTCTATCTGCTGGGCATCAACAGCAGCAGCAACAGTCCACTGCTGCTCGCTTTCCTCTGCACTGGCCTGTTTCTGCTCAGCCTGTTTCTCACCCAGTTCAATCTCCAGGGCTTGGAGTTGGCCGTGGCCGACCCAGCCCCGGGTTTTGCCGGTGAAACCCTGCCCTACCCGATCCAGCTGCACAGCCAGTGCGAACGCCACCTGCTGCGCCTGGCCTTCCGCGGCCAACCACTACTGCTCCAACCCCTGGTGGCCAGCGGCATCAGCCTGGCCCAACCGCTCTGGCGCCCCAGCCAACGCGGCCTGCAGGTTCCCGGCCGCCTCAAGCTCTATTCCAAAGCGCCGCTTGGGCTGTTTGTGTGCTGGAGCTACTGGCAGCCGCCCCTGCCGCAACTGATCTATCCGGCCCCTGTGGCTGGGCCCGTGATCGAGCGCTGGCTGCCGCTGCAGGAGCAACACGCCACCAGCCAGGGCGCCATGGAGGCCGGCGGGTCCGACGATTTCCGTGAGCTCAGCCCCCATCGGCCCGAGGAAGGGCTGCAGCGCGTGGCCTGGAAACAGCTGGCCCGCGGCCGGGGCTGGCTGGCCAAACGCTTTGAAGCAGAAGCCACCAGCCAGCTGCAGCTCAGCGCCGACCCGAGCCTGCCGCTGGACGCGGCCCTCGAGCACCTCTGCGCCCGGGTGCTCGAGCTGAACCAACACAACCAGCCCTTCAGCCTGCTGTTGCCCAACGGCCGCGAGGTGGCCTATGGCCAGGGCCGCGCCCACACCGATGCCGCCCTGCGGGCGCTGGCCCTGGCATGACCATGCCCACCCTGCCGTTGCGCCTGCAGGCCGCTGGGCTGGCCCTGCTCTGGCTGACGCTGCTCAGCCTGAGCAAAGCCGAACCGCTGGTGCTCGTGAGCCTGCCGGCGCTGATCCTGCTGCGGCTGTGGAATCCGCACCTGGTGCAGCGCCGCCGCCGCCTCTGGGCCAATGCCATCGGCCTGCCCCTGATCGGCGCCTGCCTGGCGGTGCTCCCCCTCGCGGACCGCAGCGCCTGGCTGGCGGGCTTCAGCAACCTGCTCTGGCTGCTAGCTGGCCTGAAGCTGCTCGAAGTGGAGCAAGCCGGCGCGGTCCGCCGCTGCGGCCTGTTGCTGCTGCTCTCCGTGGGGGCCGCCGGCGTGTTTGCCCAGGATCTGGGGCCGAGCCTGTTGCAGGGCGGCGCAGCACTCTTGGCGGTGGGTTCCCTGCTCGCGCTGGAGCTCGGAGGCGGCAGCCAGCGCGGGCTGATCCGCCGCTTGCTGTTGCTGGTGGGGGTGAGCCTGCCTCTGGTGGTGGCGCTGTTTGTGCTGGCACCGCGGCTGGGGCCGATCTGGCTGTTGCAGGGCGGCGGCAGTAGCACCGGCCTGAGCGATCAGCTCGATCCCGGCTCGATTGCCTCGCTGGCCCGCAGCGATGCACCGGCGATGCGGCTGCAATTCGAGGGGATGGCCCCGCCTCCGGCCGCCCAGCGCTATTGGCGTGTGCTCAGCCTCACGGCCTTCGACGGCCGCCGCTGGAGCGCCTCCCGCGCGGAGCCCGCTCTGGCGGAACCCACCCCCGCCAGCGCAGCAGAGCTCAAGCCACAGCTCGTGGTGTTGCTGGAGCCCACCAACCTGCGCTGGCTGGCCTGGGATGGACGCGGACTACCGCTCCCGGCATCGATCCGCCGCAGCGCTGATGGCGGCCTCTGGCAGCCCGACCCGGTGCGCAGCCGCAGCCTCTATCGCCTCGCGGCGGCCGGACCGCAGGCCCCCCAGCCCTGGCGTGCGGTGGCGCCAACCCCAACAGATCTGGAGATCCCTCCGGCGAGCAACCCAGGGCTGCAGGCCCTGGCTCGCGGCTGGAGTGAGCTACCTCAGCCTGTGGAGCGGGTGGAGGCGGCGCGGCAATGGTTCTTGGCCCAGGGCTTCCGCTACACCCTGGAACCTGGGCTGCTGCCAACAGAAAACGGCCTGGATGCCTTCCTGTTTGAGCAGAAGGAAGGCTTCTGTGAACACTTCGCCTCCGCCTTCTCGGCTCTGATGCGCGCCGCCGGTGTGCCAGCGCGGGTGGTGATCGGCTATCAGGGCGGCGAATGGGTGAAGCCCCTGGGCGGCGGCAACGGCCACCTGCAGGTGCGCCAAAGCGATGCCCACGCCTGGAGCGAGGTGTGGCTGCCGGGCCAGGGGTGGACGCGGGTGGACCCCACCGCCTGGGTGGTGCCCAGCCGGCCGGAGCAAAGCCTTTACGACAGCCTTGGTTCGGCGGGCAGCGCCGACGACCAGCGCCTGCTGCGCGAGAGCCCCAGCTGGTTGCAATGGCTCGGAGGGCAATGGCAGGCGCTCGATCTGAACTGGAGCCTCTGGGTGATGCAGTTCGATCAGGCCCGCCAGGAGGAACTGCTGCGGCAGCTGCTCGGCCCGGATGCCAGCCGCTGGCAGGGGGCCTTGGTGCTGATCAGCGTGGGGGTGCTCGTGGCCGTGGCGCTGCTGGTGCTGCAGTGGCTGAGGCCTCAGGGGCACGACCGGCTGCGGCACGAGCTGGAACGCTGCCTCAGCCGCCTGGGGCTAACCGTTGCGCCGGGTGCTCCATTGGAGGCCTGCCTGGCGGAGCTGAAGGCACCACTGCGCGAGCAGCTGGAACTCCTACTGGTTGCCTATCAAAAACAACGCTTTGCTCCCGCAGATCTGCGGGGGTCCAAGCGTGAGCAAAGGCTCCTGATCCGGTCGTTGCGGCGGCTGCGTGCACTGGACAGCAAGCCCTGGATCTCTACCCTTGGCCGAGCCTGGAGGTTGAGGTGAAAACGCTGCTGGCAGCTGGCGTGTTGCTGCTGGGGCTGAGTGCCCCGGCCATGGCCCATCGCGCCCCCACACCCGCGCGCGACAACCTCAATCCCCGGATCTGGCCCAGCTCCCTGCCAGCCTTCATCAACCTGCTGGAAACCGGCTACCAAGCCGATGAAGGCATGAAGCAGCTGGTGGGCCAGTCGGGCTGGAGCGTGGTCGAGCTGCAGCAAGGCCTGCAACGCCGCTATAGCGTTGATCAACAACGGGCGGAGCGATTCCTCGATAGCGAAGCCGGCCGCCTGTGGCTGGCGAACCAGAGCTGGAATATCCAGCCCTTCACCACCACACCCAGCGTGGCGGTGGCCTCGCTGCGCAACGCCATCTTGAGCGATGCCGCCGATGGCGAAATCACCGCCGCCGGGATCCTGGCGGGTCTGCCGCAGGCCGAGAAGCTGCTCGTGTACGACGAGCGCAATCCTCTGCCCGCCAATGTGTGCGCTGTGGCCCGCTGCATGGATCCGCAGCAATGCGGCTCCACCCTCTCCTGGTTGATGTTCCTGCCCGCCTGCCTGCAGGCCAACAGCTCCTTCTAACGATGCGGCGCCAGCTCCCCCTACACGGCTCTTTGTTGCTTGTTGCCCTCGTTCTGCCGCTGGCAGGGCGAGCCGCAGAACCTGAACAACTGCTGCAGTTGTTGGATCAACGCAGCTGCCCCGGCTGCCGCCTGCAGGATGCCGATCTGGTGCACGCCGATCTGCGCGACGCCGATCTCAAGGCCGCACGGCTGCAACGGGCCAACCTCAGCCAAGCCCAGCTGGATGGGGCCAACCTCCAGGGCGCGGATCTGAGCTTCACCACCCTGGAAGGGGCCTCGCTGCGAGGTGCAGATCTGCGGGGCGCCAAGCTGCAGGGCACCGACCTGCGCCAGGCCGATCTCAGTGGCGCACAACTAAGCCCCAATGCTCTGGCCTCAGCTCACTGGAAGCAGGCGATTGGGGTGGATGCCAGCGCAAAAAGCTATGCCGATCTGCACAACGCCGGCGTGGAAGCCGCGATGCAGGGCAACCACGGCAGCGCGGAAACCTTCTTCGGGCAGGCGATTCTCAAGCAACCCGACAGCCCCGTGAGCTGGCTCGCCCGTGGCATGAGCCGCGCCGATCAGGGCAAAACCGATCTCGCCAAAGCAGATCTCAACTACGCCGCCGATCTTTACGAACAGAATGATCAGAAACCTGCCGCCGAGCAGATTCGCAAAGTGAGCAGCAGCCTCAAAACAGGCCAGAAACCGGGCGGCAAAGGCGGTAGCGGCTGGGGCATGAACATGATGCAAGGCTTCGCTGGGCTGCTGCAGCAGATGGCCCCACTGGCGATCAAGGTGTTCAGTTCCGGGATGTTCTGAAGATGGGCCGGTTTGGCGTCATTTGCACCGGAATTTTGTGTTCGCTCGCTATGAGCGATGTAGCGGTGGCTCAACTCACAATTGCACCCACCGCTGCAGCACAGCGTGATGCAGCGATCACAGCACCAGCGAACAACCCACCCGCTTCCACTCCCGCAGCAACTGCAGGGTCACAATCGGCCACACCTGCAACAGCCCAGAATTGCAGCCTGAGCTGGGCCAAGATTGAGGCCTTTGCTAGGGGTAGAACCATTCTTGAGCAGGGGCCAAATTGCTACATCTTTGCGGGCCCCAATGTGTTCCGGCGCTGAGCAATAGCTCAAGATCCGTAGAACATCTGCCGCGCATCCTGCGTCGAAGGCGTATAGCCATAGCCAAAACTACCTCCGTCATCATCCCGCATAATGCGTGGCGTTACGAGAATCACCAGCTCACGCTTGTTGCGCCCCCCGGAACTGTTGCGGAAAAACTGACCAATCAGAGGAAGGTCTCCCAGAATTGGCCACTTCTGAGCAATTTCACGCACGTCTTCTGAGATCACACCCGTGAGCAAGAGGGTCTGTCCATCCCGGACACGAATCGAACCCCCCTGAAGCTTGCGTTCATTCAGCACCGTGATAGGTCCACACCCCTGCACGGTTTGTCCGCCAACGGGCACAGACACCTGAGGTTCAACCGAGAACGTCACGAAACCGTTGTCATCAATTTTTTCTACAACAGCCCCAAGCGTTAAACCGGCGACGGTGAACTGAGGCTGGCAGGCAATCGAGGCTGATGCCCCCGTGCCCACATTCGAAACCGTGTAACTGGTAACCACGTTGTCACCCACAGACACCTCTGCCTCATTGGCTTTACTCCTACCAATCTCTGAGTCTCGATCAGATCCACCTTCCTGCAGGATCAGCGTTGGGCTTGCCAAGAGCTTGGTACTACGCGATGTGATTTGCGCCCTCAGGAAATCGAAAAACACGTTCTCGGGGTAGGCAAGACCAGGGTTCAGACGAATATCTTCCTCAACAACAGCATTACGGGAGCGATTGGAGGTGTTTCGCCCTCTCCGCGCCGAATTACGCCTTGACGAGGATTCGCTTCCACTCGTGCCGACAGAGTCAGAGGTCGAATCATTTTGCGAGGAACTACTGGACCCAGAGCGAGAAGTTGAACTGGATCCAAAGTTGGTTGCAGCGCGCGATGACTCCACAGAGCTGGAGTTAACACTTGAATTCGTGAGCCTGCTAATCAAATCGGCGGTACTGCGCACGCTTTGAGAAAGCTGAGTCGCACTATCAAATGTGCCATTGGGGGTCGTCACCGTAATATTTGTTACCGGCGACGACGTCGCAGAACGCGTTGGGAATGTAGTCGTTACTGCGATGTCATTAGGCGCAAGATTGGAGCCAATAACCGAACGAATGGCATCAAGAGTCGTGCTATCGAGAGATGAGTTCTGAACCGTAAAAGTCGTCGTCGTTGTATTCGAGCCTTCGGTCACCGTCGAACCCGAAGCCTCGGAGCCCGAGGTGGAGCTGCTGTCAAAGCTGGATGTCGAGGATGAAGCACGATTGGAAGCATTGCGCGAGTTTGAATTCCTGCCTCGATTACGCGAGGATGCCGACTCCGATCCCGAATCAAAGAAAGACTCAGTACGATCGTTATAGCGGACCTCCTCTCGAGAATTTGAGTTATTGAAAGTGTTTTGATTCGCAGGCAAGCCACGCCCAAAGGCAGCGAGAAGCTGGCCGCCATCGTTAATCAAGAAGGTATCGCCAAATCTAGCTGAGAAACTATTATCAATAAACTGCGAGTTCTCAAGACTCACGTCGAGAATTTTCACGGAAAGGGCCACCTGACGCTGGCGCAGGTCCAGGCGGCGCAGGAACTGCTCGGCAATCGTGATTAAGCCCGACTCGCCATAAAGTGTGATCGTGTCGAGCCGCTGATCCGTGGTGGCCTGCAAGCCAAGCAATGGACCCGTTGTAGCGCCATAAGCCTCCACCGTTGTGGTACTCGTTGACGTCGTTGTCGACGAGGAGGGCCCCACAGAGTTTGAAGCTGTTGCCCCTGTGGAGACAGACGTGTTGATGGTGTTTGTTTTGGTGACCTGCGCACCAAGATTCGCCAGATAATCAGCTGCTGATTCGGCCGATACCTGATTGAGGCGGTACACCTTGGAAAACTGTGAACCGATTGATTTGGCGAGCACGTTTTTGCCCACCAGAATCGTGTTTCCCTCCCGGCGTGCCTGCAGTCCAGCAGCTAACAACACAAAGTTAAAAGCGCGGTCGTAGGGCTCACTGTTGAACGCCACCGTGACGGGGAAACCCTGCGCAGCTCCTGCTGCAGCCGCATCGCCACCAGCGGGAGCTCCAGCAGCACCGGGCTGTGCATCATCAAACGCAAATCCATAGTTGCCCATGCGCGCCAGCAACATCAGGAGATCGCGCGCATTCGCACCGCGGGCCGTGATCGTGACGGGCGGCCCCGACAGATTCACAAACCCACGGTTCTTGAGCACCATCGTGCCAACCGCCATATCACCCACCGGCGGCGCCACGGCCCGGGGCCGCAGCGGCGGCACAAACTCAGGCGCCCGCGTGGCCGCCGCTTGGCGCGCATCAAATTGAGCGGTCTGCTGAACAGCCTGCTTGGGCGCATCGAAGCGGATCACGAGATCCTCGCCATTGCTGCCGATCACCGGCGTGCCCAGCTGGGCGCCACCGCCTGGTGTCACCTTCAGTTCGAATACCCTGCCGGTGCCGTTGAACGTCACGCTGGCCAAGCCCGCATCCGGCAGCGCCAGGCTCTGGGGGCCCGAGCGGAGCTGCCGCATCTCGGTGGTGCGGAGCTCCCCCACCCAGGCATTGCCCTCGCGCCGTTGGGCGAAATCGTTGCCCAGGCCAGCGTTCTGAATCACAAGCTCCACCGAACCCGGCATGCGCCGCATCTGGAGCTGCAGCCCACCGGCCGGCTGGGCGATCGCTGCCGGGGGCGCACCAAGCCCCAAACCCACCAGCTCCGCTGCGGGCAGCCCAGCAACCAACAACGCTGCCCCGGATGCACAGGCCAGAGACAAGCGTTGTTTCACCGGATCCATCACCGTCGGCACGAATCGTACCGATCAGCGGTTAGGTGCGCCAGGCCTAAAAAGGCCTTCGGCAGCTAATTCACGCCCGCGGGATCCGGTGCGGCAACTGGCTCCTCGCCCTTCTTCGCATCCTCCTTCTTCTCAGGCACGCGCTGATAGGCCGTGAGCCTGCACTTCAGCGTGAGTTTGGCAGCTTGATCCTTCGCATCGCCAGAACTTTTCGCCGCCGTCACTTCAAGATCAGCAATTAAAATAGCCGTATTGAGTGTTTCAACGCGGCGCAGAAACTCCACCAAGCTGCCATAGCTTCCCTCCATCACCATCAGAAAATTGCGCTTCAGAAAACGCTCATCCGTTTTGGGCTTCGCGGCTTCTTCAGCAGGTGTACCCGGCTTCGCCGCGGCTGGGGCGGCTTTCTTCTCCGGCTCCACCGTCATGATCACCACGCCGGTGCCAGTGGCCAGCTGATTGAGTGCCGTGAGGATGGTGTCGAGCTGATCCACATCCGACACCAAACTGATCAGGCGCGACTCCTTGCGTTCCGCCGTGTCGAGCTGCTCCAGCAAGGCACTCTGCTGCCGGCGCAACAGCGGCAATTGCTGTTCCTGATCCTTGTAGGTGCTCAGGCGTTCGCTTTGCTGTTTGAGCTGGTTATTGAGCGGCAACAAGCCGGCAGCCGCCACCACTGCCGCCAGCACCACACCACCCAACGCCGGCAATACCACCAGCGCCTGCTCCGGCGTGATCGGCAGTTTCACGCCACCCGATGCGCCTTGCAGGTTGGTCATGGCATCAGGCCCTCTTGCTGCAGCTGTGCCACGCGCAACGCTTTACCGCGGGCACCGAGAGCCAAGAACTCCTTCACCAGCTCCTTGGGCGCTGTTTTGGCAAAGCTGGCATTGAGCTCAAACTGCACGCTGGAGGCGACGGGTGCCGGGGTGAGCGGGGCAACGGGCAGTTGAGCTGCGTCCGTCTGCGGCTGTGCAGGTGCGGGTGTCGCAGGAGCAGCTGCCTGTTGAGGTGCAGCCTGGCTGGCTTCCCCCTTGCCGCGCTCGGCCTTCAGCAGCTGAATCGATTCCTTGTCAAACAAGGGGCTGGCCGCCATCTGCAGCATCAGGGTTTCAACTCGGGAGAACGCCTGTGGATCCGCCGCCTCACCCTTCAGCACCAAGGCACCCTCCTTCTCGCTCAGATCCGTGAGCTGCACACCCGGGGGCGTGAGCCGGCCCATCAGGGTGAGCAGTGCCGAACTCGACGGCAGCGAAAGAATTTCATTCACCAGCCCCTCGTTGCTCTGCTCAATCGCCTTGAGCCGGCCCCGCGATCCCTGCACCGCCTGCTCGAGGCCCACATATTGCTGACTCACCGGCTCCAAGGCATCGGCGGCGCTGCGCGTGCTCCACAGCCGAAAACCAAACCAGCCCAGCAAACCCAGCACCAGCCCCACCGCCACGCCGCCGGCCAGGATCCCTTTGCGCAGCAGCTCCTGGGAATTAACAGCCTTGGGCTCCGGCAGCCCCAGCTGCTCCCGCCGCTCCCGCAGCAGATCAACCTGAAAAAGGTCGGACAACCAGGATCGCCGTTCTCAGCACAAACTAGCGATCCAACTGCGCTTCAGGAAGCTCAGAACGCGCCAGTCCAGCTAGTGACAACCAGCCGAATTCAGCCAGCTCTGCAGGCTGGATTGCGGGAAAACTTGCCGGCTTCTCCAACAACAGCGCATCGCTTGGTCCATCCCAAAACACGCGGCAGCGCTGGGCTTGCCGCTGGGCCTTCATTGCCTGCAGGCGCCGCCCCAGCACCGGCAGGCCAGTTTCCAGATCACCTTTGAGGCACTCGGCATAGACGGGCTCCATGCCGCTCCACACCACCATCCACACGCTGCCGTGGCGTTCCTGATGCAGCAACACCAAAAGCTCTTGGGCGTTCTGCTGCCGCAACTGCGGGAGCAAGGCCTCCATCCAGCAGGTCTGCACCGGCTCCAGGCGATCCAGGGTGAGGCCGGCCTGGGCGAACACCTCAATCCAGCCATCCACCGCAGCACGATCGGCCGCCACCAGCAATGGGCCCGGTGCAGGAGACGGCAGAGCTCGCACATTCAGCTGCCATTGCGCCAGCGGTGCCGGCAGACGCAAGCGCTGCCCCTGGGCCTGCAGCTGCTCTGGCCATACCGCAGGATCAAGGCTGAGCCCCTCCACCACCCGCCACTGCGACGCTTCTGGAGGAAGCGCCACAAAAGCATGGGCCGCCACGATGCCCTGCTCAATCAAGAAATCCCCCAGAAAGGCGCCTAGCGCTTCCACATGCAGAGGACGGCCAGCCCGGCAGAGCCCCTCCGGCCAGTGCAGTTCCCACAGCGGGGTAACGGAGCGGCGGCCCGGCTTCCACTCCTGAATCGCTACGCCCTGAGCCTCCAAGGCCACCAGCACCCAGCGGGGAAACACCTGCTGCCGCAGGCCCTGCCAAAGCTCAGGAAGCGCGGGTAGCTGCATCGTGCCCGCAAGCTACCGCCAGGGCACGCCGCTGCCCACCGCCTCGCTGATGGTGCGGAAGCCGTGGCGATCCAGCTGCTGCACCAAACCCTCCAGGATCGCCGGCACCAGCTGGGGCCCCTCGTAGATCCAACCGGTGTAGAGCTGAATCAGGGAAGCGCCGGCACTGATCCGCTCCCAGGCCGACTCGGGCGAGTCAATCCCACCCACGCCGATCAACGGCAGACCAGGACCGGCCAACGCCCGCAGCCGGCGCAGCACCTCCAAGGCACGGCCGCGCAGCGGCGCACCACTGAGGCCACCGGCTTCTTCCGCCAGGGTGCGACCGGTTTGGGCGATGCGGCGCTGCTCAAAGCCCAGTCGGTTCAGGCTCGTGTTCACAGCGATCACTCCGGCTAGGCCCTCCTCGTAGGCCAGGCGGGCGATGGCATCGATCGCTTCATCCTCGAGATCGGGGGCGATCTTCACCAGCAGCGGCGGGCAAGCGGGCAGCCGCCGCAGGCGCTCCACCAGTCGGCGCAGCTGGGCGTCGTCTTGCAGTTCC
>Ga0194123_10007648_pt1 | contig 10694 bp, 9 predicted proteins | sample TA2MahsurfametaG_5_FD_155479 | JGI IMG/M metagenome (GOLD analysis project Ga0194123, IMG submission 155479) | Freshwater microbial communities from Lake Tanganyika, Tanzania - TA2015023 Mahale A surface | ecosystem: Environmental > Aquatic > Freshwater > Lake | place: Tanzania: Lake Tanganyika... | reverse complement strand
CACGGACGGTTCGGATGGGTTCGTCGCTGCCATGTGCCCTCGTACACTACCGGGCGCCATGCCTTACTACTCGAAGCTCGGCCAGGTACCCAGGAAGCGCCACGTGCAGTTCCGCCGCCCGGACGGCGCCCTGTACAGCGAGGAAGTCTTCGGTACCGAGGGCTTCGTGGGCCCCACCAGCACCCTCTACCACATCAACCCGCCCACGCAGGTGATCGGGTGGAACACGCTGTACGGCACCAAGCCCGAGTACATCGAGCAGGACGTGATGCGCATGCGCCACCTCAAGATGGGCGCCATGCCGCCGAAGGGCGACCCCGTCACCGGCCGCGTGGTGCTGTTCGGCAACTCCGACGTGGAGATGGCCATGTGCGTGCCGGCGGAGCGGATGGACTACTTCTTCAAGAACGCCATGGGCGACGAGTGCATCTTCGTGCACTTCGGATCGGGCACCGTGCAGACCACCTTCGGCACGCTCCGGTTCGGTCCGAAGGACTACATCGTCATCCCCAAGGGCATCACCTACAGGATGACCTTCGACAAGGCGAAGCCCGGCGAGCCGGGGCCGCGCTTCGTGGTGTTCGAGACGGCCAACGGCAGCCACATCGGCCCGCCGCCGCGCTACGTGAGCAAGCGGACCAGCCAGTTCCTCGAGCACTCGCCCTACTGCGAGCGCGACCTGCGCCTGCCGGAGCTGCCGCTGACCTTCGACAAGAAGGGCGAGTACGAGGTGCGCATCAAGGCCCGCGACCTGGTGCACGGCTACACCTACACCTACCACCCGCTCGACGTGGTGGGATGGGACGGCTGCTACTACCCCTACTGCTTCAATATCGACGACTTCGCGCCCATCGTCGGCAAGCTGCACATGCCGCCGCCGATCCACCAGACGTTCGAGGGGCACAACTTCGTCATCTGCAGCTTCTGCCCGCGGCTGCTGGACTTCCACCCGGACGCCATCCCGGTGCCCTACAACCACTCCAACCTCGACAGCGACGAGATCCTCTACTACGTCGAGGGCAACTACAAGGCGCGCAAGGGAATCGAGCAGTGCTCGATCACCGTGCACCCGCAGGGCATCCCGCACGGCCCGCACCCGGGCACCGTGGAGAAGTCGCTCGGCGCGCGCGAGACCAGCGAGCTTGCGGTGATGTGCGACACGTTCCGCCCGATGTTCCCGACCAAGGCCGCGATGGCCTTCGACGACCTGGCCTACCCGAAGAGCTGGGAGGGCGAGCACTTCCCGGTGTCGCTCGAGCAGCACCACGCCGACGGCGCGCATCGCAGGAACGGCAAGGCCGGCTCCAACGGCAAGGCGCACCGCAGCGGCAAGGCGACCAAAGCCAAGGCGTCCAACGGCGGGAACGCAAAGGCCGCGGGCCGCAAGGCCGCCAGCATCGGCAGCACCTGGCAGTGACCGCTCGGGCACGGCGTCGCGCCGTGGCGCCGTGGCATGGCCCGCGCGCACAGCCCCGCCGCACGGCCGTCAGGCCTGGGCAGGCACCACGGTCCCTCGGCACTCGCCGAAGCCGATGCGCGGCAGCCCCGGCTGCTCGCACGAACCGCGGATGATCACCTCGTCGCCGTCCTGCAGGAACCGGCGCTCCGTGCCGTCGGCAAGCGTCACCGGCTCCGTGCCGCGCCACGTGCGCTCCAGCATGCAGCCGCGGCTCTCCTTGACGGGCCCGCTGATGGTGCCGCTCCCGAGCAGGTCGCCGGGGCGCATGTTGCAGCCCGTGGACGTGTGGTGCGCGAGCATCTGGCTCATCGTCCAGTACATGTCCGCGAAGGTGCCGTAGCTGATGCGCGTGGGCGCCACGCCGCGCTCGCGCATGCCGGCGCTCGCGATGAGCACCTCAAGCCGCACGTCGACCACGAAGTCGTCGCTCCAGCGCAGGTAGTCGAGCATCGCGGGATCGTCCGCGCCTCGCGCCGGGCCGGGCATGCAGAACGGGCGCAGCGCGTCCATGGTCACCACCCACGGGCTGATGGTGGTGCAGAAGTTCTTCGCGTTGAAGGGCCCCAGGGGCTGGTACTCCCACTTCTGCACGTCGCGCGCCGACCAGTCGTTCAGGATCACCAGGCCGAAGAGGTGCTCCGCGGCCCGGGCCACCGGAATGCGCGTGCCCAGCGCGTTGCCCTGCCCGCCGAAGAAGACGCCCATCTCCAGTTCGTGGTCGAGCAGCTTGCTCGGCCCGAACGACGGCGGACCGTCGTCGGAGGCCACCGTCTGCCCGCACGGGCGGCGCACGGGCGTGCCATCCACCACGATGCTCGACGCACGCCCGTGGTACCCCACCGGCAGGTGCTTCCAGTTGGGCATGAGCGGCTGGTTGGGCCGGAACATGCTGCCGACGTTCGTGGCGTGGTGCTCGCTGGCGTAGAAGTCGGTGTAGTCGCCGATCTCGGCCGGCAGCCGCATGCGGAGCGAACCGCGGTCGACAAGCACCGCGTCGCGGCGCGCGTGGCGCTCGATGCTGCGCGGGCCGCCGGAGAGCAGGCCGGTGACGTGCGCACGCGCCGCGCGCCAGTCGTCCTGCCCGAGCGCCATGAAGGCGTTCAGGGCGGGCTGGCGCAGCGCCGACGCGATGCGGGGCGCGAGGCCCTCCAGCATGCCGAAGCCGGCGGCCTCGGCCATGTCGAGGGCGCAGTCGCCGATCGCCGCGAACGGGCGCGGCTCACCCGGGCGGTCCGGGCGCTCGGCGATGCCCCAGGGCAGGTTCTCGATCGGGAAGTCGCCGTCGGCGCGCGCGGCGCCGGGGACCCAGCAGTTTGTCGCGGTCATGGTGTCAGGCCTTTGCCGCCACGGGCGGCAGGAGGTTCAGGGAACGCAGGTCATCTATCGGCTCGTCGAACGAGCAGCTGCCGAAGGTGGTCGCGAACTTCTCGCGTGCCTCGCGCACCTGGCCGAGCGACAGCGTGCGGCCCTTCCACGAGACGCCCGTCGGCGTGAACTCGAAGTTGCGCCGCTCGCCGTCGGCAAGCAGCATCTCCAGCTCCTCCTGCCCGACCGTGCCGTGGTGGAGCAGCGCCCCCCCGACGAACACGTTCACGAACCCGAACTGCTCGCACCCCACGCCCTGTGCGAAGTGCCGGAACGGGTGGTGCAGGCCGGCGGTCGCCTTGAACGGCACGTCGGCCGCGTGGCACGCCGCGAGGAAGCGCGCCAGCGCAAGCGGCGTGGGATGCGCATCCGCCGTGGTGCCGCCGGTGCGCACCTTGGCGCCCGACTCCATCTCGCTGAGCGCGGCCACCATGCCGCGGATGTCCTGCTGCCAGGAGAGCTCGAACCACGGGAAGAGCGACTCCGGCATCAGCTCCAGCGCGCCCTCGATCATGCTGGCGCCCTTGGCCTTGATCTCGACCATCTCGATGATCGCGCGCCCTGCCCCCGGCTCGGCGTGGCGCTTGTTGAAGCGCTCGATGGCGTTCAGCTCGTCCTCGAAGCTCTCGTCGCCGGTGGCCTCGCTGAGCACCGTCAGCGGCCATGGATCCTCGCTGTCGTCGCGCTCGCCGGCCGGGAGCAGCCCGTCCGCGCAGCGCTCGAACTCGCCGAGTCGCTTCACCGGCACCACCAGCTTGCCCAGCGCCCAGCGGTCGTCGCCCGAACGGTGGCGCGCGAACGCGGCCACGGTCCTCGGCATGTCGAGCTGCGCCGGCGGGAACAGTCCCGCGTAGTCGATGACGCCGTGCATCAGGGCGCGCGTGGTTTCCATGGATGCCCATTATGCCCGCGCGCGGGCATCGCCGTCCGGGCCGTCCTGGCGTGACCCGTCGGCACGCTCGGTCCAGTCGAGGCTGGACCCGAAGCTCTCCTTGAGCGCCATCGCGGCGACGATCGCCACCGGCACCAGCAGCGCGCCCACCAAGGCCGCCCCGCGCCACGGTGCGCTCGGGTCGCCCGGCTGGTCGGCCGCCACGGCGCCTCCGAAGAGGCCCTCGAACCAGTGCCAGAGCAGCGCGCTGCCGGCCGCCGACCAGCGCACGAAGTTGGGGGCGCTGGTGGTGGCCGTGGCCCGCAGGTTGGTGCCGAACTGCTCCGCGGTGGTGGTGACGAAGACGGCCCAGTAGCCCGACGCGAAGCCCAGCGCACCGCAGCACGCGTAGAAGAGCCTCGGGTCCGAGGGGCCGACCATGAAGTAGGCGCCGATGGCGGCAGCCGTCAGGACGTGGAACGCAAGCAGCGCCTTCCGCCGGCTGCGCAGCACCTGGCTGAGCAGGCCGCTGGCGAGGTCACCGAGCGCAAGCCCCACGTAGCACCACATGATGGCAAGCCCCGGCTTCGGCTTGTCCACGGGCGCCATCCCGAGCGATGACCCGATCACGTCGCTGTACTTGACCAGCACTCCCACGCAGTACCAGATGGGCACCGCGCACAGGATGAGCGCCAGGTAGCGCCGCGCCCGCGCGGCCGGCCACACCAGCATCCACAGCGCACCGCGCCCGGGCGCGTGCGACTGCTTCACGCGGTCGAACATCCCGCTCTCCACCACGCCCACGCGCAGGAACAGGAGCGCCAGGCCCAGCAGCCCTCCGATCAGGAAGGCGTTGCGCCACTCCGCCACCCACTCCGTGACGAAGTAGGCGAACACCGCGCCGAGGATGCCCACGGTGGCCACGAGCGTCGTGGCAAACCCGCGGTGCTCCTTGCTCACGAGCTCGCTCACGAGGGTGATTCCCGCGCCAAGCTCGCCCGCCAGGCCGAAGCCCGCCAGGAACCGAAGCACCGCGTACTGGTTGTAGGCCGTCCCCAGGCCCACCTGGTGGAGGAACGCGAGGCCGCCGTCCGCGGGGACGTCGGCCACGAACGCATTGAGGATGTTGGCCACCGAATAGACCAGGATGGACCCGAACAGCATCTGCAGGCGCCCGAGCCGGTCGGCCAGCACGCCCCACGCGATGCCGCCGAGCACCAGCCCGGTCATCTGCAGGATGTTGTCGAGCATCACGCCCGCGTCGCGGAGCATCCGGTCGGCAAGCTGGTCCTGCGCCTGCTGGAGCGCCTCAGGCGACTCGAACCGCGCGCGCGACGCAAGGTCATGCTGCGCGGCCACGATCTTGGAGCCCAGGATGTCCTTCAGGCTCTTCACCCGCACCAGCGCGAAGAGCAGGAGGTCGAAGATGTCCACGAAGTAGCCGAGCGCCGCCACCGTGGTGGCGAGCGCGACGTTTCGGTCCTTCAGGATCGCGAGCACCCCGCCCGGCCCGGGTTCAGTGCGCCGCCTGCGGCGCGAGGCCGCAGAGCTTCAGGAACTTGCGGATCTCGGAGATCTCGTGGTTGTCCTGCAGCGCGTGCCCGTGGGCGTGCGGCACGTTGAAGGTCATCTCGTGGCCCTTCAGCTTGACCTTGAGGTGCTCCTTCTTGGTCTCCTCGCAGGTGGCGCCGAGCGCCTCGAACATGTGGACCACGTCGCGCCAGTGGATGTTGTGCGGCGTGGGGTGCGAGAAGAGCTGCTGGAGGGTGTGTTCGTGGTGGTGGCTCATGGTGACCTAGTCGCAATGCTACAGCGGCCGACGCCAAATGAGGCGCGGCGCACGCCATGCGTGCGCCGCGGGAATCACGGAGAAGTTCCGCGTGTTCAGTCGCGCCGGCGGCCCACCGCGGTGAGGCCGGCCGCGCCGAGGAGCGCGATGGCGCCCGGGGCGGGGATGCCCGCGTAGCCGATGTAGAGCGAATGCGCGCCGACAAACATGCCTGCGGGGGCGTTTCCAAACGGCATGACGGTGACGCTCGTGATCGTCGCGGTGGTGTCAGTCAGCCAGAAGCCGGCGAACGGATCGGCACCGCCGAAGTTGCGGACGATGCTCTCGCCGGTCGAAAGCGCGATGAGCAGCCGCCCGTCCTGATCGGAGCCTGAAGCACTGAAGAAGCTGAAATTACCGCCGAAGCCGTGTACGCCGCTCACGATCCCGCCGCCCGGCGTGCCGGCCGAGAAACTCAACCGGAGCGAGGTGCCGACCGGCGACGCGAAGAGGTAGCGCGTGTTCCCAGAAGGGTCGGCCAGGGCGTTGCCGATCCCGACGGAACCCCCGCTGGCGTTCGTTGCGCTCCAGTTCCACCAGGCATCGGTCCCATTCGAGCTGGAACCACCTGTAAGGGTGGTCTGGGCCGGGAGCGAACTGAAGTCCTCGATGTGTTCGGCCGTCGACCAGCCCGAGAACAGGTTGGCGCCGGGGTACGTGTCGGGTCCGGGAAGGCCTGCGGCGCTGCGCCAATCGGCGAGATCCGAGAAGGCGACCACCGCCGAGGATGCGGCCGAGCTCATCGATGCGACGAGAGAAAGCGCAAGCAGGTTGGTCTTCATGGCAGGATTCCGTCTCACACACCTGGTCGAAACGCTGCCGGCGAATCCGGACAGCCCCTTCGACCGCGCGCGCAACGCCTGCGCTCAACCTGTACCCGCCTCCACCCCGGCGAGGCACAAAGGCCTGCCGGGGTGGATCATGGCGGTCACGAAATTTTTCCCGATGCCCGGGGAGCGGGCGTCAGGCTCGGCGGCGGTTGGCGCCGATGAGGCCGGCCGCGCCGAGGAGGCAGATGGCGCCGGGGGCCGGCACCGTCCCGAAGTAGAGGTTGTCCACGCCCACGAACAGCGTGCTGGCAGAGGCGCCCACGGGCTGGATCCGCAGGGCCGCGATCGGGGCGGCCAGGTCGTTGGTCCAGAACCCGACGAACGAGTCCGCGGCCGTGAAGGTCTTCACGATCGAGGCGCCGTTGGCCAGGCGCACCCAGATGCGGCCGTCCTGGGCCACGCCCGCGGAGTTGAAGAAGCGGAAGTCACCGCCGATGCCGAGGACGCCGGCTTCGCCCGCGGCCGGGGGGCCGAAGGTGAAGAGGAGGCTCGTGCCGGCGGGCTGCGAATAGAGGCCGCTGCTGTTGGCGTTGACCATCCCGCCGCTCGAGGCCGCTGCCCAGCTGTACCAGCCGGTGCCGCCCGAGTAACCCGTGCTGGAGCCCGGGGTGAGACCCGAGAAGGTCTCGGTGATGAAGCTCGTCGAGGTCCCCGCGGGGAACAGGTCGATGGCCGGGTTGTCGACCGCCTGCTGCCAGGCGGAGAGGTTGGTGTAGGTGTAGACGGCGGCGTTGGCGCTGGCGCAGACAGCGGCGGCCGCGGCGATGGAGTACGTGAAGTTCATGTCCCTTTTCCCTTGTGTTTCGATGTGTGCGTGATGACGGTGGATGGCCGTCGCGTCAGCGGCGGCGGCGCGTGGAGACCAGGCCGGCGGTGCCGAGGAGCGAAAGCGCGCCCGGGGCAGGAACGCCCGCGAAGCCCAGGTACAGGTTGTTGATCGAGACCGAGGTGGTGTCGGCATCGTCACCGTACGGCATCACGGTCAGGCTGGTGATGGTCACGCTCGGAGTGGCGATCCAGAAGCCCGCGAACGGGTTGTCGCTGTTGACGTCGTGCGTCAGACTGACACCCGACGAGAGCGTCAGGATGATGCGTCCGGGCATCCAGCCGCCGGTGGCGCCGCGCAGGCCGAAGTCGCCGCCGATGCCGTGCAGGCCGCTGCCGAGGCCATCGAGCGGGACCGTGAAGTTGAAGGTCAGGCCGCCACCCGGCTTGCTCGCCGAGACCATCCCGCCATTGGCAGACATCGAGCCCGAGGAGGCGCTCATCGTCCATGCGCTCCACGAGTCGCCGCCCATCAGGCTGGCGTACGAGCCGGGCTTCACGAAGTCGAAGGTCTCGACCTCGATTTTGGTGCCCCAGCCGGCCGGGAAGCTCGCGAGCTTCGGCCCCTCGTTGGCCCACGCGGAGAAGTTCGTGAAGGAGATGGTTTCGACGATGCCGGCCGAAGCGCCCGAGGCGATGGCCAGCGATGCCAGACTGATGGCGTACTGCTTCATGGTTCCTGTTTCCCTGTTTCGAAATGTGATCCCGGAATCCACCCCAGGTTGGCTGCGGCCTCCCTCGACCGCTTGACCGCCTCCCTGATCGTGGTCCCTCAGCCCGCTAGGCGTGAACCATCGGCGGACCGGATCACGCCCGGACAAGAAATTCCGAAGTGGCCCCCGGGACCCCGCCGCCAGCGCGCCCGGACACCCCGCCGCGCGCTCTTCCTGCAGAGAGACACCGGCGCGGAATTTGGCTAGGATTCGGCAGTTCGCGGGTGTAGCTCAGTTGGTAGAGCGTCAGCTTCCCAAGCTGAATGTCGAGGGTTCGAATCCCTTCACCCGCTTTGAATCGAAACGCCTAGGGCCCACGCACTTACGGCCCTAACCCGAGCACGGCGCTCGGCGCGGCACCTATCGAAAGTGTGTACAGCCGTACACACCTGGAAGGACGGCCATGCGCCAGGCTCCCGCGTACTGCGTTCACAAGACCCGAAACCTCGCGTTCGTGAGGCTCTCCGGCCGGATGATCTACCTCGGCCGAGCACATTCGCCCGAATCGCACGAGCGCTACCACGCCGTGCTCGCCGACCACTACGCCGGGAAGCCGCTCGAGGCAGCACCGCGCTCGCGCCGCCGACCCGCGACCGCGTTCACGGTGGCCGAGCTCGCCGAGCGGTGGTGCGCCGCCGAGGCCGCCCGCCGAGGCCCGCGCCACCAGGCCGCCTACGAGGCCGTCTACGCGGCCAGGGAGCTCGCCAGGCAGCACGCCACCGCCACGGTCGCCGAGTTCGGCCCGAGGGCGTTCAAGGCGATCCGCGACCGCATGGTGCGGGACGGCCGCTCGAGGCAATGGACGAACCGCATGATGAACGCCATCCGGCGGTGCTTCCGGTGGGGCGTGGGCGAGGAGCTCGTGCCCGCCGACCGCCTCGAGGCACTCGCCGCGGTGGACGGCCTCCGGCACGGCGCGGCTCCCGAGGCGGCTCCCAGGCGCGCCGCCGACCCGGCGGCCGTCGAGGCGGTGGTGCGGTGGCTCGAGGCCCAGGGCAGCCACGGCGCGGCGAACCTGGTGCGGTTCCTGCGGGCCACCGGGTGCCGCCCGGGCGAGGCGTGCCGCGCCAGGTGGGCCGAGCTCGAGCTCGGCGGCGAGATGCCGCACTACCGTCCTGCCGCCCACAAGACCGCCCGCCACGGCATCGACCGCCTCGTGCCGCTGAACGCCGATGCGGCGGCGGCCGTGCGCGGCCGGATGCGCCTCGGCGGAGACGGGTTCGTGTTCGAGAACACCAACGGGCGGCCGTTCAAGCCGAACACCCTGCTCCTGGCCGTGCGCCGGGCGATCGCGGCGACCGGGTGCGCGGATTGGTCGCCCTACGGGCTGCGGCACCTGGTGAACCCATGGCCTACTCACACTCGATGCAGGAGCCCGCCGCACCCCGAACCAGGGGAATCCCGTGACGCGCCGCTTCCGATGGGACGGGCAGCTCGGGGAGCCGTACCGATTCCGCGCCTCCGATCGCTACCGCGGCGGCACCTGGTCGCGCACGGCCAAGGCGCACAAAGACTGCCACCCGCAATGCGCGGAGTGCGGCACGGTCGCGAACCTCGAGACGGATCACATCATGCCGCTGCACCGCGGGGGCACGAACGCATGGACGAACCTCCAAAGCCTCTGCACCTCGTGCCATGCCGCCAAGACCGCGAGGGAGGCGGGACGATCCCCCCCGTGACCCCCGAGCCGGGGTGAAGCACTTGGGTACCGCCCAAGGGGGTCAAGCAAAACGCAAAGACACCTCGCACGCGGAAGGCCTACGCGCTTTTTGCAGTAGCCCCTTGCGTGGTACCCAACGGGCCAAGGGGGCCTCGGCCCTGAAGGGGGGGGTGCCTTTGTTGCTCGGTTGCACTCGGCGGCCATTCCCGGGGGCGCCATAACGCCTTTGCCGACGCCCATGCCGCCGCGCTCGTCGAGCGCGTTGTTGGCCCTTCGCGGCACAGGCGGTACATTCGGGACACCGGGTGCGCGCCCGGGGCAGAGCTCGCGAGCAGGAGATCCAGGCATGAACAGCGTGATCGTCTCGGCGGTGGCGGTGATGGCTGTCGGTGCAGGGGCGAGCGGGCAAGGCATCGTCCGGGCGTGGGGAGACAACGCCTTCGGCCAGTGCAACGTCCCGACCGACCTCGGCCCGTGCACGGCCGTCGCGGGTGGCGGCTTCCACACCGTCGCGTTGCGCACGGACGGCATCGTCCGGGCGTGGGGACTCAACGGCGACGGCCAGTGCAACGTCCCCGCGGACCTCGGCGCCTGCACCGCCGTCGCGGGTGGCTACATCCACACCGTCGCTCTTCGCACGGACGGCATCGTCCGGGCGTGGGGACTCAACGGCGACGGCCAGTGCAACGTCCCCGCGGACCTCGGCGCCTGCACCGCCGTCGCGGTGGGAACCAGACACACCGTCGCACTCGCCGGGCCACCGCTTCCCGACTCCGACGGCGACTTCCGGCCGGATCACCTCGACAACTGCCCGACCGTCTCCAATCCGACACAAGCCGACTGCGACGGAAACGGCGTGGGCGATGCGTGCCAGTCCGGCTTCGCGGACTTCAACGTCAACGGCATCCCCGACTACTGCGAGTGCATCGCAGACCTGTTCGTCGACGGCCGAGTGAATGGCGGAGATCTCGGCGCGCTTCTCTCGCAATGGGGAGCGGCCACCACGACGACAGCGAGCGACCTCAACCGCGACGGCACCGTGAACGGCGCCGACCTCGCTTACCTGCTCTCCAACTGGGGCCCGTGCCCGAACTGACCCAACCCTAACCCGAAAGGAACCTGACACATGAAGAACATCTCAAC
>Ga0194123_10007647_pt1 | contig 10695 bp, 9 predicted proteins | sample TA2MahsurfametaG_5_FD_155479 | JGI IMG/M metagenome (GOLD analysis project Ga0194123, IMG submission 155479) | Freshwater microbial communities from Lake Tanganyika, Tanzania - TA2015023 Mahale A surface | ecosystem: Environmental > Aquatic > Freshwater > Lake | place: Tanzania: Lake Tanganyika... | reverse complement strand
CGACGCACGGCGGCCGGCCCTTGAGTTACCAAATCACGCACCGCATATGGGTCACACAAGCCAGCACCTGCGACCAACGTGTCAGCTAAATGTTCTTGTGGTGAGTCTTCAGCACTAAGTGCTGCGGCCACCCCGCCTTGCGCCCAGACCGATGAACTCGAAGTGAGCACGTCTTTGGTAATAATCAAGACTTGAAAACCTTGGGCGCGAAGCGATAACGCCGCTGTAAGGCCAGCAACCCCCGAGCCAACGATGATGACCTCGGTTTGCTCTACCCAACCAGGTCTGGGGGCTAAGAGTTTTTCGCTAAGTCTGGGTCGCACCCTCATATCGAACCATCAACCTCTAAATCGCTTTCAAATCGATCGGCTGATTGTCGATGATGCGCACACCATCAACTTGGGCTGCCAAAACTATTCGAGCAGGCCCCACAGCGTTTATGGGCAGGCATGCATCGTCAACAACTTCGACGTATTCCGGCCGTACAGCGGGTTTTGCGTCAAGCTCACCGAGCACAGCCGCCTTTACCCCCGCTGCGTTCGAGCCGTCGCGTGCTGCCTCGACCCCGGCAGCAAGTGCGGTCGGTATTACGCGTGCCTTGCTTAAACCGCCCTCATCTAGTCTGCCCAGCCGACTAGATCGAGCCATTCCCCATTCGTCGCGAGAAGTTGGCACCGCGAGAATTTCGACATTAGGCACGAGACTTGAGGCCAGCATTCGTACGAGCACCAATTGCTGAAAATCTTTCTCGCCAAAACAGGCTGCTTGTGGCCGCACTGCATCGAAAAGGCAAGAGACGGCAGTTAGTACGCCCAAGAAGTGGCCTGGCCGTGAAGCCCCCTCAAGAATGTCGGCAGTTTGCGAACCCGTTAGCAAAGTCTGTAACCGCTCTTGACTAACCGGTGCGTCACCGCCATATATATCGGCTTCACTCGGTGCCCAGATCACGTCAACACCCCACTCGGTGGCGAGGGCTGAGTCAGTTACCAAATCGCGTGGGTAGACCTCTAGATCATGCGAATCTTGAAACTGCAAAGGATTAACGAAAATGCTCATCACGACCAATGCACCGTCGTGATTTGCCGCGTATGCCTTAGCTGATTCCACCAATGACTTGTGCCCTAAATGCAAGGCGCCCATCGTCGGTATCAGCACACGCGAGTTGTTCGCTAAGGCAGAAGCTAAGTCACCGCGCGTATGAACAAGTCGGGTCATTAACTAGGTGCACCGTCAACAGCGGCCTCTTCGTCTTTGGGCATAATTCGACATATCCGCTCAAGCCACAGTGCAGCCAAGACCAACAGCCCCGAGGCAACAACCGCAGCAAATGCCGCGGCAATTCGTTCGTTGGCTAAACCAACAGCTACCGACTTACTTAAGTAGGCCGCCTGAAGGTAATAGACACCGACACCGAGGTAGACCCCGCCAACTAGCGCACCAGTTCGAGAAGCCGCAAGAGCCAACGCCGAAGTTCTTACGGCTACCACAGCGCTTAACCGTTTTGTTCCTTGGTCACCTTGGATCCGTCGCTTTACTTCATAGGCCCAAATCGCAATTGCCAGAGCAACCACGACTAACCCAGTAGTTGCCGACCAAGGGACGGGGAATGCGCGATCTACTAACGCCTTCCAGAGATTAGGTAGTGCAAAACCCACTATTGCCGCGGCCAGAACGTACAAAGCCAACGTAGAAATCTTGGTTGGCTTCATGCGTACCTAACGCAAACAGAGCTAGGGCCACGTACATCTAACGAGCGAAGCAAGTCAATGACTGGTGTGCCATTTAATACTGCACTCGAGTCGAGCTCAAGCCACGGCCGCAGAACGAAACCTCGTTCGTTAGCTCTTGGGTGAGGCAGCTTCAGTTCGGCATCGTCAATTTGCTGGTCGCTAGCCCAGATCAAATCAATATCTATGGCGCGTGGCCCCCATCTAAGGCTTCGAGTTCGACCTAATGATTCTTCAACTTGCTGGCACACCTTCAGCAACTCAATCGGACTCAAAGTAGTTTCGAGCAACACGTTTCGATTTACGAACCATGATTGTCGAATTGGCCCCCAAGGCTCGGTAAGCCAATCGCCCGATGACTGAGCCGAAAAGACTTGTGGGTTAGCAGCAAGCTTTTCAACTGCTAAATCGAGAGTTTGAACTGGGGAAACCTGGTTTGCCCCCAGACTCAAGAGAAATTCGGTGCTAATTAATTCGCCCCTGAAAGGGTTACAGAGACATCGGTGATTGGGGCCCCCAGGTCAACCTGCGGCTTATGCACGGTGATTTTGGCTCGAGCTACCAGCGGCAGGGACAAAACTTCTTGCAAAATCGCTTGTGCCAATGTTTCGATCAGATTCTTAGGCGCAGCCTGCAATTGGTGGCGTGCAATTTCAACTAGTTGCGCGTAGTCAATGGTGTTTTCAAGTTCGTCGTTTTGCGGGGCAGCGCGCAATCGCACTTTCATGTCAACGACAAAGAGTTGATCTCGCACCTTTTCATAATCGAAGACACCGTGTTTGGCATAGATTCTTATTCCACTAACCCGTATCACTGGGCCTTTTTTCATCTAAGGCCTAAGTGACTTGATTGCTCGGCGAACACCGGCTGGGTCATGCGTACGAACCCCCCAAACGCCCTTGGTCACCGCAAGGGCGGCTATCGCGGCCCCAGCTAAATCCTTTAGCCCATTGTCACTCTGCTGCTCTGCGGGTAATAAAGACGCAACGAATCGCTTTCTTGACACCCCAATAAGTAGCGGCAAGCCAATGGCAACTAGGGCTGACAAATCTCGAAGCAGCTGCCAGTTCTGCGCGACATCTTTGGCAAAGCCGAACCCTGGGTCGATCACCAGCTGCGAAACCAACACTCCAGCCTGTTTTGCTCGAGCAACCTGTGCGTTGGTTTCGTTGAGTACCTGACCAGTCACGTCTTCATAGTTGGCGAACGAATCCATTGAGGCCGAGGGTGCTCGCCAATGAGTCAACACGTAGGGCACACCTGCCTTGGCAACTACCTCAAACATCGCATCATCGGCCCTACCCCCGCTTACGTCGTTGACCATCCGAGCACCTGCCGACAGTGCCGCGGTCGCGACCGATGCCCTCATGGTGTCAACACTTAAGAAGAAATCTCGCTTAGCTAATTCGGTGATTACCGGCATGACTCGTTCGATTTCAGTTTCTTCACTTATGCGTTGAGCCCCAGGGCGCGTTGATTCGCCCCCTACGTCGATTATTTCTGCACCGTCTTGTCTCATTTGTTCGGCGCGAGATATCGCCGCGTCAAATGAAAAGAATTCCCCACCGTCTGAGAACGAATCTGGGGTTACGTTAAGAACCCCCATGACCACTGGGGCTTGAGGTAACGAAATCGTCGTTTTTTAGAAAACTACCGTTGAAAGATCGTTGCCAACGCGGCAGCACGCTCAGTGCCGTTCTCGAGTGATCCACGAGCAGCTGACGTCACTGTCTTAGCACCAGGCTTAAGAACGCCTCTAAGGGTCATGCAAGTGTGTTCGCAATCGACTACCACGATCACACCCTTTGGCTCGAGAATCCGCATCATGGCATCTGCGATTTGGGAAGTCATTCGCTCTTGAACTTGAGGGCGCCTGGCAAATACATCAACTAATCGAGCAAGCTTTGAGATTCCAGTGACTCGGCCCGTTTCATTTGGCACATACCCAACATGGGCCACCCCCATGAAAGGCATCAAATGATGCTCGCAAGTTGAGTGAACCATTATGTCCTTAACAAGAACGAACTCGTCGTGCCCAATGTCAAAGGTTGTTGCCAGCACATCCTCTGGGCGCTGGTAAAGCCCTGAAAAAATCTCTGCGTACGAGCGAGCCACCCGTTCTGGTGTGCCGCGAAGCCCCTCGCGATCGGGGTCTTCGCCGATAGCAAAGAGGATCTCTCGAATGGCGTTTTCGACCCGCGCAGAGTCATATGGCGAACGCTGCGCAACGTCAATGTCAGCCAGTAAGTCATTGATGCGGCTGATCACTTCGGTCATATCTGACCTGTTAGGCGGGGGCTGCGCTCGGGGCGGTTGCCGGCGCGGGTGCCGGTGGCTTGCTAGTAGCGGCCGCCGGTTTCGCAGCGCTTGTGTCTTCTTCTACGACATTCGCCACGACTTTCGGCCTGAAAGGAACGGGCCCCTTTGACGAAGGCTGACGTCGTTGTGACCCCGTCCAAGCTGGTCGTGACTTTCTCTTCTTTAATTTTGTAAAGATCCGGTTTACATCTTCTTGGTCGAGAGTCTCTTTCTCTAACAATTCGACCACCATCTTGTCGAGAACCACCCGATTGTTCTCAAGGATCTCGAATGCTTCGTGGTGGGCGGTGTCAATCAAACTACGGACTTCAGTATCAATTACGGCAGCGACGGCTTCACTGTAGTCACGCTGATGTGCAATATCGCGGCCCAAAAAGACGTCTTGAGACTCGTGTCCATAGCGAATCGCACCAAGGCTTTGGGTCATACCGAACTGTGTGACCATCGAGCGAGCCAGCGAAGTCGCTCGATCAATATCGTTACTGGCACCAGTCGTTGGGTCGTGAAAGACCAACTCTTCGGCAGCACGGCCCCCCAGCATGTACGCCAACTGATCAAGCATCTGATTTCTCGTAGTCGCATAGCGCTCTTCTTCGGGCAAAACCATGGTGTAACCGAGTGCGCGTCCGCGAGGCAAAATCGTGACTTTGTGCACTGGGTCGCTATCGGGCAAGGCGGCTGCCACGATTGCGTGCCCTGCTTCGTGATACGCGGTAATTAGTTTTTCTTTTTCGTTCATCAATCTAGAACGCTTCTGAGGCCCTGCCACGACGCGATCTATTGATTCGTCTAGCGCCTCGTCGTCAATGAGTTCTTTAGACGTGCGCGCCGTCAACAATGCCGCCTCGTTTAATACGTTAGCTAAGTCAGCACCCGTAAAGCCTGGGGTGCGCTTAGCGACTGCTTTCAAATCGATATCTGGCGCTATGGGCTTTCCTTGTGCGTGCACCTGCAAAATCGCTTCGCGCCCAGAAAGGTCAGGGCGCTCAACTGCAATCTGACGATCAAAACGGCCTGGACGCAACAGAGCGGGGTCAAGAATGTCAGGACGGTTAGTGGCAGCAATCAAAATGACGCCACCACTGACATCGAACCCGTCCATCTCTACCAACAACTGATTCAATGTCTGTTCACGCTCATCGTGGCCACCACCGAGGCCAGCACCACGCTGCCTACCAACTGCGTCGATTTCGTCCACGAAAACAATTGCCGGCGCGCTGGATTTAGCTTGCTCAAATAAATCTCGCACGCGGCTCGCACCGACACCAACGAACATCTCAACAAAATCAGAACCTGAGATAGAAAAGAAAGGCACGCCCGCCTCACCTGCAACGGCGCGGGCAAGCAGGGTTTTGCCGGTACCAGGTGGGCCATACAGCAAGACGCCCTTTGGAATCTTTGCGCCTACTTGTTGGAACTTCGTTGGGTCAGAAAGAAAGTCTTTAATCTCTTGAAGCTCTTCGACAGCTTCGCTTGCACCGGCGACATCAGCAAAAGTGGTCTTAGGCATGTCTTTGTTCAAGGCCTTGTGGCGCGACTTGCCAAAGTTCATGATGCGCGCACCGCCGCCTTGCATCTGACTTAAAAAGAAGAACAGCAGCAAAACGATCAAGACGACCGGCAAGAGAGAAACCAGCAAAGTCACAAAGAAGTTATCTTGCGGAACGTCAACCGTGTAGCCCTCAGGCAGCTGACCTGCATCTGATTTCGCTTGCAAGAGCTCTTGTAGAACCACGCCTTGACCGTCTATGTAGTCAGACTCGATCTGGGTGCCATCACGAAGCGTTAGCTGTATGCGCTGCTCGCGATCAACCAGGGTCGCTTTACTGACTCTGTTGTCATTGATTGCTGCCACCGCTTCTGAGGTAGAAACGGCCTCGGGCGCGGTGGTGCCAGATACCAGGTTGCTGCCAATCAAGATGATCGCGCCGACCAGAAGGATCCAAATGAGTGGCCCACGAAGGAATTTGCTGTTCTTCATATGCGCTCTAAGTCTAAGGTCGCTCCGAATAGACCGCAGGGTTAAGTGTTGCCACCGAATCTAGGTTCCGATACCCCTCGGCATAATCGAGCCCATAACCAACGACGAAATCCGGCGGTATGTCAAAGCCCACGTACTTCACGTCTACGTGAACTTGAATAGCTTCAGGTTTTCTTAATAAAGCAAATACCTCTAGCGAGGCAGGTTGGCGGGCGCGCAGGTTTTGTACCAACCAAGACAGTGTCAACCCAGAGTCAACGATGTCTTCGAGAATTAGCACGTGGCGGTTTGCGATGTCGGCGTCTAGATCTTTAAGAATCCTCACTACCCCGCTCGAGGTAGTGCCCTTGCCATAAGAGCTCACCGCCATCCAGTCCATCTCGACGCTAAATGAAAGTTGACGCGAAAGATCGGCCATCAGCATGACGGCACCCTTTAAGACGCCCACCAACAAGACGTTCTTGTTTTGGTAGTCGTTTTCTATCTGTTTTGCTAACTCGGCTAAACGTTCATTAATTTGGTCTTTTGTCACCAGCACATCAAGAAAGTCGCCAGCTGCGTCTACTGGTTTCATTGGCTTACCTTTTCGCATAGCAAATCCGCACCCTCACGCCTCGCGGTAAAGCCAGCTGGTAAGGCGATACGAATCGAATTTAGGGTTTGCGACAACAAGGTTTGCAGTTGGGTCGCATGCAGATAGTTGAGTTCAGCCCGCGGTACCCCACGCTGGCTAATCCAAGTCAATAACACTCTGCGCGCGATGGCAGGTTGTTCTTGCGATAGTTTTTCAGCGTTTAGTCGCTGACTTTTTTGATCGAACACCAAATCAAAGACTTGCATCGACAGGCTGTCTAAGACCTCAGCGTCATCTCGTAGTAGGTCGGCACTGCGAGTCAAGCCTTGAATCACGCTCTCGCCCAGAGCCTCGACCAAAGCAGGCAAAGCGATCTTTCGAACTTTCACACGGGTATGACTTAGGTCTTCGTTTGCGGGGTCTTGCCAAAAAGAAAGCGACCACTCGGCGCATGCTGCTTGGGTAGTTTCGCGACTGACACCAAGCAGGGGTCGAAAGAAAATATCGCGCTGTCGAGGAATGCCGGCCAGTGAAGTCGTGCCAGAGCCGCGTGCCAAACGCATCAACAAAGTCTCTGCCTGATCGTTTTGGGTGTGAGCGGTAAAGACTGCGCGTGCTTTCGTTTTGATTGCGACCTCTTGTAGTGCGGTGTAGCGCAAAGACCTGGCGGCTGTCTCGCTTCTCTCATGCGCGGGCAGTTTCACGGCTACGACCGGTGCAAGCCCCATTTCTTCAAGTGTGGTCACGGTCGTTGCAACAACTTCCCCCGCCTCTTTAGACCAACCATGATCAACCACGATTGCTCCGGCGCTTAAATTCGCCATCGGGGCTTCGAGCGAGACAGCTTTGGCCAGTGCCAGTGAATCTGCCCCGCCCGAGCACGCGACAAGCACTAGGTCTGCGGGCTTGAACTTCGTGAGCTGGGCTCTAACGGCCTGACGAACTTGCATGGTTGCCGGCAACGTATTTTTCGCTGTCATTTCGCAATGGTACGAGCTCTGTAATTATTACCCGCCGTGAAGTGGTCACTCGGATTGGGTTTAGCGCTCACCGCCCTGGTAGCTGCTGTCGTCGCCGTTCTAGCCCCGCCTGACCAGCTAGAGGCCACGTACCAGTGGCAACCGAGTACGGACGGAAACTCTTCACCATTGCTCTTAGTCGAGGGTGAACCTGACCAAATGAATTTGGTAATACCGTGTTCGAAACTCGCCCAGCCAAATCAAAAGCTCTTCGCTAGTTCGGGTCGTCCTGAAAAGTTTCCGGCGTTAGTGATCACAGCTACCGGGGCCGGGCCCCGACTAGACATTCCAGCTAATTTGAAAGAGCCGACTAACTACGTGCCGGTAGCAACTACTGCTGCCATCTCGCCGACATGTCATTTACGACTTGAGTACGAGCAAAGCACGAGGCTGCTCTCGGTTGCTCTGCTTGAACCAACTGGTGGCAAGGTGCTTGAAGCGTTCGACTATCAAATGCCCGCAGAAGGTGGTTTTGAAGTCACTGGACTGCATTGGGCCCCCGAGGTTGATGCCGCTGGCGTGAATGCGACGGTTGTTACGTCGCCCTTTGTCACGGTGCGTCCGAGTGCATTGCAACTAGTGGCCATCGCCGTGTTTCTGATAGCTGCAGGTGTGGCGATATATATCGCTTACAGAGAGCGCAAAAAGCTGACTATGCGCGATCGGATCTCGCCTGAATCGAACTGGCGCGGGCTTTGGGGCAAGCTGCGGCCTTACCCGTCCGAAGTGATGATGTCTTTCTTCTCCTTATTCATCATGGTCGTGGACATTCCGCGCTATGACGATGGCTGGAACCTCTGGGTTGGCGAGCAATTTGTATCCAGCGGAACATTTTCGAACCTGGTGTTTGGGCAGAACCTTTCTACTCATTTAGATTTGCCATTTTTCTTAGTGCTTGGCGTTTTGATCGAGCCGTTTAACTCGGTGCTTGGCATGCGCCTACTGCCACTTTTTCTGGCGGTATTCATTTGGGTTGTGCTAAGGCGGTTTATCTTGCCGCGATTTGACTTAAGTAAGCCCGCGATCGTGACCGCGTGGGTCGTCACTGCCGCTTACATTTTGGCTTGGGGTTCAACCCTTAGAGGTGAGCCCTTTGTCATTGCTTGCACGGTCGCAGTAATTGCTTTAATTGCCACCTGGCCTGGCGCACCTAGTTTGGGTGCTACTCGTACGGGGTTCTTGATAGCGATTCTTGGTCTCGGGCTGGCAAGCCATCAAACGGCTTTAGTTGCCGTCGCTGCAGCGGTTGCCGCGATCCCTTTGGTTGTTAGGGCGTTGCGTTCTCGCCCATCGGCGGTATTAACGGCGAGCGCCTGGGGAATCGGCGTCTCACTACTACTCGTATTCGCAAACTCAAATGTCTCGCGGACTCTAGAAGGGTTAGGGCGATACCAAGCGCGCACTGAAGGGCATTCCTACGGGCCATTGGATGAGTGGCGACGCATGTTTGATTTTGTCAATCAGTGGAATGCTGCTGCCGGTTACCTAACAATTGCGCTCTTCATCGCAGGGCTAATCACCTTGCTGCTCGTTTGCGGTTACTACTTGACACTTATTGATCGCACAACACCTAAGACTTTGGTAGTTGCCTCTGCGATTCTTCTGCCCGCGGGCCTTCTCTTTACTGGGTCAAAGTGGAACTGGCATTACGCAGTCTTGTTGCCCACTGCGGTGTTGGGTTGGGCTCTGCTAACTCAGGCTGTCGTAAGTCCCGTGGTTCGCGGGCGAGTCTTAATGGTGGCGACCCCCGTCCTCGCTGTCATTGCAGCTGGATTAGCCGCTGCGTGGGGGCTGCACGAAGGGCGCCCATGGAGTGACATCATCGCGTTCGCATTTCAACGTTCTGTCTTATCGAAAGAAGCCGAAACTAATTGGCCATTGCTCTTTGGCCCCAAGTCAGCATGGTGGGTCTGGGTTGGCCTAGCACTTGCAGTTGCAGCATTGACTTATGCGATAGCTCGAGCACGACGTGAGCCCGCAAGATACGCGGCTGCTTGGTCGGTTGCTTTCGCGACGCTGTCTATGACGGTGGTGGTAGCAAGTTTTCAGTTAAGCCCCCCGATCAAAGACGCAATCAAGAATCCTCGTGAATGGACATTCGTGTACCAAAGCGTCATGGGCCTAGTTGACTCAAACGTTCGATGCGGGGCTCCGTCGGCAACTTTCTTGACTGCCTCAGATGAATCAGGGGTCGCTGGTGAAAGCGTGCAACAAATTCTCGACAAAACCGGGGGTGCCATGGCGCTACCACCTCAGGTTGTTATGGCAGCCCCTTGTAGTCGTGCGCCAGAAATTCGGGACGGGGTACAAGAGATTCCCTCGATGATCATGGGCAGGCTTGATTTAGCGGGGGCACGGCTAGAGGCCGAGACGACGGCAGTCCCGTGGGTTTGCAATTCATTCCCTACAGAGCGTTCGGCCGAGTATTTGTGTTTCTCACGCTTGATAAAGATTGGCGAGCCTCTTACGGCGAGCAAGGTTCGCTGGCGTCAATGGGGTACGTAAGGGCGCACATTTAAAGGGCGTTAGCGATTTAGCGAAAGGCTGGGATTCCCGTCAAGGCTTCACCGACAACCAGCGTGTGCATCTCATTTGTTCCCTCGTAAGTAAAGACCGATTCGAGATTCATCATGTGACGCATGATTGGGTATTCGAGAGTTATTCCGTTGCCCCCGAGAATCGATCTACATTCGCGCGCGATTTTAAGAGCGGCCTTTGCGTTGTTTAGCTTGCCCACGCTGACTTGCTCTGGGCGCAGGCTGCCCCCTTCTTTTAAGTTGGCAAGATGTAGAGCAAGCAACATTCCGTTTCCAAGCTTTAGTGCCATGTCTGCAAGTTTTTGTTGCGTCATTTGATACCCAGCGATTGGCTTGTCGAATTGGTCGCGTTCGATCGCATATTCGATAGTGGTTTCAAGGCAGTCACGCCCGGCCCCAAGTGCACCGAACACGATGCCGAAGCGCGCTTCACTCAGGCACGAAAGTGGGCCCTTTAACCCAATTACTTCCGGCAAAATCGCATCAGCGGGCAGCCGCACGGCATCGAAGGTCAGTTCACTTGTGACCGAGGCGCGAA
>Ga0194123_10007646_pt1 | contig 10697 bp, 10 predicted proteins | sample TA2MahsurfametaG_5_FD_155479 | JGI IMG/M metagenome (GOLD analysis project Ga0194123, IMG submission 155479) | Freshwater microbial communities from Lake Tanganyika, Tanzania - TA2015023 Mahale A surface | ecosystem: Environmental > Aquatic > Freshwater > Lake | place: Tanzania: Lake Tanganyika... | reverse complement strand
CGGAAAGACAACAGCACCAGGGGGACGGGCAGGCGCGCCAGAACACTGGCGTGCGCTTTCAGGCTGCAGAGGGCTCGGATAAACCACAACCCGCTGCCAGGCCAATGAAACATCATACATTGTGAAGAGCGGGCCCAAACAGGGCGCAGGCGTTGGCCGTGCTCTGGCGAGCCACTGCCTGCAGGGTCTCTCCGCGCAGCTCCGCCACCCGCTCCGCCACCGCCGCCACAAACGCTGGTTCGTTGCGTTTGCCGCGCCGCGGTACCGGCGCCAGGAACGGGCAATCGGTTTCCACCAGATAGCGATCGGCCGGCACCTGCTGGGCGCAGGCGTGGGTGTCGCTGGCCTTGGGGAAGGTGACATTACCGCTGAAGCTGATGAACAGGCCCAGCTCCAGGAAGGCCGCCATCTCCTCCGGCGTGCCGCTCCAGCAATGCATCACACCGCGGGGGCAGACGCCGCGACTGGCCCGCTCCCACAGCTCGGCGAGCATCGGCTCGGCCGCATCGCGGCAGTGAATGATCACGGGCCGATCCAGCTCCACCGCCAGATCCAGCTGGGGCCGAAGCATCGCCAGCTGCTGCTCAAGGTTCTTGTCGCGAAACAGATCCAGGCCCAGCTCGCCGATGGCCACCACGCGGGCGTCATCCAGAGCAGCGGCCCGCAACACCGCCGGCGTGTCGCTCTGCCAGTGCTCGGGATCGAGCGGGTGCACGCCCACGGCGTAGCGGAGCTCGGGGAAGCGATCGGCCAGGGCCCGGATCGCCGGGATCTCGGAAGGCTCCACACAAGCGTGAAGGAGGCGGCCCACACCAGCATCGCGCCAGCGCTGGGCCACCTCCTCCAGGTCGTCGTCGAAATTGCGGAAGACGATGTGGCAGTGGCTGTCGATCAGGGGAGCATCCAGGCTCTCGAGGGCGACGGCCGCAGCCATAAAAAAAGGGTTCAGGCGATGCCCGAACCCTAAACAAGACAGCAACTCAGAAGCCGATCAGGCCTTGGCTGCGGGCTCAACCACCTTCTTCACAGCGGCGCTGAGGCGCGACTTCTGATGGGAGCCGTTGTTGCGGTGCAGCACACCCACCTTCACGGCTTTATCGATCTTGCTGAAGGCAGCGTTCAGCGTGGTCTGAACGGTTTGCTTGGCGGCATCACCGGGCTCCTGGGCGTAGGCCACACAGGCGGCGAAGCAGCGCTTCATCAGGGTGCGCACCGCAGATTTGTAGGTGCGGTTGTGCAGGCGATTGCGCTCAGCGATCAGAACGCGCTTCTTCGACGACTTGTTATTGGCCACAGGCGGTACTGCGCTGGCTCGGCAAACGACGACTCTACCCCCAGGCCCGACCGGGGGACACCACACGGGCCTCTAGCTTGACCAGAGCCCAGCCTCCGCCATGACCGCCTCTGCCGCCTCTCCAACAGCCAGCGACAGCGCTGTGCTGCGGATCGAGGTGTTGCATGACGCCCAGGCCGCAGGAGATCGGCTCGAAGCCATCGCCGAACGCACCGGTGGCGGCCAGAGCCAGGAGGCCGCCCAGCGGGTGGACGCCATCATTGAGCAGGTGCGGCAGCAGGGCGATGCAGCCCTGATGGAGCTCACCGAACGCTTCGACGGCGTGCGGCCCGACCCGCTGCGGGTGCCCACCGCCGCCCTGGCTGCCGCCTGGCAGGCCACCCCTGCCGACTTGCAGGAGGCCCTGAAACTGGCCCACCGCCGCATCGTGGATTTCCACCAGCGCCAGAAACCGGCGGATCTGGAGGTCACCGGTGTGCATGGCGAGCGGCTCGGTCGGCGTTGGCGGCCTGTGGAGCGGGCCGGCCTGTATGTGCCCGGAGGCCGCGCCAGCTACCCGAGCACGGTGTTGATGAATGCGGTGCCCGCCCGCGTGGCCGGCGTGCAGCGGCTGGTGATGGTCACTCCGCCCGAGCCGGACGGGCAAGTGAACCAGACCGTGCTCGCCGCCGCCCATCTGGCGGGGATCGAGGAGATCTATCGGGTGGGCGGTGCTCAGGCCATTGCCGCCCTGGCCTACGGCACTGAAAGCATCCCCCGGGTGGATGTGATCAGCGGCCCGGGCAACCTCTACGTGACCCTGGCCAAGAAGGCGGTGTATGGCCGGGTGTCGATCGACTCCCTGGCCGGCCCCAGCGAGGTGCTGGTGATCGCCGACCACAGCGCCAACCCCGACCACGTGGCCGCCGATCTGCTGGCCCAGGCCGAACACGATCCCCTGGCGGCGGCGATCCTGCTCACCACCAGCCCCGAGCTGGCAGCCGCCGTGCCCGCCGCAATCGAGGCCCAGCTGGCCGGCCACCCCCGCGCCACGATCACCCGCCAGGCCCTCAACGATTGGGGCCTGATCGTGGTGTGCGACAGCCTCGATCAGGCGGCACGCCTCAGCGATCGCTTCGCGCCGGAACACCTGGAGCTGCAGGTGGAGCGTCCCGAGCCGCTGGCCGATCAGATCCAGCACGCCGGCGCCATCTTCCTGGGGGCTTGGACGCCGGAAGCCGTGGGCGACTACCTGGCCGGCCCCAACCACACCCTGCCCACCTCAGGCACCGCCCGCTTCGCCGGCGCCCTGTGCGTGGAAACCTTCCTGCGCCACACCAGCCTGATTCAGTTCAACCGCCAGGCCCTGGAAGCCACCGGTGCCGCCGTGGGCACCCTCGCCGACAGCGAGGGGCTGCACAGCCACGCCGAATCGGTGCGGCGCCGGCTGAACTGAACCGGCTGCCGGCTCAGCGCTTCACCAGGTCGCGCACACCGGCCACGCCATCGGTGATCTCACCCACCAGCACCTGGTCGGTGATGTTCACGAAGAGGCCGTTTTCGAGCACGCCGGGCAGGTTGTTGATCTCCTTCTCCAGGCCTGCGGGATCGGTGATGCCGCCGGCGAACTTCACATCGAGCACCAGGTTGCCCTGATCGGTGACCACCGGGCCCGCCTTCTTCACGGCCATGCGCAGCTGGGCATCACCGCCCATCTGCTTGAGCTGCGCCTGCACCTGACGCCAGGCGCCGGGCAGCACCTCCACGGGCAGCAGGAAGCCGAGGTTGAGGGTGTCCACGAGCTTGGTGGAATCCACCACCACCACAAAGCGCTCAGCCCGCACCGCCACCAGCTTTTCCTGCACGTGGCAGGCGCCTCCACCCTTGATCAGCTGGAAGGAGGGATCCACCTCATCGGCGCCATCGATCGCCAGATCAATCCGGTCAACGGCGTTGAGGCTCTGGAGCGGAATCCCGAGCTCAGCGGCCAGCACCTCGCCCTGGAAGGAGGTGGTCACGCCCACGATGTTGGTGAGCTCGCCGCTCTTGAGCTTGGCGCCGAGGGCCTTGATCATCAGAGCGGCCGTGGAGCCGGAGCCCAGGCCCACCACCATGCCGCTGCGGATCTGCTCGGTGGCAGCCGCAGCCACGGCCTGCTTCATCTGATCCTGCAGATCCACGCGTCTCAAGCCAATAGAGGGGCAGACCGTAGCTCAGGCGCTGGGAAGGGCCTCGGGGCGGATCGAAAGCGCCAGCTCCTGTTCCCCGCGCAGCACCGTGAGCGGCAGAAGCTCACCCACCTGCGATCCCTCCACCAGGCGTAGCAGCGCCGCCGGATCGGGCACGGTTTGCTCCGCGGCGGCCACCACCAGATCGCCACGGCGCAAGCCCGCTTTCTCGGCGGGGCTGCCCGGCATCACCCGTTGCACCAGCGCGCCCTCGCGCTCGGGCAGTTGCAGCAAGGCATTGGGATCGCTGTTGTTGTCGCGGGCGAGGCGCGGATTGAGGGGCACCAGCTGCAGCCCGAGGTAGGGATGCACCACGGCCGTGCCATTGCCCAGCTGGGTGGCCACACCCTTGGCCAGGTTGATCGGGATGGCGAAACCCAGGCCAGCCCCAGGGCCGGAGCGCACCAGGGTGTTGATGCCGATCACCTCGCCGCTGGCGTTGATCAGCGGGCCACCGGAATTGCCTGGGTTGATGGCGGCATCGGTTTGGATCAGCTCCAAACGCTTATCCGAAAAACCGAGGCTGGTGATGTTGCGGTGCAGGCTGCTCACGATGCCGAGCGTCACCGTGCGCTCCAGGCCGTAGGGGGTGCCGAGGGCAATGGCCCAGTCGCCCACCTCCAGGGCTTCGGAATCCCCCAGAGGGGCAGCCTTCAGGCCGGCGCTGCGGGGGATGCGCACCACCGCCAGATCGGTGATCGCATCAGTTCCGAGCACGGTGCCCTCGAGATCGCGGCCATCGGGGAGGGTGACCTCCACCCGATCCGCGCCATCCACCACGTGGGCATTGGTGAGCACCAGCCCCTGGGCATCGATCACGATCCCGGATCCCTGGCCCCGTTCACGGCTGTGGGGCATCTGATCGCCGAACAGCTCCCGCAGCAGCGGATCGCTGAAGGAGGGATCGAGGCCAACCCGCGGCACGCTGCGCTCGGTGTCGATCCGCACCACCGCCGGCGCCACCCGCTTCACCGCAGCGCTCACAAAACTGCTGCCCGGAGCCGTGGCGTCCGCCCAGGCGGGCAGCGCCAGCGCCAGGCTCAGCAACAGCACCAGGGGCAGAGCAAGAACGCGGCGCAAGGCGGCCCAGGCGAATCGGGTGCAGGCTAGGCAGCTCGCCAGGGCGCCCAGCGCAGCAGGCGGGTGGTGATCCCCCCATCGGCAGCCAGCTGCAGGCAACGGCCACCGGGCCAGTTGGGGCGGCCCAGCGGGCAGGGCTGTGCCGCCGGGAAGGCCGCCAGGGTGGAGGGACACCCCCAGAGCGGCAGGGAGGGCCCCGGGCTGGGGCGCAACAACTCCCCCTGCCAGTGCTGGTGCACATGGCCGAACACCACCCCCCGCACCCACGGGCTGGCGCGCAGGAGATCCAGCAGCTCCTGAGGCCGCTGCAGGGCGATGCGATCGAGTTCGGGGCTGCCGATCGCCAGCGGCGGGTGGTGCAGGGCCACCAACAGCGGCTGATCGGCCGTGGCCAGCTGCTGGCGCAACCAGGCGAGCTGAGCGGGATCCAGCCACCCCGCCACGGCGCCGGGGCGATGGCTGCTCAACAGCAGCAGCGACCAGCCCGCCAACGGCACCCGCGCAGGGGCAATCCAGGCCTGGCGGCCCAGGGCGGCCCGCAGCAAGGCCCCATGGTCGTGGTTGCCCGGCAGCAGCGCCACGGGCAGCTCCCATCGCTCCAGAAGCTGGCGCAGCTGGATGTAGCCACCCCAGCTTTCGTCCTGGCAGAGATCGCCGCTGATCAGCAGCAGATCGGGGGGTTGACCCAGCTGAGCCAGGGTCTGCTCCCATCCGTGCTGCAGGCAGGCCAGGGCCGGGCGGCCCCGGCAGAGGCCCCCGGGATCAGCCAGCAGATGGGGATCGCTGAGTTGAAGAACGCGGATCACGCGCAGGCACCTGTGGCGTTGGCCCTAAGTTGCCGTCTCCGCATCGCACTGGCATGGCTGCAATCCCTCCCGGCACTCGCCAACGCTGCGCCCTCTGCCAGGTGGAGATCCAGGGCATGGCCGGCGGGCTGGATCTGGTGCACTTCAGCCAGGGCGGCCCCTCCACCCGCTCCAAGCTCTGGGCCCGGGTGTGCCAATACCTGCGCACCGATGAGCAGAAGGGCCAGTGCCTCAACCAGGACCCCAGCCTGCGCGGCGAACAGCAGCCCGGTGATGCCTACCTGGAACCGCCGGCAGTGGACCTCAGCTCCCTGGGCGGCTAGAGCCAGCTTCACCACGATCCTTTAGGGTTGTTTTGTGCCCGGCGGGCACCCCTGCTGTTGGTGCGTCTTCGGGCAAACCTCCATCAGGATGCAGATCCCTGCAGGTGCCGGACGGGTTGCCCGTCCCCCCACCAGCGATCCGGCTTGCCGCATCCCCTCATCCCCGATCTCGAGCGCCTGGCCAGCCAGGTGGCCGCCGACGCCGGGTTTCAGGTGTGCGGTGTGCAGCTGCTCACCCACCGCATCCCGATGACGCTGCTCGTGCAGCTGCGTTTGGCGGACGGCGGCGACGTGAACCTCGATGACTGCGCCACGTTCAGCCGGCTGCTGGACGAGGCCCTGGAAACGGCCAGCCTGATCGAGGAGGCCTACGTGCTCGAGATCAGCAGCCCGGGCATTGCCGAAACGCTGAACGACGACCGCGATTTCCGCAGCTTTCGCGGATTTCCGGTGTGCGTTCGCTACCGGGATGCCAAAACCGGAGCAGAGGCCGAACGGGAGGGCCTTTTGCTCGAGCGGAACGACGACAGCGTGCAGATCAATGTGCGCGGCCGAACGGTTCGCTTCCCCCGCGCCGATGTGATCACGGTGCGCCTCACCACCCCATCCGAGGACTGAGGCCTCACCGGCCGCTTCCCTCCCCCAGCAATCACCCGTTTCTCCTTCCACCCATGGCCCTGGTTCTGCTCCCCGGTCTGTCGAACCTGATCGAGGACATCAGCCAAGAGAAGAAGCTGCCCCCCCAGGTGGTGGAGTCGGCCCTGCGCGAAGCGCTGCTCAAGGGTTACGAGCGCTATCGCCGCACCCTCTATCTCGGCATCAGCGAAGACCCCTTCGAGGAGGACTACTTCTCCAACTTCGACGTGGCCCTCGACCTGGATGAAGAGGGTTACCGGGTGCTCGCCTCGAAAATCATCGTGGAGGAGGTGGAGAGCGAAGACCACCAGATCGCCCTGGCTGAGGTGATGCAGGTGGCGGAAGACGCCCAGGTGGGCGACACCGTGGTGCTCGACGTCACCCCCGAGAAAGAAGACTTCGGCCGCATGGCCGCCGCCACCACCAAGCAGGTGCTGGCCCAGAAGCTGCGCGATCAGCAGCGCCGCATGATCCAGGAGGAGTTTGCGGATCTGGAAGATCCGGTGCTCACCGCCCGCGTGATCCGCTTCGAGCGCCAGAGCGTGATCATGGCCGTGAGCAGCGGCCTGGGCCGCCCCGAGGTGGAGGCCGAGCTTCCCCGCCGCGATCAGCTCCCCAACGACAACTACCGCGCCAACGCCACCTTCAAGGTGTTCCTGAAGGAAGTGAGCGAGGTGCCCCGCCGCGGCCCGCAGCTGTTTGTGAGCCGCGCCAACGCCGGTTTGGTGGTGTATCTGTTTGAAAACGAGGTGCCCGAGATCCAGGAAGGATCCGTGCGCATCGTGGCTGTGGCCCGCGAGGCCAATCCCCCCAGCCGCTCGGTAGGTCCCCGCACCAAGGTGGCCGTGGATTCGGTGGAGCGCGAGGTGGATCCGGTGGGTGCCTGCATCGGCGCCCGCGGCTCCCGCATTCAGCAGGTGGTGAACGAGCTGCGCGGCGAAAAGATCGACGTGATCCGCTGGTCGCAGGACCCCGGCCAATACATCGCCAACTCCCTCAGCCCGGCCCGCGTGGAAGCGGTGCGCCTGGTGGACCCCGAAGGCCAGCACGCCCACGTGCTCGTGCCGCCCGATCAGCTCAGCCTCGCCATCGGCCGTGAGGGGCAGAACGTGCGCCTGGCCGCCCGCCTCACCGGCTGGAAGATCGACATCAAGAACAGCACCGAATACGACCAGGCCTCCGAAGACGAAAAGGTGGCTGAGCTGATCGCAATGCGCGAGGAAGAGGAGGCCCTGCAGGCTGAAGCCGAAGCCCGGCTGGAGGCGGAACAGGCCCTGCGCGCTGAGGAAGATGCCCGCCTGCGCGAGCTGTATCCCCTGCCGGAAGACGAGGAGGAGTACGGCGATGAGGCCGCCTACGACGAAACCGCCTACGAGGAAGAGCCCCAGGCTGCGGCTGAAGACGTCAGCGAGGAAGCCCCCGCAGACAGCACCGATGAGGATGGAGCCCGGTGAGTGAGCGCAGCGTCCCCAGGCGCTGCGTGACCTGCCGTCAGCTGCTGGATCGCCGGCAGCTGTGGCGCGTCATCCGCCTGGCGGACGGTGGACTGGCTCTCGATCAGGGCATGGGCCGCTCGGCCTACCTCTGCCCCACCGAAGCCTGTCTCGAGGAAGCCAAACGCCGCAAGAAGCTGCAGAAAGCCCTGCGTTGCCAGGTTGCAGATTCCATCTACGCGGCATTGGAGCAGCGCCTGCACGCCACCCCTTCCGCAGGCTCTGAGGCAAGATGAATGTTGGCCTCACCGTGTGTGGAGGCCCGGTGGCACGCGGCACCGACCCTTTGGAGCACTGAATGACCAGCAGCGGCAAAGTCAGGATTTACGAGCTGTCCAAGGACTTGGGCCTTGAGAACAAGGACGTGCTCGATGCCGCCGAGAAGCTCTCGATCGCCGCGAAGAGCCACAGCAGCTCCATCAGTGACGACGAGGCAGCTCGCATTCGCAGCCTGATCAAGACCGGCGGAAACGGCTCGAAGGCCGCCGCCGCGCCAGCCCCGGCTGCGCCGCCCCAGAAAGCCATTCTCTCGGTGAAGAAAGCACCGTCTGCCCCGGCGCCTGCCGCTCCTCAGGCACCGAAACCGGCAGCCAGCGCCCCGGCCGCCCCGGTAAAGCCAGCACCTGTGCAACCGCCTGCCGCCGCAAAGCCGGCCGCTGCCAAACCGGTTGCCGCCAATCCGCCCGTCACCGCGCCGGCCCGCCCTGCGGCGCCCGCACCGGCTGCTGCCAAACCCGCTGCTCCCGCTCCCCGGCCGGCAGCCCCAGCTCCGCAAGCGGCCAAACCTGTTGCGCCCCCCGCACGGCCTGCCGCTCCGGTCGCACCGCCGGCTCGCCCTGCAGCCGCCAAACCAGCTGGTGCCCCAGCTCGCCCCGGCGCTCCGGCCCCCGGCCGCCCCGCTCCGGCGATCGTGTCGAGAGCGCCTGCCGGTGCTCCCCCAGCACGGAAGCCAGCGCCCCCCAGTGCCGCTACACCTGCACGTCCCGTGGCACCGCCGCAACGACCTGCAGCAGCGCCACCACGACCCGGTGGACCGGCGCCCAGCCGGCCTGCAGCCGGCGGCGGCGGTGGCAACAAGCCCCAACTCGTTGGGCGTCCCCAGAGCGGTCAGGGCGGCAGCCGCCCGGCTCCTCCGTCGGGCCGCCCATCCCTGAGCCAACGGCCGGGCATGCCCACCCGTCCTGGCGCGCCTGCACCGGTACGCGCCGCCAAGCCCGGCACTCCACCACCGCGCCCCCAGGTGGAATTGGTGGGCAAGCCGATCCGCCGCGACACCAACGCGCCCAGTGGCGGCAATCGCCCGGCGCCGCCGACACGGCCTGGCATGCCCGGCATGCGCAAGCCCGTGGCCCCCGGCGAGCTGATGCAGCTGCAGAAGCCGGGTGCTCGGCCTGCCGCTGCACCGCCGCGCCGTCCTGGCGCCCCCGGAGCACCCACGCCTGCGGGCGTGGGCGCCCCCGGCGGTGATGAAGCCGTTCGTCCCACGGCAACGCCACCTTCGGCACCCCGCCGCCCGAATTTCCGTGCTCCCCAGCCCCCCGCCGGCGGTCGCCCCCGGCGCCCCGACTGGGACGACAGCGCCAAGCTGGAAGCGCTGCGCAGCCGCTCGCCGCAGAAACAGCGCCAGAAGGTGCACATCATTGGCGAAAACGACGATGCGCTAACGGCAGAAACCGGCGGCTTTGCCGGCGAACAGGAAGCAGTGGTGCTGCAGGCCTCCCTGGCCCGCCCCGCCAAGCCGAAGGCAGCAGCCACCGCCCAGCGCAAGCCCACGGCTGTTACCCGCAAGCGCAAGAAGGAAACAACCCGTCAGCGTCAGCGCCGCCGTGCCATGGAGCTGCGGGCTGCCCGCGAGGCCAAGCAGCAGCGGCCCGAAATGCTGGTGGTGCCGGAGGGCAACCTCACGGTGCAGGAACTGGCCGATCGCCTGGGCGTGGACAGCTCCGAGATCATCAAGAGCCTGTTTTTCAAGGGCATCATTGCCACCGTCACCCAGACCCTCGATCTCTCCGCGATCGAGACGGTGTCGGACGAGTTCGGTGTGCCCGTGCTCGAAGACGACGTGGAGGCTGCAGCTGCCAAGACGGTGGAAATGATCGAGGAAAGCGACCTCGCTCACCTGATCCGCCGCCCGCCCGTGGTGACCGTCATGGGCCACGTGGACCACGGCAAAACGAGCCTGCTCGATTCGATCCGCAAAACCCGGGTCACCGCGGGCGAAGCCGGGGGCATCACCCAGCACATCGGTGCTTACCAGGTGGAAGTGTCCCACGCCGGCGAGCAGCGCAAGATCACCTTCCTCGACACCCCGGGCCACGAGGCGTTCACCGCCATGCGTGCCCGCGGCACCAAGGTGACCGACGTGGCCGTGCTTGTGGTCGCCGCCGACGACGGCGTGCGTCCCCAGACGCTGGAAGCGATCAGCCACGCCCGCGCTGCCAAGGTGCCGATCCTGGTGGCGATCAACAAGATCGATAAGGAAGGCGCCTCACCGGATCGGGTGAAGCAGGAGCTCTCCTCCCACGAACTCGTGGCTGAGGACTGGGGCGGCAACACCGTGATGGTGCCGGTGAGCGCCATCAAGGGCGAGAACATCGACAAGCTGCTCGAGATGATCCTGCTGGTCTCCGAAGTGGAAGACCTGCAGGCCAACCCCGACCGGATGGCGAAGGGCACCGTGATCGAGGCGCACCTCGACAAGGCCAAGGGCCCTGTGGCCACCCTGCTGATCCAGAACGGCACCCTGCGCACCGGCGATGTGCTGGCGGCGGGCCCGATCCTGGGCAAGGTGCGCGCCATGGTCGACGACAACGGCAAGCGCGTGAAGGAAGCCGGCCCCTCCTATGCGGTGGAGGCCC
>Ga0194123_10007642_pt1 | contig 10703 bp, 6 predicted proteins | sample TA2MahsurfametaG_5_FD_155479 | JGI IMG/M metagenome (GOLD analysis project Ga0194123, IMG submission 155479) | Freshwater microbial communities from Lake Tanganyika, Tanzania - TA2015023 Mahale A surface | ecosystem: Environmental > Aquatic > Freshwater > Lake | place: Tanzania: Lake Tanganyika... | reverse complement strand
GTTAAACCGAGAGTTTTTTTTGCGTTTTTACAAGAAGATAACAGAAAAATTGCCGTTACCACACATAATATTTGTTTCATACTATTATTTATTTAGTTAATCGATAGGTTAAATTTTTACGTTTACAAATTTTTCACATCATAATAATGATTATGTTTTTGATCAAGCGGTTTTTTAATTAAAAAAACCATAAAGGTTATAAAGATTACTATAGGTATCTACTAGCCCAAGCCGTTAGAACACTAGCTACATACTTACTATCTGCAGGAGAGCCGAGAAGTAAATGGTCTGCTTTATCTAGTGATACAAAGCTTTTTGGGTGCTTTGCATATTCATAAATTTTTTGAGCATTTTCGATTCCTACTATTTTATCAATAGGGGAGTGCATAACCAGTAATGCTTTTTTTAGTTCCGCTATCTTAGAAGGCATATCCTGGTTTGCTATATCATCTAAGAATTGTTTTTTAATATTAAACTTTCTACCTCCTAAAATTACCTCCGCTTCCCCTTTTTCGTTTATTTCATCCAGGTGTTTTGCAAAGTTGTTCTTAACGTGAACCGTATTGCAAGGTGAACCAATAGTTGCTACAGCTCTGATTTCCGGGATGCTGGAAGCGGCAGCTAATGCCGCTGTTCCGCCAAGGCTATGTCCTACCAGAATTTGCGGAGGTTCAAAATTTTTGCGCATAAAATCAGCAGCAGCTATTAGGTCTTTTACATTTGAGGAAAAATTAGTATTAGCAAAATCTCCTTCACTTGCTCCAAGACCGGTATAATCAAATCGAAAAAGAGCAATCCCTGCTTCATAAAGGCTTCTTGCAATTCTACTAAGAGCAGTAATGTCTTTATTACCGGTAAAATAATGTGCAAATAATACATAAGCTTTTGGATTTTCAGGCAGTTCAAGTCGTGCAGCGAGTTTATATCCTAAAGACCCGGTAAAAGTTAATCTAAGGCTCACAGATGTATATGTAGTGGTTTTATGAAAAAATATTTCTAAAGTTAATGGCGTAGTTTTATATAAATGATTTAATTTTGTCAACCTTTTTGAGGGGGATATAAGTGCATTTACAATTTTTAAGGATCTTGTTTAGAATAAAAATAGTAATTTACTTTTTGTTAATATAACAGGGATAAAATAAATTTATAATAAAGTTTTAATTCTAATTTTTAAAAGTTGCTTTGTTATTAAATAAATAAGATTTAGAGATAAATTATGACATTTATAGTATCAATTTTAGCAGTTCTATCGATTATATTGTTAATGTTTATAGATAAAATAATTGAGTATTCATATCCGACTGGTTCTTTGTCGGCTGTAGAAAAAGATTTAGATAGCGTGCTCAATGAAAGTGACTGTATGAGGGTCCACAGCACAATTGAATAAAACTGTTTTAAAAAGTAAGCCTCAATATACCATATATCATCATCAGCTGCTTCAATTGTTTTAGATTCTACCTCAAATGTACTAATACCTAAAGTATCTTCTGGAAAAAATTTTTTGAAAGCTTTTAAATATTTATATAAGGTGTTAATGGACACTTTATAAAGAAAATATTAAGTATCTTTTGAAGAAGTAAGGGCAGTCGACGTAAAAAATAGATATAATGATTTAATACTGTGAAGTACAGGCTAATGTTAGTGTATAACGCCATAAAATTGTACGTTGCAATAGGTACTTGTTAAGTTATTTTAATTAAAACTCTCCTTTTCAAATAATAACTAACCTTATAAAGCAATAAATTTCCTATAGAATGATCAGTTAAAAAAACTTCGGGTGATGAGCAGGGCGCTCCTTTTTATTAATTATTTAATTATTAGTAAATTTGTTCCTTTATTTGTAGCACGAATATTACCAGATAAACTAGGTGATAAATTATTTGTGCTACAAACGAAACTTATAGACTAATTACGGCAATAGTTAGTATAAATTTCTTCTTTACATTTATAGTCCTACACTAAATTTAATAATTAGACATAAAGAACCCAAAAATGATAATATTTTTATCATTTTTTTTCGCCGATTGTTTCAACATTAATCAAAGATTTTCTATTTAAAGGCAGTCTTTTTTTGTAATCCTGTTCTGTTTTTAAGTAATTTTGCGCTTCCTGAGATAGCTGTCTGTATAATAATCTTTTTTCTTTATTAATTTTTGCTATTTCTTTTCTATAAGTGATTATTTCCTCACGAACTTCAGTAGGAATTTTAGCTACATAACTTTTATACTCATCTACGACTTTTTGAAATTCAGCGGGCTCCTTAATAACGCCGGAATTTTGCGTTTGTGCCTGAGATGTTATAGGTTTAGAGGTAGTTTCTGTCGGCTTAGAAGCTGGTGCTTGCACTTGTGTAGCTGATGTGCTAGAAGGTTGAGGTGGCTGTGTTTCTCCTGTAGCGAAAGCGGTTGTTGTTATCATTGTAATGAATGAAATAGCAGCAATTTTAAAACTTCTCATGTGGAAACTCCTAAATATTTAAGTTATTGAATAATAAGCTAATTATTGCTAATTATAAAATTTATAGCGTTAATTATTTTCGAATATAAATCATGGATACTCCTTTTAGTCAACCGAAAATTACATATAAAGTTTCCTTTAACACTTTATATAAATATTTAGAAGCTTTCGAAAAATTTTTTCCGGAAGATATTTTAGGTATTAGCACATTTGAGGTAGAATCTAAAACAATTGAAGCAGCTGATGATGATATATGGTATATTGAGGCTTACTTTGGCCAAAAATTGCACCGACAGTCTTTTACCGACAATCTGCAGAGCTTTTCTATGCAAAACAATTTAGAAATTATTGGAGATATAAATTTTGCTGCTATACAAGATAAAGATTGGGTTTCTGAATACCAGAAACATTTGGTTCCCATCCGTATTGGTAAGTTTTTTATAACTGTTTTGCATCAGTTAACCCAGTGCCCTCCTGAGGCAGTGCCTATTGTTCTTGAAGCATCTAGGGCTTTTGGTACCGGCGATCATCCGACAACTGCGGGTTGTTTAGAAGCTATGGAAGAATTATCTGCTTTTAATTTTAAGGAAATTTATGACATTGGGACTGGAAGCGGAATATTGAGTTTTGCAGCTGAAAAAATATGGCCACAAGCTAACGTTTTGGCTTGTGATATCGAGGAAATAGCAATCGAAGTGGCAGAAATTAATAAGCAATTTAATAATTCTAAGGTCTATTTCTATTGTAATTCCACTGCAGATTTGATGATTCCAAGTATAAAAAATAAACGATTCGATTTGATAGTAAGTAACATTTTAGCGAGTCCGCTGATTAAGTTGGCTCCTTTAATACGTTCTCTGTTAAATAAAAAGGGAAGATTAATTATTTCAGGATTTCTCGATTACCAAGCAGATGAAGTAATTGATACTTATGTAAAAAATGACCTAAAGGTTCAAAAAGTTTTTGATAAAAAAGGTTGGATTACAATTTTAGCAAAAGTAAAAAATAATTAATAATTATCCTTGACTTTTTAAGGAAGTTTATATATTATGCGGCCAAAGTTGTGTCAAACTAAAAAGATTAATATAATCATGGAAAATTCACAAAAAACTAACCTTACTTCAGAATTAAGAAGGATATTTTGGCCTATTGAATGGCATGAGAATAAAAAATTCCTGCCGATGGCAGCTATGATGTTTTGTATCCTTTTCAATTACTCTACCTTGCGCTCCATAAAAGATGGTTTTGTTGTAACCGGTATAGGTCCGGAAGCGATAAGTTTCCTGAAAACTTATGTTGTATTGCCCTCAGCGGTTATCATGATGGTAGTTTATGCTAAGCTCTGTAATGTAATGAGCCAGCAAAAGGTATTCTATACTATTACATGGTTCTTTTCATTATATTTAGCATTTTTTGCTTTTGTTCTATATCCTTACCCGGATTTTTTTCATCCAAACCATCAAACTATTGAAGGGTTAGTAGTAGAATACCCTAATTTTAAATGGTTTATCCGTATTTGCGGGCAATGGAGTATAGCTTCCTTTTACGCTATATCTGAGCTATATGGTAGTATGATGCTTAGCTTATTATTTTGGCAATTTGCAAACCAGATTACCAAAACAAGTGAAGCAAAAAGATTTTACTCAATGTTTGGGTTGCTTGGAAATTTTTCTCTACCGTTAGTGGCGGCTACTCTGGGTTACTTGCTAAGCTCTGATATAAATATAGTTGCAGAAGAACATCGTTTTATTCCGGTAATATGTATTGTGATTTTTAGCAATTTACTTGTTATGTTTTTCTATTTCTGGATGAATAAAAATGTTCTTACCGATCCTCGGCTTTATGATTCTGGAGAAGCAGCAGGTAAACCTAAAAAGAAAAAAGCAAAGCTATCATTAGGTGAAAGCTTTAAGATGATATTTACTTCAAAATATCTTGGGCTTCTTGTAACCTTAATCCTTGCTTACGGTATATCTATTAATTTAGTTGAAGGAGTATGGAAAGCGAAACTTAGAGAATTATATCCTACAAAAGAAGCCTACACCATGTTTATGGGTAATTTTCAAGCTTATCAAGGTGTTGCAGCTATTATTTTTATGCTTGTAGGTAGTAATATTCTAAGAAGGGTATCTTGGGCAACGGCTGCTATATTTACCCCTGTGATGATTCTTATTACTGGGATTGGTTTTTTCTCTTTTATCATATTTGACCAAACTATAGGTTTATATTTTGCAGCGTTCTTCGGTACAGGACCTTTAGCACTAGCCGTGATTATTGGTACAGCGCAGAATGTACTTAGTAAGGCAACAAAATATTCGTTATTTGATTCAACCAAAGAAATGGCTTACATTCCTCTGGATGACGAAATGAAAACCAAGGGTAAAGCGGCTGTTGATGTAATAGGCGGTAGGTTCGGTAAATCTGGCGGCGGTATAATCCAGTCAACTTTCTTCATCCTGTTACCTACTTATACATTTGCTGAGGCAACACCTTACTTTGCCGGTATATTCTTTGTTATAGTAATCCTATGGATATTTGCTGTACAAGGATTAAGCAAACAGTATCAGAAACTTACAACGGCTGAAAAATAATATATTTTTATTCTAGTATTCGTAAATAAAAAACCGTTTTGCTCTATTAAGCAAAACGGTTTTTTATTTGTAGGAATTAAGCTATGTCAGAAACTATTGTGTGTCTAGGACACCATAGAACAAGTCTATAATAAAATAACTCATTAACACTTTTATTTGTAATTTATATATATTTTACGATTTAATGGTAACTTAGAATACTAAGCTATTAAATTATAAGAGGTGTTTATGGCAGGGGAGTTTGATCCAAAATATGGTATACGTAAAGGCAGCAAAGAAGATGGTATACATGAAGCTGATCCTGATGGAGGTAGGTATGACCTTGTATCGCCAAAGGGGGAAGTGCTTGAAAGATTTTTAATTAAACGTGATACTAAGAATGGTCAGAATGATATAGCTGAATATTTAGCAGCGTCAATATTTCAACAAACTGCTCCTGGTTATGGCGCAGAGATTGAATTAGCTAAGAATAAATCCTCTTCTCCCGATAATCCTGAAAACCAGAACGCTTTCTTAGCCTCAAAATTTTTTAAACAAGGTTACCGAGATTTTTTTAAAGATAACACCTACGTTTTTTCAAAACGAACCGGAAAATTAGCTGCTTTGGAATCAACTTCGTTGAAATCTCCAAAATCAGCTTTTAAAAGGAAAACTAAAGGTACTTATGAATATAACGGTTATGAACAAACCATGGTTACTTCTCTTCTTTTAGGGGGTTTTTCTGTTCATTCAGGAAATATTGGAGTGATAGATATTGAAGGTGAAAAGGGTAAGGAACCTAAAAAGCAACTAGTAAGAATAGATTTTGGCGCTGCTTTTAGAGATTTCACAGATGATATTAATCCTTACCAAGATATCCCCAATAGAAGAGGTATAAAATTTAAAACAGAACATCCTGACAGACCTCTACCTGCCGGGCACCAAAAAAATTACTTTCTACGTGATCATCCAAAAGAACGGACCATGAATAAAGCATTTGCTGCTGAGTTACGTAAGGTGGCAGAGATTGATCTAACTCCCATTGTTGAAGCAAAATGGGCAGAAATAGAGAAAAACTTTAATTCTAAAACTATACAAGAATTTGCTAAACAAATTAAAGTTCCGGGAGCTGATAAAGGAGAGGTTACACCAGAACAGATAAAAACCCATTTTACAGAGACCATGAAGAAAAGGCAGCAATCTTTAAAAGATATGGCCTGTGAAATTGATATAAAACTTGCTTTAAAAGGTAAAAAAGTAGACATAGCAAAGTTACAAGAAGTTATAGCCAAAAATCCAAAATACGTAGAACGTATTTTAGAAAATCCCCAGAATACGCAGCTTCGTATTTCTTTAAAAGAAAATCAGCTAGAAATATTACAGAAACAATATGAGACTAGTATTCACCTAGATATAGAAAGAACAAAGAGCTATTTTGATAAAACTCTTGAACTAATGAAAGAGAAGAATTTAGAACAAATAAAGAAAGCTGAAGAGGCAGGACAAGAGCCCCCAGCTCGTATTGATTTTTCTCAATATAAGGTCCTACAAGAAAAATGGCATCAAGTCTGTGATGAAGCAGCAAAAAACCTTTCAAATCAATATAATATTGACCTAGAATATCACGACAAAATTTTGGCTTCTATGGCTTCTTTAAGAAAAACGGTTAATCGGGAATTTGTGGAATCTTTTCTTAAAAAGCCAGAACATTTTAAAGAGCGCTGGGCAGAAACAATTCCTGTCGCTGGTAAAAAATTAATTGATGCTACGCAGGAAGTAGTCAAAGCATCTTCTATGCCTATTGATTATAATAAGTTTGATCTTACAACTGCAGCGGATAGTGGTGGTGTTACAGGCAGCAAACGTGTTAAGATGGATGATAAAAATTACCAATTAAAACCGTCAATTAAAGATAATGCCTTAAAGAGGCGCATTAAAGCTAACTGGACTGATAGGGAAAATTACGGTGAAGTAATTTCCTCTAAAATAGCCCGGAGCATCCTAATTACCGATACTTTTGAAGCAGCTCCTAATGTTTCATTAGTATATGATAAGGTTAGGAAACGAACCCCAGTAGCTTCCAAATATCTAGAGGGAGATAAGGTTAGAACCTTAGACAAATTTATTGAGGAAAAGACAGATATTAAACTTAAAGATAAACAACATATAAAATTTGTTGATGGAAGCAGAAAAAAGGGTGGTGCTAACCCCAAAAAGAGGGAATACGATATTAGTGGGCCAGCGAATGCAGCTTTACGTAAGGATATAGCAAAAGGTATAGCTGGCTCTATAATAAATGGAGATCATGATATTAATCCTGGTAATTTTGTTGTGGTTACCAAAGATGGACAAGATCGAGCGGCCCGAATAGATTTTGGCCATGCTTTTAATGATCTACTTAATACTTCCAAAGCGTTTGGTGGCACAGTAAGGAATAAAGATAATCAAGTTTTAGATTTTTTAAATAGAGAAAGTGTAGCCGGGCTCAAGTTTGGAGCAAAATCTAAACTTTGGCGTGATTACCCTGGTATGATTCCTACTCAGGAAATGGCTGATGCTTTTAAGGAAGTGTCGCAATCAACAGGATTAAGCGAAGGAATAGTTGCTGGAAAAGCAGAATTTACAGCACTTTTGAAAGCGATGGAGCGAAATAAAGATGAGAAAGGTATTGCGCATTTAAAAAAATCTTTAGATGCAATAAGTAGTAATATAAGCGGTGTAAAACTTGATCCTAAATTAAATCCAAAAGACACAATAGATGCAGCTTTTGTTAATATAGAGCGATTTGCCAAAGACAACCAAGAAAAAATGGCAAGCGTAAGCAAACTTATGCAACTTCAGGTTGATATTGATAAAATAATAGAAGGAAAAAAGAAAGGTGAGGAGCCGACAAAAGAGCAAATTGATCAAATAAAAGCGGCATATGCCGAATTAGAAAACGCTAAGGGAATAGGGCAAAAAGAGGGTGGATTAGAATGGGTAAAAACTAGTGCTAGCAAAGCTGCCCATAAAGGTGATTTAGAAAGCTATATCATGGAGCGGGGGAAACAGCTCGGGCTTAATAAGGAGTTAAGAAAAGAATTAGCTCGTACAGAAGGTGTAACTATGACCCCTTCGCCTCTTTTCTCACGATCCGGGGATGCGATTGCGTTAAGCGATCAGTCAATAGAGCGGGAAGTGGAAAGAAGTGGGAAAGGATTAAAGGAATCGGGTCCGACAATTTTACCTTCTACTACTAGCGGCAAAACGGCTATAAGTCCTGTTATTGATCCTGTATCTCTTGTTAGAGAAGAAATAATTAATAAACAGCTGCAGATTCTAAAGGAGGCGGTGGCGATTAGTTATCCGGATACGGCCAGCCTTAGCATGGAGCAGTTTAAAGATTATTTAAAAAACCATCAAGATGTAGTGGTAAAGTCGCTTGAAAACCCTGCCTTTAAGCAAGATATAGAAGCCCAGATGCAGCAAACGGAAGTAGCTGGTTATAAAAAGTTTAATCAGGAATTTGCTAAAGTTGCAAAACCTGTTGCGTGGGATGGACCTTCTAGTACTAGCGGGGAAAAAACGCAAATAGTGAAAAATAAAGAGGGTCAGGAAGTATGTACATTAAAAGAAATAACATCGTCGCAAACATTTACAGCTCCTGACGGTAGTACAAAACAAGTTAGCACCCGCAGTATTGAATTTCCCCCTTCTTTAAAAGAAGGGAGCGGTCCGATGCACGCCTCATTTGCCTTAAAGAATGCAAAAGGAGAAAACATGCCGGCAAAAGATGCAGTTTATTTTACTGCACACTACGATAAAACAGGGAAGTTGATGGAAGTTACCTCTCCTCAACCGATTAAATTTATGGGGAAAGAAGATAATGCGATTGGTTATATTGAGCGAAATGGAGAGATATATACTTTGCCGGTGACTAAGAAAACCTATAATGAAATGATGACAGAAGTTGCTAAAAATAAGGGTGTAGGAATTAACTTGTCGGTAAAAGAGCAGATATCGACCGGTGCAGAGGTAGTAAGTACGCAAGTAAAACCAAAAGCAGAAATAACCACCCAGGTGCCTTTAGTAGAAGCAATGTCTAAGGTACAAATTTCTGAAACTTCGACAAAGGAAGATGCAATGGCAAGAATAGATAAAATATTAAAAAATAGGAAGCCTGAGGAGATAGTTGCTTTTCTAAAAGATCAAGTAAAGAAAGGTAGACCAAATGTAGTGGGTTTGATAGTAGAAGCCACTGCTTCGCAGAGGCCAGATACCGATCCACCACGTGGTGTGGCTAAATTAACTCCGGCTCAATATAAAGAGGTTTATGATTATAGTATGCACAAACTTGCTCCAAAAGCTAAAAACCGCCTAGAGCAAGACAATATACATAAAGCAGGTAATTTCTTGCGAGGAGCAGCCGAGGTAGAACCTAAGTATCATGTAAATCTCATAGGCTTTAACGTACGCTCAGTTAAAAACCAAGGGCTAAGACATTAAGGCCATACTAAGAATCAATTGTAGTGCTTTGGTTCTCAGTAAATCAGAAACGTAGCAGCAGTTTTCGACTTACTGCTGCTATAATTGTGGAGTTAAATATGCAAATAATATATATACTTTCTATTAAAAAATTACAGTAGGGCTTTAGGAACAGAGGTTAAAATTTTACCTTTGTATCTGAAATTAAGTGTATTATACCGCTACAGCATGATATCCAATAGTATCTTATATTTTTATCAATAGTAGAAATAACAGCTTTTTCAGGCAGTTTACCGGAATCATTAGTGGTAAATTGGTATAGTTCACCGCTGGAAGCTATAACATTTACCGTATAATTATTTCCATCTTTGACAACAAAAGGATCTAAGAAAGTTACTGTTCTAGGCTTCTTAGACATACGTTCTTTGGGAGAGATAAGGTCTGCAGTCCAGCTTACTTTACCATCTGTTGTCGATAACAAGGCAATCTGGCGGGCATTATTTGTTACTATTAGGTTATTGTCATGTAAAGTCATAGATTGTATATCATCAGCAGTTTTTATCCAAACTTCTTTGCCTTCTTTTAAATCAAGTTTTATTATTTTCCTGTTACTGGTAGCAAAATAAGCAAAATTACCGTTTATAATAGGTTTCGTTATTATGACTGAGGGCTCAAAATTCGGTAATCCTAAATCTTCGGAGGAAGATAGGTTGTAACGCCATAATTCAGAACCATTATTAGCATTTAGGTATACTACTTCACCGGAACTATAACTGACCAAAGCATAACCATTATACAGAACAGGGTAAATGTGATTTCTCGAAGAAATAATTTCTATTCCTCCTTCATGCATCCACATTAATTTAGAGCTTTTTATATTGTAAGCAAGAACCTGATTGCTAATTGTTTGTACCAGTAATAACTTTTCGTCTACCATAATCGGTTTGGTCCTAATTATATCAGGAAATTCTTTCCGGATGAGCTCATTACCGCTTTCTACATCTAGAACAACCAAATTACGTGATCCATAAGTTACGTATAATTTATTGTCGCTAAATAATATGCCTCCGGCGTAAAAATATCTATCTACTTCGTTACCGGCTATATTTTTACTCCATAATAATTTTTTTTCTTTTAAAGAGAAGGCGTTAACATAACCTTGTTTATCGATACTATAAATTATACCTTTAGCAACAGCCTGTTCTCCTATAA
>Ga0194123_10007639_pt1 | contig 10707 bp, 10 predicted proteins | sample TA2MahsurfametaG_5_FD_155479 | JGI IMG/M metagenome (GOLD analysis project Ga0194123, IMG submission 155479) | Freshwater microbial communities from Lake Tanganyika, Tanzania - TA2015023 Mahale A surface | ecosystem: Environmental > Aquatic > Freshwater > Lake | place: Tanzania: Lake Tanganyika... | reverse complement strand
GTGCGCACAGGGGCGCCGCTGCGCCGGCGGGTGATCGGCTTTGACATCAACACGCAGCGCCTCAGCGAGCTGCGCCAGGGCATCGACCGCACCAACGAGACCAGTGCCGAGGAGCTGCAGGCTGCGGCGCTCCTTGAGCTGAGCAGCGACCCCGCGCTGCTGGCGGGCGCCGATGTGTTTGTGGTGACGGTGCCCACCCCGATTGACGACGCCAAGCGGCCTGATCTAACGCCTCTGGAAAAGGCCAGCGCCACGGTGGGAGCAGCCCTCAAGGCCCGCGTCGCTGCCGGTGCCAGCACGTTGCCCGTGGTCATTTACGAGAGCACGGTGTACCCCGGCGCTACACAAGAGGTGTGTGTGCCGATCCTGGAGCGCTCATCGGGCTTGAGCTTCCACGAAGGCTTCGCCTGCGGCTACAGCCCCGAGCGCATCAACCCTGGCGACACCGAGCACAAACTGACCACGATCACCAAGGTCACCAGCGGCAGCACGCCTCAGGTGGCTGCCTGGGTCGATGGGTTGTACGGCTCGATCATCGCGGCCGGCACTCACCTAGCCGCCAGCCTCAAGGTGGCCGAGGCCGCCAAGGTGATCGAAAACACCCAGCGTGATCTGAACATTGCCCTGGTCAACGAGCTGGCGATGATCTTTGCCCGCCTTGGCATCGACACCCTCGATGTGCTCGAGGCAGCTGGTAGCAAGTGGAACTTTCTGCCGTTCAAGCCGGGCCTGGTGGGGGGGCACTGCATCGGTGTGGACCCCTATTACCTGACCCACAAGGCCGAGCAGGTGGGGTACCACCCGCAGGTGGTGCTGGCGGGCCGCCGCATCAACGACAGCATGGGCGAGTGGATGGTGCAGCAGTTGGTTGTGGTGATGGCACGGCGGGGCCTGGCCATCGGTGGCGCACCGGTGCTGGTGCTGGGGCTGACGTTCAAGGAGAACTGCCCCGACCTGCGCAACACCAAGGTGGTCGATGTGATCGAGGCCCTGCGCAGCTACGGCATGACACCGCTGGTGGTGGACCCCTGGGCGGATTGCCAGGAGGCCTTCGACGCCTACGGCTTAACCGTGGTGCCCGAGATTCCCGCCGGCCACCGCTATGCGGCCGTGGTGGCTGCCGTGGCGCACCATCAGTTTGCGGGGCTCAAGATCGAGCACTGGCAACAGCTGCTTGAGCCCGGCGGCGTGATGCTCGACCTCAAGGGTGTGATGCCCAGAGACCTGCAGCCCATTCGTTTGTGAGGCGGCGATGCGCGTTGATCCCATGGTCTCCATTCACCCCACAGCCACGATTCACCCCAGCGCGATCGTGGATGAAGGCGCGACGATCGGCGCAGATAGCCGCATTTGGCATTGGGTGCATGTTTGCGCCGGTGCGGTGATCGGTGAGCGTTGTTCGCTGGGTCAGAACGTTTTTGTCGGCAACCGGGTGCAGATTGGCAACAACGTCAAGATCCAGAACAACGTGTCGGTCTACGACAACGTCACGCTTGAGGATGATGTGTTTTGCGGCCCGAGCATGGTGTTCACGAATGTGTATAACCCGCGCTCGGCTGTGAGCCGCAAGGACGAGTATCGCGAGACGCATGTGGAACGTGGGGCGACGTTGGGCGCCAACTGCACGATTGTGTGCGGCAGGCGTATCGGCCATCACGCTTTTGTGGGTGCGGGCGCGGTGGTGAACCGTGATGTGAAGCCGTTTGCCTTGATGGTGGGGGTGCCTGCACGTCAGGTGGGCTGGATGAGCGCCCATGGCGAGCGCGTGGAGCTGCCCTTGGAGGGCCATGGGGCGTGGATCTGTCCCCACACCGGTGATCGTTACGTGCTGACGGGTGTGCAGTTGATTCTTGCTTCAGCGGATCAGGCTTCGCTCCATAGCTAACTCCCCTCTTCCATGTCTCTCGGCACGGTTGCGGTTGTCGGCGGAGGCATCAACGGCCTTTGTATCGCCTGGCTGCTGGCCCAGCGCGGGTGGCGGGTTGAACTGTTTGAACGTGGACAGTGTCTGGCACAGACCACTAGTGCCAGTACCAAACTGCTTCATGGCGGTTTGCGTTATCTGGAGCAGGGCCACCTTGCTTTGGTGGCCGAAAGCCTGCGGGAGCGCGCCCGTTGGCTGCGGGATGTTCCGCGGCATTGCCACTGGTTGCCACTCCTATTGCCGATCTATCAGCGCCAGCAAAGGCCCAGCTGGCTCTGGCGGTTGGGTCTTGGCTTGTATGACGGCCTCGCTCTGGGGCGTTTGCCAGGTTTTTCACGTTGGCTCTCTGCCAGTGAGGTTCGGCACATTCAGCCTGATCTTGAGAGTTCAGAGCTGCTTGGAGCCTGGCAGTTCTGGGATGGTCAGATGGATGAACGAGCCTTGGGGAGCTGGGTGCTGAACCAGGCCCGCAGCGCGGGCGCTGTGATTCACGAAGGAATCACGGTGCAGCAACTCACAGCAACAGGTCAGATCAGCACCGAAGCAGGAGAAGCTCACTTTGACTGGCTGGTGAATGCAGCTGGCCCTTGGGCTTTGGAGCTGCTCCAGGGCTCGGGGTTGGTTACCGATATACGCCTGGATCTGGTGCGGGGTAGCCATTTGCTCGTGCCTGTGCCTTCGGGTTTGTCCCTTCTCAGTCAAGGATTGTTTGTTGAAGTGCAGGGCACCACCAGGATTGCTTTCCTGCTCGCCTATCAGGGCCAATTGTTGGTCGGAACCACTGAAGAGTTGCAGCATCTTCATGAGCCGATCACGGCCAGTGAGAGCGAGCGCGAGATGTTGCAGGACCTCGTGGCCCGTCATCTGCCGGCCTGGGCAGAGACCGCCAGGCGACAGGGATGTTTCTTCGCTGGGTTACGCCCGATTGTGCATAGCGCTGACGACGTATCTCGTGCCAGTCGCTACGCCGTCTTTCGTCGCCATGGCCAATTGATCAGTGTCTTTGGTGGTAAATGGACAACAGCACGGGCCCTGGCCGAGAGGCTTGTGCATCGCGCGCCATTCAACGGTCAACCCTGAGCACCTGACAGTGATGCAGTTCATCGATCTCCAAGCCCAGCAACAGCAGCGGCTGGCCGATGGCCGCAGCATGCGCGAGCTGATCGACGCACGGATCTCGGCTGTGCTCGATCACGGCCAATACATTCTGGGTCCAGAAGTGGCTGAGCTCGAGCAGCGGCTGGCGGCCTATGTGGGTGTGGAGCACTGCGTCGCCGTGGCCAGTGGCACCGACGCGCTGCTGATTGCCCTGATGGCCCTGGGGGTTCAGGCCGGCGATGAGGTGATCACGACGCCCTTTTCGTTCATTGCCACGGCCGAAACCATTGCCTTGCTGGGGGCGGTGCCGGTCTATGTCGACATTGATCCAACCACCTACAACCTTGATCCCACCAAGCTGGAAGCGGCGATCACCGCGCGCACCAAGGCGATCATTCCGGTGAGTCTGTACGGCCAGCCGGCTGATGTTGAGGCCATCAATGCCATCGCCGCGCCCCGAGGCATTCCTGTCATTGAAGACGGTGCTCAGAGCTTTGGAGCCACCCAGCACGGCCGGCGTAGCTGCGGATTGAGCACGATCGGCACCACCAGCTTCTTTCCGTCTAAGCCCCTAGGCGGCTATGGCGACGGTGGCGCCTGCTTCACCAACGACGTTGAGCTGGCCGATCGCATGCGGCGCATCTCGCGCCACGGCCAGTCGCGGCGCTATTTCCACACTGAGGTGGGCGTGAACGGGCGCATCGACACGCTGCAGGCGGCGATCGTGCTGGCCAAGCTGGAGCTGTTTGAGGCCGAGGTGCAAGCCCGCGGCCGCATTGGCGCAGCACTGAGCAGCAGGTTGCAGGCCGCCGGCATCACCAGCACCCCCCAGCTGGCGCCGGGCAACACGAGCGTGTATGCCCAGTACACGATTCAGGTCGACGACCGGCCAGCGGTGCAGGCTGCGTTGAAAGAGCAGGGCATCCCCACAGCGGTGCATTACCCCACGCTGCTGTGCCAGCAACCGGCTCTGGCGGGCCAGGGTCTTTGCGCCCAGAACTGCCAGCAGGGTTGCGGCTGCCCGGTGGCGCTGGCCGCTAGCGAACGGGTGCTGAGCCTGCCGATGCACCCCTATCTGAGCGAGGCCGATCAGGACGAGATCACCGCAGCGGTGGCCCAAGCGGTCGCACAGGTGGCCTGATGGCGTTGCAGCTGCTCACGGTGGTGGGGGCGCGGCCCCAGTTCATCAAAGCGGCAGCGGTGAGCCGCGCACTGGTCGCGACCCACGGCAGCGATCGCCCCATTGCTGAGCGCATCCTGCATACCGGTCAGCATTTTGATGCGGCGATGTCGGATCAGTTTTTTGCTGAGCTGGGCATTCCCGAGCCGGCCTTTCACCTGGGGATCGGCGGCGGCAGCCATGGGGCCAACACCGGCCGCATGCTCGAAGCGATTGAACAGGTGCTGCTGGAGCAGCGTCCCGATGCGGTCCTGGTCTATGGCGACACCGACTCCACCCTGGCCGGGGCCCTGGCGGCCAGCAAGCTCAAGATCCCGGTCGTGCATGTGGAGGCGGGGCTGCGTTCGTTTAACCGGCATCAGCCAGAAGAGCAGAACCGGGTGCTCACCGACCATCTGGCCGAGCTCTGCTTTGCCCCCACCGCCACTGCGGTGGCCAACCTGCAGCGGGAGGGCATCCCCGAGGAGCGGATCGTGCGCACGGGCGATGTGATGGCGGATGCGGCCCGGATCTACGGGGAGGAGGCGGAGGCGAACGCTGCAGGGCTGCTGGGATCCAGGATCCTGCAGGGCCTGGGCGGAGCTGAGCAGCCGTTTGTGCTGGCCACGATCCACCGGGCCGAAAACACTGATGATCCCCAGCGGCTGGAGGCGATACTGTCGGCCCTGGCGGCGGCGGCGACCAACGGCATCGGCGGCGCCGAACCTCTGCAAGTGCTGCTGCCCCTGCATCCACGCACCCGCGCCCGCATCGAGGAGCACGGGCTGAAGCGCTTGCTGAGGCCGCTCACGCTCAGCGAACCGCTGGGTTTTCTGGCGATGGTGCTGCTGGAGCGACGCGCGGCGCTGGTGGTGACCGATTCGGGCGGCGTGCAGAAGGAGGCCTTCCTGCAGGGCACGCCGTGTGTGACGGTGCGGCGCGAAACCGAATGGGTGGAGCTGCTCGATTGCGGCTGGAACCGGTTGGCCGATCCCGCCGCCCCCGCAGCGATGCTCACGGCGATGGCGCAGCAGCTGGCGGTAGAGACCAGCCAGCCCCGGCCGCCGCTCTATGGCGACGGCTACGCGGCTGAAGCGATCGTTGGCCGGCTGCAGGAGATGTGATCGGGAAATGCCAACGACGCATTTTGTTGGCATTCTTGGCGTTGATGGGCATTCGGCTTGGCATTGGCTCTATACCCCGGTTTTGCGCCTGTGCTGGATCGGCTCCGGCTCACGGCGGCCGATGGCGCCACTTTGGCAGCCCTGGCCAGTCATCAAGGCAGACAGGAGCTGTTCCTGCGGCGCCGACCCGAGGCCTTGGAGGCGCTGCGCACCGTGGCCTTGGTGGAGAGCAGCGAGAGCTCCAACCGGCTGGAGGGCATCGCCGTGCCCCGAGCGCGCGTGGAGGGGCTTGTGCTCAAGGCTGCTGAAATGCGCAACCGATCGGAGCAGGAGGTGGCTGGCTACCGCGATGCCTTGGCCCTGATTCACGAGAACGCGGCAGACATGCCCTTGGAGCCACGGCTGCTGTTGCAGTTGCATCAGCGGCTCACGAGCTACAGCACCGGCCGGGGTGGGGTGTGGAAGAGCACCAACAACGAAATTCAAGAGCGCGATGCCAGTGGGCAGTTGGTGCGGGTGCGGTTTCGCTGTCTCGATGTCGTGGCCGTTCCGCAGGCCATGGACCTCCTGATGGCTGAAATCCGCACAGCACTGGATCGCAGCGGCAACGACGAACTGCTCTGGATCCCGCTCGCCCTACTTGACTTCCTCTGCATCCACCCGTTCACCGATGGCAATGGGCGCGTGGGACGGCTGCTCACGCTGCTGCTGCTCTATCGGAGCGGCTGGGTGCTGGGGCGCTACATCAGCCTGGAGCGGTTGGTGGAAGAGGCCCGAGCCAGTTACTACGAGAGCCTGGAAGCCTCATCCCAGGGGTGGCATGAGCAGCAGCACGACCCGCTGCCATGGTGCCGTTTCCTCTGGGGTGTGCTGCTGCGGGGCTATCGGGAGTTTGAGCAGCGCATCGACTCCCTAGCGGATGAGAGAGAGCCGAAGGGCATGGCGGTACCACGGGCTGAGAAACGACAGCTGGTGCGCGAGGCCTGCCTGCGCCAACTGGCGCCCTTCCCCGTGAGTGCCATCGAGCAGGGGTGCCCTGGGATCAGCCGTGAATTGATCCGCCTAGTGCTGCAGCAGTTGGCTGAGGAGGGCCTGATGGAACTGCGTGGCCGTGGCAGAGCCGCAGAGTGGATCCCGCTACCACGCAGCTGAAGCGGCATCAAAGCATCGTGTGTTCACAGTATGCCTGGAGCCCAACCCGCAGCCCCACGATGCACCTAGGCTTGTACGTACAACCGTACGGGCCCTTGAGGCCTCTTCTCATGTCAGACACCCGCTTTGAGGTGCGTCTCAATCAACGTCTGGCCGACGACTTTGATCGTGTTGCTCGGGAGACAGGGCTCACGCGTGCCGAGGTGTTTCGCCGCGCTATCGCTTTGTATAAGACCGTGAAACAGGAGGAAGGAAAGCAGGGTCACGTGATTCTCCGATCCAAAGACGGCGCGGAGCGTGAGCTTGTCAATATCTGATGGTTCTACCGAAACCGACTCCACCACAGATCGTGCTGGCTGAGGACTGGCTCGAGTATTCGGCCCAGAATCATAACCAGCGCCTCGAGCTCTTCCGCTTTCGCTGACTCCCCTACGACGCGACTGAACAGCTTTTTATGCTCCACCCCATCGCCCCGATCACCGATCGCCGCATTCGCATCGCGTTGGTGGGCTGCGGGCGCATCAGCGCCAATCACATCCGTGCGATTGCGGCGCATCATGAGCGAGCTGAGTTGGTAGCCCTCTGCGACACCCAGAGCGAGCGCCTCGAGCAGGCCCAGCAGCTTGTGGCCGAGGCTGCTGCCGAGCACCCTGGAGCTGCCACGGCGCCTGCCTGCTTCAGCAGCTATCCAGAACTGTTGCAGGCCGCCCAAAGCGGCCAGACCCCGGTGGATCTGGTGGTGCTGGCCACCCCCAGCGGCCTGCACCCGGGCCAGGTGATCGCGGCGGCCGAGGCCGGGCTGCACGTGATGACCGAAAAGCCGATGGCCACCCGCTGGGCCGATGGCGTGGCCATGGTCAAGGCCTGCGATGACGCGGGCGTGCGGCTGTTTGTGGTCAAGCAAAACCGCTTCAACAGCACCCTGCAGCTGGTGAAGCGTCAGCTGCAGGCAGGACGCTTCGGCAAGCTGGCGATGGTGGCGGTCAATGTGTTCTGGCAGCGTCCGCAGAGCTACTACGACCAGGACGGCTGGCGCGGCACCTGGGAGTTCGACGGTGGCGCCCTGATGAACCAGGCCAGTCACTACGTCGAGCGGCTCGACTGGCTCGTGGGGCCGGTGGAGAGCGTGAGCGCCTCGATCGCCACCCTGGGCCGCGCCATCGAGGTGGAAGACACCGCGGCCCTGCAGCTGCGTTGGCGCAATGGCGCCCTGGGCACCATGGCTGTGACCATGCTCACTTACCCCAAGAACCTGGAGGGCTCGATCACGCTGCTGGGCGAAACCGGCACGGTGCGCATCGGCGGGCCGGCGGTCAACCAGATCGAGCACTGGGCCTTTGCCGACGACAGCCCCGACGACGCGCTGGTGGAGCAGGCCAGTTACCAGACCACCAGCGTCTACGGCTTTGGCCATCCGCCCTATTACGCCAATGTGCTCGATGCCCTGCAGGGCCAGGCCGAGGCGTTGTGCGACGGCCGCGAGGGCCTGCGCAGCCTGGAGCTGCTGATCGGTGCCTACCGCTCAGCGCGCGATGGGCGCACGGTGCATCTGCCACTGGAGTATTGAGATTGACCAATCATGATGGGCGGCGCCAAAGCACCCGGCGCCTGTTGCTGGGTGTGTGGAGCCACCTGAACCGCCGCCGCCGCTGGCAGCTGGGCGCCTTGCTGCTGGTCATGCTTTCCAGCGGCATGGCCGAGGTGGTGTCGCTGGCTTCGGTGCTGCCGCTTTTGGCGGTGCTCACCGAGCCCCAGCGGTTGTGGCAAGTCCCGTTGGCACAGTCGCTTGCGACCACGGTTGGCATCCGCACGGCTGGTGGATTGCTTCTGCCTGTCACCGTGGTGTTTGGCCTAGCGGTCGTGCTTTCTGCCGCGGTGCGGTTGTGCAACCTTTGGCTCAACGGGCGTCTGGCTGCGGCGATTGGTTCTGATTTGAGCTGTGAGGCCTACCGCCGTGTGTTGTACCAGCCCTATGCCTTTCATGTGCAGCACAACAGCAGCACATTGATCAACACCATCATGGGTCAGGTTGGAAATACGGTTGCCGCACTTAATGCAGCCCTTCAGCTCGCGTCCTCCTCGCTTGTGGCGGTGTCATTGCTGCTGGCTCTTCTGGCTGTTGATCCGCAGATTGCCTGCCTAGCAGCAGCCGTTTTTGGTCTTGCTTATGCGGTTTTGGCGATCAGCACCCGCAATCGGCTCACGGCCAATGGCGCGATCGTCACGCAGACCAGCCGTCAACTCCTCAAGGCACTTCAAGAGGGTATGGGCGCCATCCGCGATGTCTTACTGGATCGCAGCCAGGCGGTCTATCTCGCCATTTATCGCAGCTCTGATCAGCCCATGCGGCTCAGGCAGGCGCAGAGTTCCTATCTGGGCAGCTTTCCTCGCTTTGCTCTCGAAGCACTTGGCTTGCTGTTGATCGCGGTGTTAGCTCTGCTGCTGAGCTGGCAACGTCGACATTCGGCAGCAGTGATTCCGTTGCTGGGAACACTTGCCCTCGGTGCACAACGTCTCTTGCCGGCGCTGCAGCAGGTGTATTCCAGCTGGACGAGCATCCGGGCCTTGAGTGCAAGTGTAGCCGATGTGCTCAGCATGCTTGAGCAGCCCTTGCCTTCTGATTGCCTGCAGAGTGCAGCTGAGCCTCTTGTCTTTCGCCAAGCGTTGCGGCTGCATCACCTCAGTTTTCGCTATTCAGATTCTGCTCCTCTGGTCCTTGAAGGTATTGATCTGGAGATTCGTCGTGGTGAACGCCTAGGCATCATTGGCACCACCGGCAGTGGCAAGAGCACGTTGATGGATGTGCTCATGGGCTTGCTCCAGCCCACATCGGGTGTGATTCAAGTGGATGGCTTAGATCTTCATGATCCCAGCGATGGGCATACCTTGGCTGCCTGGCAAGCAGGCGTTGCTCATGTGCCGCAAAGCATCTATCTAGCCGATGGTTCGATTGCTGAAAACATTGCCTTTGGCGTTCCTAACGCTCAGATCGACATGTCAAGAGTTCGCCTTGCGGCCGAGCAGGCTCAAATCGCTGCTTTCGTCGATAGCAGCCCTCACGGATATAGCAGTTTTGTGGGTGAGCGGGGCATTCACCTCAGTGGCGGTCAGCGTCAGCGCATCTGCATTGCCAGGGCTCTCTACAAGAGGGCTTCTGTGCTTGTGTTTGATGAAGCTACCAGTGCCCTCGACAATGCCACAGAAGAGGCTGTGATGGGCTCAATTGATCAACTGAGCCGTGATCTCACGATCGTGATCGTGGCGCATCGGTTGAGCACCATCGCGCGTTGCGATCGTGTTATAGAACTTCAGTGTGGTCGTGTCTCGCGTGAAACGACCGGTCGGATTGCGGCAGCTTTCTAGTATGTTCAATAAGTTCAAATGCTTTACACTTTTGCCGCAGATTATTTCGATATTCTGTTGATGTTGGAACGAGTTCGCTTGATGCTTGAGCCGATTAGCTCTCTAGTCATAGCGATTGTCAATGGAGCGGCATATGATTTCTTCGTAAATTTACCCTTTGCAGGCTTTCCTCAAAATCTTTTGCTTCGTTTCCTGCCATCTAGAGGTTAACTCAACTATGCCATTCAATTCAAGTTCGCGTGTTTTAATAACTGGCGGAACTGGAAGCTTTGGAAAATCATTTGTTTCCGAAGTCCTCAAGCGTTATCATGATATCCAGCGCTTGGTGATTTACAGCCGCGACGAGCTCAAGCAGTGGGAGCTGCAGCAGCGCTACCCCGAATGTCGATTTCCTCAGCTGCGCTTCTTTCTGGGTGATGTGCGAGACCGAGATAGACTGCGGCGAGCTTTGGAGGGTGTGGATACTGTTGTGCATGCTGCGGCTCTGAAACAGGTGCCGGCAGCTGAATACAACCCGATCGAGTTCATCAATACCAATGTTCTCGGAGCCGAGAACGTCGTACAGGCCTGCTTGGATGCCAAGGTGAAACGAGTACTGGCACTCAGTACTGACAAGGCTGCAGCCCCGATTAACCTCTACGGTGCTACAAAGCTTTGCTCCGACAAGCTCTTCATTGCGGCCAATAACATTAAGGGCGCCCGTGATGTGCGCTTCTCAGTGGTCCGCTACGGCAACGTGATGGGCTCTCGTGGTTCGGTCATTCCTTTCTTCTTAGAAAAGGCGAAATTCGGAGTGCTTCCGGTCACTGATCCAGCGATGACGCGCTTCAACATCTCCTTGAGCGAGGGCGTAGCCATGGTTCTCTGGGTATTGGAAAATGCTATGG
>Ga0194123_10007637_pt1 | contig 10709 bp, 7 predicted proteins | sample TA2MahsurfametaG_5_FD_155479 | JGI IMG/M metagenome (GOLD analysis project Ga0194123, IMG submission 155479) | Freshwater microbial communities from Lake Tanganyika, Tanzania - TA2015023 Mahale A surface | ecosystem: Environmental > Aquatic > Freshwater > Lake | place: Tanzania: Lake Tanganyika... | reverse complement strand
CAGTGGTGGTTAAAAAAGCAAACCCTGGTGCCTCTAACATCTATATCACCTTTCGTAATATTATTTTTAACACCCCAATCAAAAATTTGTTCCACTATGTTAAGGATAAGGAAGTTAATATCTTAATGGGTATGTTAGTTCACGAAATTTGCAGAAAAATTTATGCATTCCGTACTAGCTCAGATGAGGACATTATGCAAGAGGTGCACATAGTTAGAAGAGCAGCCCATCTCCTAGAAACACTTAGTAAAATGTCGTCCTATTTGAACTATATCAAACTAGGACGTTGGTTGTCAGCCATAGAAGCAATTGAATTGATGATCGATCACGTTGAAGGAATCATCGCCTCCGAATGATCCGCCTCATTTTGAGCTATCTAAATTCTCCCCACCCTTAAAATAAAAAAGGTGAACAAACTGCATTAGTGTATCGATTTATTCTACTATGTAATATTTCATTTTTGTACACGTTTTCAACATTTATTAACACGTAGTTAGAATACACCCATTGTATGGGTTACTAACACTGTATGTAACATCTGATACACTGTTATATCAATAAAGTATTCTTTAATCTTGAAAAAAATAGTTGTTTAGAATGTAGTATGATGCATTTATTAGTATAAATTAGCTGTGCTATGATACATAATATTGTTGTCGATATATATAAAAACTCTTGAAATATACGCTTAAACTGCAATGCGTAAACAAATTTTTTTTCTCCGATTTTAATAATTTTTGGATATTTTATGCACAAGATCAATACAAATGATTTGTATTTTGACATTTTTTTAAAGTATTCGGTTCGCCCGAAAATCCCGAAAAAACATTCGAATTCGAAATCAAAAATCGGCCGCCAAATTTTCATTTTTTGACCAAAACTTCTCATTTTTTCTGTACATTTAGATATTTTTAAATTTGATCTGCCATTTTTTGAATTTTTAAAAAATCTTTATTTGTTCTTGAGTTATAGTCAAAACACTAAAATTTAGGTTTTTTGACTTTAACTCAAGAACGGACAAAGATTTTTTAAAAATTCGAAAAATGGCAGATCAAGTTTAAAAATATCTACCTATTCAGGAAAAATGAGGAGTTTTTGGTCAAAAATAAAAATATAGCAGCCGATTTTCGATTTCAAATTCGGACGTTTTTTTGCAATTTTCGGACGAACCGGTTGCTTTAAAAAAAATTGTCAAAATATAAATCATTTGGATAGGTCTTGTGCATAACATACCCAAAAGATCTTTTAAATTTGAAATATAATTTTAAGAAATGGCCTTTACATCAAGTGATATGCAGCCTAATGGGTAGCGCTTCCGACTACCATTCAATAGATCGCGTGTTCGCGGCTTGCCTTGGCAGAAATTATTGCTGCTCAGGTAATGTTTTGAAACAAACTTCTCGTCCTCCGTGTGGAAAAGAAATTTTACGTCAAATAGGACATTGCGATGGTTACATACGTCATCTCTGACGAAAATTTTCGACAGTTTTGCTAACAGTGTATTTACTGTAGTAACAACATAAATGTGGAGGCCATGCACGACGAGCAAAGCCAGCTGGGCCATGCTGCTGAGGTCGAGGTTAAAAGAAAGGACAATTTGCAGGTGCAAAATGTCCGTTCTTCCAACGTCGGCCTTCTTCTCATACTCCTTCTCGTCATGCTCCTCGTCGTTTTTAAAATTTGAAAAAAAAATTACGCGAATGCGTATTTTGTACTGTACGGTATCCATAATTATGCAAATTAAGCGTATTTTTGATGCAAGATTTGTTGCGAAGTAAGCAAAACATTATGCCTATTTTGGCCCCTGGCAATGCAAATTTCATAAAACATGTTTTTCAAAAAGTGCATTTTCGTCTCACCCTTGGTACTACAGAGCGCGACAGGTGTAATTAAAAGACATTCCTTAAACCCGACTTTATACCCGACTTTAGTTAACCCAAGTTTAAGAGCTTGCTATACATGAGGTGGAATTGTAAGACATTCTTTAAAGCCGACTTTATACCCGACTTTAGTAGTTAACCCATATTTAAGGGACTGTAATTATTAGAATTGTTAGACAATTTCCTTAAACCTGATATAGAGGGGGAGGGGGGGCAGTTAAAGCCGTAATTTGTTAAAACCGGGTATACCCATGTTTAGCAGCTGTTTGACAGAGGATTTGTTTGAGATATTGTTTTGTCATACGTAGTAATATATTGTTTATTGTTTAAATTGTTCGATTTTCAAATGTTTCAACTTTTACGGGAAGAAAAGTGTGTCTTTTAATTCCACCTCAGTACTTTACAGTACCTAAGGATCTGCACAGTGCACAACGACCAACCCTCCGAATTTCCACACACTCTTTATTTTGATTTGGTATATAGCTTTGAACCCTGATTTGTTTCTTTGGAATAGTAGCGTAGTCTCCATTGTGGGGTAACAGGTCGGAATGACAGAAGGTCTATTACGTGGAATGCGGTCTTTTTCGTTAAGGACAAATTATGAAGACGAGGAAGAACAAAAAACAAGATGGCAGGGAGGTCGATGTCGTGAGGCACTATGGGAAGGGTGGTCGTTCTCTTGGAAAGTAAAGCCATTTTAAGGTAGGTCAGTGATTGTAACTGTATGTGGCATGTGTTGCTAACTTAAATACCTTCTAGTATGTTTGGTTTGCAGTTGCAACCCAGTTTTCAGCATTGGTCAATGGCACATTCGCACATTGCACATTTTTGCCCTTTTCAAAAGGGCGATTGTGCGATCCCTTTTGTCGCTCTTCTCAGAAGTATGACAATAATCACATTTTTGTCACTTTTTTCAAAAGTGGGATTGCACTTTATATCGCTCTTTTCAAAGTGCGAAAAAAGTGCAATCGCATGATTGCTCTTTTGAAAGAGTGAATGTGCTCAAATGTGCAAAATTGGGCAAATTTCCAAAATGCAATTTTTTGCACTTAAAAAAGAGCTCCTAGCTCCTAGCTCCAGCTCCTAGCTCCAGGTCCCAGCTCCACCTTTAGCTCCTAACTCCAGCTTCTAGCTCCAGCTCCTAGCCCCAGCTCCTAGCTTCAACTCCTGGCTCTATTTTCTAGTTCCATCTCCTAACTTTAGCTTCTGGTTCAAAATTCCAAGCTGAGCAGTTTCTAGCTCCAAGTTCCTAGGCTTTAGCTCAAGGTTCCTAGCTTCTAGCTCCAAGCTCCTAACTTCTAGCTCCAAGTTTTTAGCTTCTAGCTGCAGCTTCTAGCCTCTTCTCCCAGCTCAAGGGCTTAGGTCAGTCTCCTGGCTCAAATCTTTAGGCACTAGCTACAGTATACTGTATGTCTAAGCCTGCCAAAGTTCTGAAGTAACTGTATTCATTAGCGCTATTTGCTCCTATTTTTAATCTGCCAAGAGGGGGGGGGGGAGGGCAGGATAGAGCAATTTCTCAATACTTTAGCTCAATGCTCATTTTCGCTCTTTTCAAAAGAGCTTATGTGCAGTCGCTTGCTCAATCGCTCTTCAAAAAAAGAGCAAATGTGCATTTGCTCGCTCAATTGCTTTTTCAAAAAGAGCAAAAGATCCATTGTTCTTTGTATTGCCTTTTTAACCCATTAGAGGCCACGAGTAGTTATAAGTACGTTTTTGCAATCCCAAATTTGAACATTTGTATGATCTGTATCCCGTCTTTCAGGAACAAAAAAAAATTTGGCTTTATCTTCATTACAGCCAATTTGGCAGCTGATTTTATGGACAACGTCTGAATTTTTTGCAAAGTTTTTGTGCACTGTAAAATACACTGTTAAAAATAAAATTTGTTTTTTGCTTCTTATTTTATAACGGTTTGAGATTTTTCAAAAATTCCAACGGTTCTGGATTCTGTAAAGTTCAGGCTACAACCAAATATTGTCGAAATTTGATCAAAAATAAATGCACACTTTTAGAAAAAGTAAAAACAGAAAAAATCAAAAATCTTCGTAATAAAAAGAGATATCCCAAAGAAATTTTCCAACTTGATTCTGGGCCTTGAGAGGAACATTTAAATTTGGTTTTCATGCAAAAATCTCACAAAAATTTTTCGAGCCTCTAATGGGTTAAAAAGAGCAATTGTGCGATCACAGCTCTTTTCAGAAGAGAGAAAAAAAGAGTGAAAATGAGCGATTTTCCAAAGTGCTCATTTTAGCTAAAAAAAAGAGCGACTTCTCATTTTCAAAAGAAAGGCAATCTCTCAATCGCTCAATTGCTAATCGACCATTTTCAAAAGAGCGATTGTGCAATCACTTGCTCAATCGCTCTTTAAAACAGAGTGAACGTGCAATCGCTCTTTTTGTCGCTGTTTGAAAAGAGCGAATCAGCAATCGCACTTTGTGTTGCTCTTTTGAAAAGAGTGATTGTGCATTGTACACACAACCGCTCTTTATCGCTCTTTTGCTTTATCAAAAAGAGCGAAAGAGCAAAAATGAGCGAGCGATTGCTCATTTTAAAAATGAGCGAGGGGGAGGGGGCGTTAGTCCACTCTGTCCATTTTTCACCTCCATAGAACCCCCAAAAACGGTAGCCGTGAGAGAGTCTAAAGTAGCCGTGGTTTATGTTGACGGTAGCCGTCAGGGCTCGTGAGGATCTGGCAACCCTGGTGTTAAGATTGGCCAGACCAGCCAGTTGCTAACTGACTGCCGTGAATACAGTAAAATGAGTGTCTTATCAACTGCATAATTTTAATTTGTGATGGAAATAACGACCGTTGCGTGGACCAAAAGAGTAATACAACTGGTTTAATTTAACCATAGATGGGCGCCTACGCGCCTTTTTTGTGCCAATGCGCCATGGCGCAAAGCCAATTTGTTGGCGCATTTGCGATTGGCGCAAAATTTTTTTAATTGACGCATTGTTATTGACTCAAAAAATTATTGGCGCAAAACTTGCGCCAGTCCTATTTTTTCAATTTAAATTTTTTGTGTGGTAGTGGTCATGGTGGTGGTCGCAGCGGAGGTTGTGGTGGTGGTCATTGTGGTGGTCGTGGTCATGATGGTCGTGGTCATGATGGTCGTGGTCATGGTGATCATGGTCATGTTGGTGATGGTGATGGTGGTCTTGGTCTTTGTGGTCATGATTGTGGCAGTGGCTGTGATGGTCGTGGTCATGATGGTCGTGGTCATGGTGATCATGGTCATGTTGGTGATGGTGATGGTGGTCTTGGTCTTTGTGGTCATGATTGTGGCAGTGGCTGTGATGGTCGTGGTCAGGATGGTCGTGATGATCATGGTCATGGTGGTCATGGTCGAGGTGGCGGTCATGGTAATGGTCATATTATTCATGGTCGTGGTCATGGTCGTGATATTCATGGTCATGATTGTCATGTTCGTGGTGGTCATGTCTGTGGTGGTCATGGTCGTGGTGGTCATGGTCGTGGTGGTCATGTTTGTGGTGGTCATGGTGGTCATGGTTGTGGTGATCATGGTCGTGGTGGTAGTCATGGTGTTGGTCATGGTGGTGGTGGTTGTTGTGGTGGTGGTGGTGATGGTGGTGATGATGGTGATGATGGTGATGGTGGTGGTGATGATGGTGATGGTGGTGGTGATGATGGTGATGGTGGTGATGGTGGTGATGTTGATGGTGGTGATGTTGATGGGGGTGATGGTGATGATGGTGATGATGGTGATGGTAATGGTGATGGCGATGGTGGTGATGGCGATAGTGGTGGTGTTAGTAATGGTGTTGGTGGTGATGGTGAAGGTGAAAGTGATGGTGATGGTAATGGTGGTGATGGTGGTGTTGGCGGTGATGGTGATGATGACGGTAGTGATGGTGATGATGGTGTTGATGGTGTTGGTGGTGGTGATGGTGGTGATGGTGGTGGTGATGGTGGCGATAGTGGTGATGGTGGTGGTTGTGGTGGTGGTTGTGGTGGTGGTGGTGGAGGCAGTGATGATGGCATTGAGTGGCAGTAATGATGGCAGTGATGATAGCAGTGATTATGATGGTGATGGTAGTTGTGGTGATGATGGTGGTGGTGATGATGGTGGTGATGATGGTGGTGATGATGGTGGTGATGATGGTGGTGATGATGGTGGTGATGATGATGGTAATGATGGTGGTGATGATGGTGGTGATGATGGTGGTGATGATTAATTTAATTAAAAAAATTCGCTAAAAATTCGAACAATGCTAGTTTTGACACGAAGAATTTTTGACGCAAAAATTGACTCAAATTATTGATGAAAATATTGTAGAAGTGTCTAAATAGGTAGCCTTTTTTAGCCAAGGTGTGACTTATTCTGTTAGTTCTCACGAGATTGGGAAGGGCTGGAGATGGTTGAAATAGATAATTCACACCCCTTTTTACTGCTGCCGGAGCACGTTTATTTTTAAATTTGATCACGTTTTTGTAGCAAAAATGATAAAAAAAGGTGACGAGCCGGCTCTTCATTTGACAGTGCTGTTCTTAAGATCGGTACCTGCCGGGGAATGAAGTAGTCTGGCGGTATGTGACAATGGCGCAGATTTAGGTTTCAGAGTATTTATTCAATATAACGGTATTATCTTCAACAAAAAGGTCATGACAATACTCTGGGGTGGTTACTATATATACCATACAATAGTGCAAAAATTATTAATCGACACATTGAACGCATAGTTCCGGTTATAATACTGGTTCTTGACCGCTAATAGAATTAAATTCACATGTTTTTCTAAACGAAAAGAAATCAATCAATTAACTTTTTTACGGCAACTATTCTTGACCGCTAATAGAATTAAATTCACATGTTTTTCTAAACGAAAAGAAATCAATCAATTAACTTTTTTACGGCAACTATTCCGTGTACCGGATCTGATAGTCTATGCTACATAAAATCAAATGGAAAACTAGTTACTGTTATATATTAACATTCATCCATAATACCGGTAATAGAGATACGGTACTAAACATTATTCCCGCATTGTTCCGGTTATAAAAAAGAATTGTTTGTTTTACGGTACTAAACCTTATTCCCGTACAAACTAAAACTATTTTTACCGAATATTTTTATCGAATATTTTCCGAATATTTTCACAGAATACTTTCACCGAATATTTTCACAGATGGCTATTGTTTCTAATAATCATATCGCCCGCGCCATCCTCTGTGGCCGCGCCCCCCCCTCATGGCCTTACGGCCCCATCGGCCAGACCCGTGGCTGCTGTCGCCATGGTAGCCTGATTGGCCACGCCGGTCGCCGGACACACGGTAGTGCCCGGCATAAGTGTCCTGCCCGCCACGATGTCCGCTGATATAAGCCAAGCCATCGCAGCGGGCATGCCCGTCAGAGCGGCCGCGGATGGCCGCCAATCCGCCCTGACTTGCTGGGCTCCCTTCCCTTTTCTCGCCACCTTTGGCGCAGTGGCCTCCATGGCCTGAGTGCTGGTCACCGCGAGCGCGCGCAAGGTGACCAGCACTCCAATCACTGGCATCATCGCCGTCAGAGCCTGATTGGCTCTCCAGCTTCCGTTTTGAGCTAAGCTCACTCTCAACCTTTTCTAATTGTTTCTTGTGTACAGCGACAGCCCTGCTCAGTACCCCGTTGCTGATCAGGGCGTAGGCCCTTGTCGTGGGATGGACTGGGTCCTTTCCCCAGAGCTCCGTGAACCTCTCCACCGCCTCTTCAACCTTGTCGTCTTCGGTCTCGCCGCCTGCGGATATGCCGACCAGGTTTACATGCTTCCAACCTCTGAAGTGGACTAGCCCCCTCAACTGCTTGCAGATGGCCAGCATCGATGCGCTGAGCCTGGCATCATAGTCTGCGTCCTTGTAATTGGTAATGTGAGTCTCGTCATCACAACACTTGTCTACTATGTACGTGGGCAATGGGGTCATCAGTATTACTGGTATTTTTCCCGCCGCCTTGATGATTGGCGTGGAGGTGTGGAAGACGTCCTTCATTGTCTCCTTCCCTATGATGGCATGCTTCCCTTTGATATGGAAGGACTTCCCCTGCTTAAACGGCTTTGTCACATTCCCTTCCTCGTCCTGTCCGACGTGCACTGCCTTGTCGTACAGCTGCAGCACGACCACGGTTTTCTCTCTGTCACAGCTTTCCAGCGCACTACTCAGGTCCTCGGCCATGTCCTTGGCGTTCTCCTTGCTAAGGTACCAGCTGCCATTTGTCAAGTCCCGTATGTCATGCCCTTTTGCCTGCAACATTTGGTGTCATTGTAAAATTGAAGCCAAATTTTCACAAAAACTTGTAGACAATAAAGATTGTTGCAGTAGACCTGTTGGTTAAAATCTTCTTTTTGTCCAAAGATAAATGACAGGGTTGTCTGACCTGCGCATGGTTGCAGCTCACAGTCTCTGTCCTGTGTCCTGTCGCCCGAACAGGCTGGGACGGGTCCTGAGCGTATGGCCGCCTCGGTGGAGCAGGTCCGCTCCCGCCGCTTGGTCCCTGGTCCGCAGGACCGGGAACACTCTGTCCAGCCGCCCCAAGAGGACCACAAGGAACAGGCACCTGACACAGATAATAGTGTGGTGGGACTGGAAAGTGGAGTGGTGATTCTGATTGGTTGACGTACAAATTTATTGTCACGTGCTAACACCAGTCTCTCAGTCCAACAGTTCTTACTGTAATGGACACTTGATTTCTACTGTAAAACGTAACAGGACAGAAGACAACAAATAATACCTTTTATGCTTATGTTGAGATTCAAAGATTATTTTACTTCTGTAGTTAATACTGTAGTTTCTGATCCTTTTCTGAGATTATCAACGTACCACTACAATGCACAGGGGACTGGATATATTTTTAAATTTCCTGTTTGTTGAACCATATACTGTAAATATCTAGAAAAAAGGTATAAAATCCCCCTCACCATTGTTGCAGTCCTCAGCCTCTGTGTCCTCCCCCGGACAGGAGTCCAGGTAGCGGACTGCATTGCCACAGCGGCGGCCCCGCTCCCGCCGCCCCTGACCGCAGGTCGTCGAACAGGCCGACCATGACCCCCACTCACTCCAGGTCACACAGCTCCGCTCCTTAATTCAGCAAAATATCAATTATTATAATCAATTTTTTAGTGTTAAGAATCAAACAAACCATTGGAATACTGTAATGTCAGACTTTAAAAGTTTCGAACAGCGGGTTGAATAGGCACCGCAGGAAGATTTTATTATATTAGGTCTCGCTTCTAAAGGCAGCGTTTTTTAAAGTCTCTTTCTCTCAATGTAAAACCAGTTTTTCGATTTTACTACCTGTTAGGCACCACGGACTGAAACGTTGTGTGTAATGCCAAACAGGTAGAGAATAACGGAAAATCTGCTTTTGCTCAAACAAAGGCTTATATGATACCGGTGGCACAACAGTTCAGGCTCAGTGATAAAAGTATGTTTTATTTTTCCTCAGACTAATAGTGCCGTTTTTAAATGTATGTGCCATGCATAAAAAGGAAATACTGTATGTTCGTAGTGCCGAACAATAAGCATAAAATTTCTTTCCGTTGTGCCAATCAACCAATCAACCCTGATAATCTGAAACTGGTTTTGCATGAAGAAAATTGAAAATGACAACGCTTTGAAGAGAACTAAAAAAATAAAAATGACTATTTTTAGCACTTAGTTCATACATGATTCTCTGGAGACTGTCCCTTTAAGACATGAATATTTGACTGTTGTTATCCTCTCAGATTATGCAAATCTCCTAAAACAACTTTGTCTTAAAGTTTTGAATTCAGAGGATTTCAGCTTCTTTTAAATGTTTAAACTAGAAAGAAGGGCACATGTAGTTTTTTGCAACTATTTAAATCTGTACTCTCGCTATTCTCCCTAAAGTTTTTTGCTTATCTTTTTTAAATCTTCTCAAAGGCATTCTCTTATGAGATTTTTACTTTGTTTTTGTGTCATTTAAATCTACGCAGAACCTAACAAAACATAACTCGAAAAATTGAAATTTTATATTGAAAAGTAAGCTTCTACTCTTCACCATTCATCAGCAAAGTCGACATCTAAAGTTTAATGTTAACGCATCGGACAAATCTGTAAGCTCAATGTTCAATTGGAGCCTTTACTACTATCCAATTTTCAGAAGTAGGGATGTCAACGATATCGAAAAATTTTCCATGTCGAAGCTTTGGATCTAAATGTTTTGCTATTGAAACGAAACGAAAACGTTATTTTGATAAAAACGCTGAACGAAGACCACATAAAAACGTGTATCTGACTAAAATTTGTGCATTAATAAAGCAAAAGCAAAACGTTTACTAATTGTAAATGTTTAAAAAAACGAAAGCAAATACAAGATTTTTTCATATTATGGAAGCAAAAACGAAACGTTTGTATAAAGTTGAATATCATGTATTAATTAAGCAAAAGCAAAACTTTTTTTTATTGTATCAAGATAGTTCATTAAAAACTGTCTAAAATACGAGTAGTCTATTAAAAACTGTCTAAGGAAGACCATTAAAAATCCAGACTGTATAACAACAATATGAGTTACAACATCATTGTAATGAAAACAATATTGTTTCCTACTCTCTCAACAAAAATTCAAAAAAAATCATAAAAAAAACTTTTTTAAATTTCATAGGTAAACCAAAAACCTTTTTGATAAAGCAGTTTAGTCGTCTTGCAAACACAACACCTAAACCAGTGTTGCGGAGCCGGAGCCGGAGCCGGAGCCGCCCTTTTTCCCTGGAGCCGGAGCCGGAGCCGCCCAGAAAGGGCGGCTCCGGCTCCGGCTCCAAGTCCATAAAAGTTAAACTCTTACAATTTCCTAAAAGTCCAAATTCATACAATAA
>Ga0194123_10007636_pt1 | contig 10713 bp, 9 predicted proteins | sample TA2MahsurfametaG_5_FD_155479 | JGI IMG/M metagenome (GOLD analysis project Ga0194123, IMG submission 155479) | Freshwater microbial communities from Lake Tanganyika, Tanzania - TA2015023 Mahale A surface | ecosystem: Environmental > Aquatic > Freshwater > Lake | place: Tanzania: Lake Tanganyika... | reverse complement strand
TGGAACATGCGCGACGCGCTGTCACGTCCGGTGTCACGGTCGAATCCGTGCTCGAATCCCTCATGGTCGAGTTGAAGGATCCCTGGGTTCGGGCGAGCGCCTGATCAGATTTCGGCCGCGCGACTCAGGCCGTGCGCGTAGGCGATGAGCGCATCCACGGCGGGTTGCAGGATGGCATCCGTGGTGCGTGAGAGATCCGGAGCAGCTAAGAGGCGCATCGCGGCCTGCAGGAGCGAATCGTAGGTATCGCACCCGCGGGCTAAGCGCTGGGCGATCACCAGCGCGGACTCACGCGCCGCACCCGCCGCGGACGAGGGACTGCGCGCTAACTGATCAAGGACCCGCAGCCGCTCCACGAGTGCGTCGAGGGCTGCACCGGCTTCTATATCTGCAACCAGGACCTCTCGAGTGGCCTCCGGATGCAGGGACTCGATCTTCTTTGCCGCCGTAATGACGTCGAGGCGTGTGCGCAGGTAGCGCTCCACCACGTCACCGCCTACCGCCCCGCGCGGGAGTACAGACGGAATCTGCGGTGCCGGTGGCGGGGAACCGATGCGGCTGCGCGAGCGGTATCCCCCAGAACGCGGTTCCCCCACCGATCCGGCGAGCGCGATCCACCCGACCGGTGTTCCCACGAAAGCCCCAGCACTGACGATCTCGATCAGGGTCGCCCCTGCTCCCGCCACTGCGGTCGACGACCCGACCATGACCGCGGTCTGCGACCGGCGAACTCTGAGCGCGTGGGCGCGCCGGGTGCGGGCACTCGCCTTGTTGACCACCTTCGCCTGCCGCTGCAGGGCGCGCCCCGAACTCGTGGGCATCGCGTCCAGGGCCTGGCGGATGGCGTCGTAGGCCTCCAAGCCGCGGGCGAGGCCGCGATCCACCATCGCCGTGAAGTCGGGCTGCTCTCCCACACAGATACGGTACGACGTATGCGTATAGCTATCGCTGTCGCAGCGATGGTCCTCGTCGCTGGCTGCTCCAGTGCGCCGGAGCCGATCCCCCCGAGCACCCCGGAGGCGGCCCCAGCCGCACCCCCCGATGCGCTCGCACCCTTCTACGCGCAGCGACCCGAGTGGCGAGATTGCGGAGATGCCGAGTGCACGAAGATCCGCGTGCCGCTGGACTACTCCGATCCAGGTGGGGACACCATCGAATTGTCGATGACGCGCGTGCCCGCCGAGGGTGAGTCGATCGGGTCGCTTTTCGTCAATCCGGGTGGCCCCGGGGGAAGCGCATTCGACTACGCGAAGGCCGCTGACTACATCGTGTCGTCGCCCATCCGTTCGGTGTACGACATCGTCGGGGTGGATCCGCGTGGCGTGGGTCTGAGTGACCCGATTCGTTGCCTGACCGATGCCGAGATCGACGAGTACGCCGCGGCTGAGGGGACACCGGATGATCCCGCTGAGGAGGCAGCCCTCCTTGCGGACGTGGCGATTCTCGCGGGGAAGTGCGAGGAGAACGGCGGACCGTTGATCGATCACATGGGCACTATCGACGCTGCACGGGATCTCGATATCGCGCGTGCGGTGACGCAGGATCCGGTGTTGAACTACATGGGCCTTTCCTACGGCACGGCGCTGGGTTTCGCGTATATGACGTTGTTTCCGGAAACGACGGGTCGCATGGTCCTTGATGGCGTGCTGCCGACCGATCTGGCCAATGAGGAGATCAGTAAGGGTCAAGCCGACGCATTCGAGGTGGCGTTCGAACATTTTGCGGCGGACTGTGCTGAGTCCGGGGACTGTCCGTTCGCAGGTGAGGGGCCGCAGGTGGCCACGCAGTTGCGGGATTTCCTGCGAGCGCTGGATGGGAAACCGCTTGCCACCACCGATGGCCGTCAACTCACCGAATCCCTCGGCACCTTCGCTGTGCTTTCTTACCTCTATTTCCCGAGCGACGACTATCCGCGTCTGCGGGAAGCGCTGGCATCGGCGGTGAACGAAGGTGATGGCACGGCCCTCCTGACGCTGCTTGATGAGCGTCGCAACCGGTCACCCGAGGGCGAGTACCTCGACAACTCCACCGACTCGTACTACGCGGTGACGTGCGCGGACTTGCCTTTCACGGGAACCGACGACGACGTGCGCGCCCTCGCCCGGACATGGGCGGAGAGCGCACCCACGTTCGGGGCGGCGCTGGCATGGGGACTGCCGGTCTGCCGCGACTGGCCGGTCCGCGCCGAGCCACTGCCTGCCTTGGCGGAACCGCGCACACTGCCGCTCATCGTCGGCACCCGGTTCGATCCGGCCACGCCGGTGCAGTGGGCGGAGCGGCTGCACGCCCAGATTCCCGGTTCCGGCCTGGTCATCTGGGAGGGCTACGGCCACACGGCCTACCTGCAGGGTTCGGGGTGCGTCGACGAGGCGATCGACAGGTACCTCCTCGTCGGGGAAATCCCGACCACCCCACGTATCTGCGACTAGATACCCCTAGGGGGTATACTGTCCGCATGACGGGTTACGCCACGGACAAGGACGACGTCCTACGCCGACTGCGCCGGATCGAGGGACAGGTGCGCGGACTGCAGCGCATGGTCGAGGAGGACACCTACTGCATCGACGTGCTCACCCAGGTGTCCGCGGCCACCAAGGCCCTGCAGTCGGTGGCACTGGTCCTGATGCAGGACCACCTGGGCCACTGTGTTGCCGATGCGATCGCCGAGGGTGGGGACGTTGCCACGGAGAAGATCGCTGAGGCGTCCGACGCGATTGCCCGACTGGTGCGGAGCTGAGCCTGGCTGTGTCGGATCTCCGTGCCGTCGAACTGGATATCGAGGGAATGACGTGTTCGTCGTGTGCTGCGCGGGTGGAACGCAACCTCAACCGGATCCCGGGCGTCGAGGCCACGGTGAACTTCGCTACCGAGCGCGCCACTGTGCAACTACCTCCCGGCGCCACCATTAGCGATGCCATCGCGGCGGTGGAGGCAACGGGATATTCGGCGCGCGAGCATGCACCTGACGTGCACCTGGGTGCCGACACCCGCGACCTTCGAAGGCGCCTGTCCGTCGCAGTGACACTGACGATTCCCGTCCTCCTTATGGCGATGGTGATGCCATTGCAGTTCCCCGGATGGCAGTGGGTGTCTCTCGTCCTCACCATTCCAGTTGTCACCTGGTGCGCCTGGCCATTCCATCGAGCCACACTGATCAATCTCCGCCATGGAGCCGTGACGATGGACACCCTCGTGTCCATCGGGATCGCCGCGGCGTTCCTCTGGTCGGTGTACGCGCTCCTCTGGGGTGGTGCCGGAGCGATCGGCATGACCATGTCTTTCCACCTACTGGGGAGTTCCGGAACGCCCGAGGTGTATTTCGAGGTGGCCACCACCGTCACCGCGTTCCTGCTCCTCGGACGCCATTGGGAGTTCCGGGCCAAGGATCGAAGCGGTCAGGCCCTTCGTGACCTCGCGACCCTCGGTGCCCGGGAGGCCAACCTCCTCACCGGCACAGGTGAGCGGCAGGTACCGGTCGAGCAACTGGGAGTCGGCGATCTGGTGCGTGTCCGGCCGGGCGAAAAGATCCCTGCCGACGGGATCGTGGCGTCGGGTTCGGCGGATATCGACATGAGTTTCCTCACCGGCGAATCGGTTCCGGTAGCCGTGGGCCCCGGTGATTCCGTCGTGGGCGCTGCGATCGTGGGTGCCGGAACCCTGGACGTGGAACTGACGGCGGTGGGCGAAGCCACCCAGGTTGCGCAGATGAGCCGTCTACTTCAGCAGGCCCAGGCACAGAAGGCACCTGTCCAGCGACTCGCGGACCGCATCAGCGCTGTCTTCGTTCCCGTGGTTCTCCTCCTTGCCGTCCTCACGTTGATCGGATGGCTGTTGGCCGGGGCGGATGCGAATGCGGCTTTCGCTGCCGCGGTCGCGGTTCTGATCATCGCCTGCCCGTGCGCGCTCGGGCTTGCAACCCCGACGGCTCTCCTGGTGGGCACCGGTCGCGGTGCGCAGTTGGGCATCCTCATCCGCGGCCCCCAGGTGCTCGAGGCCACGCGCCAGATTACGACCGTCGTGTTGGACAAGACGGGAACGGTCACCGAGGGCCGGATGGTCGTCGAGCGCGTGACGGTCCTCGGTGCCCGGGACGAGGAACGGGTACGGACCTACGCCGCATCTCTGGAAGTCCTGTCTGAGCACCCCGTGGCCCGAGCCATCGCCACCCTCGCGGACGATCACCTGGAGGTTCAGGAATTCGTGGCGCTCCCGGGGGGTGGAGTACGTGGATTCATTGATGGGCATCCCGTGACATTGGGACGCCCATCCTGGCTGCGCGAGCAGGGGATCCATGTTGATGACGTACTGATTTCCATCACCGATGCCACGGTCGTCGGAGTCGCAATCGATGGTGAGGTGGTCGCACTCATTGAGATCGGGGACCAGCCGCGTCCGGACAGTCCCCGCGCGATCGAGGACCTGCGGCGTCTCGGTCTCACGCCAATGCTGGTGACCGGGGACCGGAAGCGGACCGCGGATGCGGTGGCAGCTGAGGTGGGAATCGTGGACGTGATTGCCGATGCGAGCCCACAGGACAAGGTCACCGTTGTGCTGGATCTCCAACGTCAGGGTCGGGTCGTCGCGATGGTGGGGGATGGCGTGAACGACGCGATCGCGCTCACTCAGGCCGACCTGGGCATCGCAATGGGGGCCGGGACCGACCTTGCGCGTGAGGCGAGTGACATCACCGTCATTCGTGCCTCGCTCATGGGTGTGGTCGATGCCATCCGACTCTCGCGCCGGACCCTGAGCATTATCAAGGGGAATCTGTTTTGGGCATTCGCCTACAACATCGCGGCGATCCCTTTGGCGATGGCAGGCCTGCTGAACCCCATGATTGCTGGTGCCGCGATGGCCTTCTCGTCGGTTTTCGTGGTCAGTAACAGTCTGCGACTTCGGCGGTTCGCTGCTTCCTCGTGACTTCGCGGGTCACGTCCGAGTGTGGTGCCACATCCGCTCGGCTTCGTAGTAGATCTCACCCTGGAGACGTTGCTGGGTTGCCGGATCGAGCGATCGGAAACCGCCGATGAACCCGTAACAATCATCGCTACCGCAATCGCATAGAAATTGGTGTCCGTCACAGTCCCAATCGAAAAGCGTGTAGTCGCAGGTGATCTCGTCACCCGGATACAGATCGCGAGTGGCGATCTGCTCGTACGCGATGACCTTTCCTGTTGAGGGATCGAGCACATCGCGACTCACACTCGTTGGGTCACAGGAGTGGTTCATGAAGCACCCAGGGATATCGAAGGTGCGGACACCCATGTAGCGAACGGTATGCATGGATGTGATCACGATGTCCTCCACCTCGTCACCTACCTGGACGTGTATGAGATACGTGCGCCCGTCGTCGGCAATAGTGATCTCATGCGCTCGGTAGATCACCTCCCCAGCGCGCACCGGCGTGGTGACGTGGAGGGAAAGCCCGCCTGAGCCGCGTTGCACACGCACGCCGGGCGGTGGGGTGAAGATCTCCTCGCCGAGGGGATGCGCACGGTCCTGCGCGTCGCTCACGGTCACCTCCCCTCGATCCGGCCAACCCTGTCATGGGCACCGAGGTCCGTGCTGCACTTCTGGCTACTCTGAGGCCAGCGCACCCGCGCCGCGTTCGGAGACCCGATGAGACCTGGAGTGTTGTCGGCCTTCGCCGTCGTCACCCCCACTACTCGACGCATCCTCGTCGGGAACCTGGTCTCGGCGGTGGGAAGCGGAATCACGCTGCCCTTCTTCATCATCTACCTCGGTCAGGTGCGTGGGCTCGGCACACCGACGGCGGGCCTGCTGCTCGCGTACGTCGCGGTCGTGACCCTGGTGTGCACGCCGATCGTGGGCACCCTCGTCGACCGATTCGGTCCGCGGCCGGTGTTGATGACGGGGTTGGTCGTGACGGCCGCCGGGGTTGCGTCTCTCGACACGTTGTAACCTCCGATCGTGTCGAGGGTCTCTCCTGCGCGCGTGTCGCGTCGAACGAGGTGATCCCCTGGGTCATCCTCACCGGCGGTGAATCACGCCGCATGGGGGAGGACAAAGCCTCGTTGGTGGTGGCTGGCATCACTCTGCGAGATCGTGCGATTGCCGCGGTCGACGAGTATCGGATTGTCGGCCCGGAAGTGCGTGGGGGACCCGCCCACGCCCTGGTGTCGGTTGCGCGGCAGACCCACGATGAGGCCTTCGGCGTGCTCGCTGTCGACATGCCCTTCGCAGCGCGCGTGGTTCCCGCCCTTGCTGAGGCATGGTCCACCTGCACCGCTGATGCGCTCATCGCGCGCGATGAACACCCACAGTGGTTGTGCGGGGTCTACCGACGCACAGCGTTACTCGCGGCTGCTGAGCACTTCGTTGAGACCGAGAATCTCCCACTGTGGCGTATCGGGGAGCACCTTCGCATGGAGTACCTGAACGTCACGGATCCGGTAATCCTCTTTGATGTGGACACGCCTGCCGACTTGGAGTGGGCATCTAGTCGCCTCCGAGGGGAGTCGCCGGATACGCGGCCGCGCACGGTATGAGTTTGGACCGTGCCCGCGTGATCATTGGGGAGTTAGCGCGCGTCGATGGGCGAAGTGTCCTGGCGCGGACCAGCACATCCGGGAGAAGTACTCCAATGTGCGACTGACTGGATTGACTTGCCACGGTGAGCTTGCTTCGGACCGCAGGGGACTGAGCTCGGGGCTCGCCACTACCCTGACCGCATGGCTAAGCCGCGCGTCGATGCCGCGGGTGGGTTGGCGGCCATGCGGTACGTCCTGGCCCGTGGTCGCGACGTCGGAACTCTCGCTCTCTACCGGCGCCTGCGCAGCCGCAACGCATGCAAGACGTGTGCTCTGGGTATGGGTGGTCAAGAGGGTGGCATGGTCAACGAGGTGGGCCACTTCCCCGAAGTCTGCAAGAAGTCGGTGCAGGCCCAGGCAGCCGACATGGGCCGAGTCATCACTGAGGTGGATCTTCGATCACTCAGCTTGGAGGATCTCACCCGCTACAGCAGTGCACAGATGGAGGCCTTGGGGCGACTGACGTTCCCGGTCATCGCGGGTCCGCGCGATACCCACTTTCGTCGCGTGACGTGGGAGGAGGGACTGACCGTCGCGACGGGCGCCTTCACGTCCTCGTCGCCCGCGCGAACGTTCTGGTACACAAGTGGGCGATCCAGCAATGAGGCTGGCTTCCTCTTGCAACTGATCGCGAGGGCATTCGGCACGAATAACGTCAATAACTGTTCCTACTACTGCCACCAGGCTTCAGGTGTCGCCCTGACGTCCATTTATGGGAGTGGGACGGCGTCAGTGTCCCTGGAAGACCTCGAGCACACCGAACTCGTCGTCCTCGCCGGTGCAAACCCAGCGAGTAACCACCCTCGTCTTATAACGCAGTTGATTGCGCTTCGCCGCCGCGGAGGCAAGGTGATCGTCATCAACCCTTTGTCAGAGCTCGGACTGCGGCGATTCCGACTACCCTCAGATGCCCGAAGCTTCATCGCCGGATCGGATGTGAGCGATCTCTACCTCCAGCCCCATATCGGAGGAGACATCGCACTGAGTCTTGCCCTCCTCAAGGGGATTATGGAGCGCGATGCGATTGACACCGCATTCGTCGATGCTTGCACGGAGAACTCGGATGAGGTCTGGGCGCATGTCGAGTCGCTGACGTGGTCAGACCTAATCCAGGCAAGTGGTGTCCCGCGTGATCAAATCGATGCGGCCGCGGACATGATTTCGTCCGCCCCGTCCGCGATCTTCATGTGGGCGATGGGTCTGACGCATCACACGTACGGCACCGACAATGTGCGAGCGCTGGGGAACCTTGCCCTAGCCTGCGGGTTCCTCGGCAGGCCCGGATCGGGCCTGATGCCTATCCGCGGACATTCCAATGTCCAGGGCATCGGTTCCATGGGTGTGACCCCGTCCATGAAAGGAGCTTTCGCTCGGGCGATGGCGGAGATCTATGGCGTCGATACCTCGATGCCGCCTGGATTGGACACATTCGCATCTATGACTGCTGCGCATCAGGGGGAGATCGACGTCGCACTGATGCTGGGGGGAAACCTCTGGGCGAGCAACCCGGATTCCCCGTGGGCAAGTGAGGCACTTTCGCGCGTCGGCACGGTGGTCTCGCTGACCACCAAACTCAATCAGGGTCACGTGCGAGGTCGAGGAGCGACGACAGTAATCCTTCCAGTACTGGCACGCGATGAAGAGCAGCAAGCAACCACCCAGGAATCGATGTTCAATTTCGTTCGTTTGTCCAGTGGTGGTGATCCAAACGTCGCGGGCGAAATGCGATCGGAGGTGGCGATTCTGGCTGAGATAGCTCACCGCATCCTGCCCGCGGACCGATTCGACTGGCATGACCTCACGTCGCACGATGCACTCCGCCAGTCCATTGCCCGCACTGTCCCTGGATACACGGCGGCGGCGGATATGACCAAGACGAAGCGGGAGTTCCAGATCGCCGGCAGGGTCTTCCACGAACCCCGATTTGCCACGCCGACGGGGAAAGCCACGTTCCATCTAACGGAATTGCCACCACGTGTTCTCGAGCCGGGTCAGTTCATGCTCATGACCGTGCGTTCTGAGGGACAATTCAACTCCGTCGTCTACGACGAGGAGGATCTCTACCGCGGAAACCTGCGACGTGATGTCGTGATGCTTGCTGCGGAAGATGCCGCTTCCCTGGAGGTTGCCGAGGGCGATGTCCTCATTGTGGAGAGTGCGACCGGGTCAATGCGTGTGCACGCGGCGATCGTGGATATCCGCGCCGGCAATGTCGCCATGTATTACCCCGAGGCAAACGTCCTGGTGGATCGCGCCCAAGACCCGGAATCCCGGACCCCGGCCTTCAAGTCCGTTCCCGTCAGACTCCAGGTCGCCTGAGGTTGCACTACAACTCCACTTCGCGAGCGGGGTGGGAAGAGCCCTGGCTGAGTTCATGGTGATTCGGCTAGGTAGCCTTGGCCGGCTCCGGGAGGAGTAGGCCGCCTTAGCTCAGGGGTAGAGCAACGCACTCGTAATGCGTAGGTCCGGGGTTCAAATCCCCGAGGCGGCTCCGCTGGAAAATGTTGTGTACCAACAACTTTCGTGGATCGATGAAAGAGCGATCGACGGCGTTGGCCCCAGAAATGGCCCCATAGCGTGGGGCCATCGACACGCTGGAGCGGAGCCGATCGGACCGCGGCGGCCCTTGTGGGGCCATTTGTGGCCCCACAAGGCGAGGCTCAGGGCACCCTGGCCCGGACTCGCCGCCTCCGCGTAGCCTTCCGATGGTGTCATCGACGGCGGCCGGCAGAGGCGGTGGCCAGTCGCCGAGTGATTCGCAGTCCTCGAGATTGGCTGCGCGATTGCCCTTCCCACCCTCCTTTGACGCAAGTCGGGTCGGTGGGCGCACCTAACATCGCGCCATGGACGCGACAGCGCGACTGCGCACATCCGCACTCGCCGCCTGGAGTCGAGCAGTGCGCGTATCGCACGACTTCGACATCGACACCTACTACGCCCCGGTCACCGAAACACTCATGTGGATGGCCGCTCTCATCGACGCGCTCGACAGGAAGCGTGACCCCACGTTCCGGGGCCTCGTCTACGCGCGCAACTGCGCTGTCCACGGCTACGCCATCGTTGCCGAAGTGCGCGAAGAGGCCCCGTGGGAAGCGCGTAGGACCAAGGGGGGTCCCCGCGTCGGAGGCGGGTCAGCCCGAGTTCGAGCCTGGGCCTTCACAGAAGACCCCGACCCGCATGACTCGTCGGAAGGTACGAGGGACCGCTACAAGGCGCAGCGGGAGGACTACAACGAGCACGTGGCCCACTTCGAGGTCTTTCACCTGCTCTCTTGGGCCCTCCACGACCTCGGCGTGGACGTCGACTCGATAGACCTGTTCAGTCAGGACTGACCCGCAAGGCCTCGGCGACCACCGGGGTCCGCTCGCGCCGATCATCGACCTCGATCATGCAAGGACCTCGCCTCTGTGCGCTGAGGGCGTCCGACACTTGACCGCCGGCGATTGCCCGGGCCGACGTGAGGACCGGGTGGACACAACTTGTTGTAGGGAGTCCAAGCCGATTGATGGCGTCCCAACGAGAAGGGGCCGACCTAGGCCAGCAGGTCGCGAGTGAGGTCTGGGTAGGCGCCGACCCAGGCATCCCATAGCGCGTCGATTCGCTCGTCGAGGGTGAGGGTGAGGTTGGCCCGGAAGGCGGAGCGGACCTGGTCGTGGCTCTTCTCGGACTGTGCACGGGCGTAGTAGCGGTTGGTCGTTTGGACGTCTGCATGCCGAAGGAGTGCGGCCGCCTCGTACATGGTGCCGCCGGAGTCGACGACGACGCTGGCGGCGTATGCCCGCAGGTCCTTGATCTTGACGGCGCGGCGGCGGGGGTCGAGTTCGGGCAGGAGGGGGTTGCCGGCGAGGCCGGCGGCGGCGCGGGCGGGGTACCACACGCGCTTGGTCCAGTCGCTGTGATGGATCGTCGCGGTGGGTCTGAGTCCGTGGCCCAGGCGAGTCGGCCGAAAGAGCAGATCCCCGAACATGTCGTCCGTGATCGGGCGGCTGTCCGCCAGGGCGCGGAGCGCGGTCCACAACGGGGTGGGCAGGGGAACGACCTCAGCGTTCCCGCCCTTGACGTCCTCGACGACCCACAGGTGCGCAGTTGCGTTCCAGGTGAAAACGCGTCGGACGCTCAGGCGGGGTCGGTCGGTCCACACGTCGGTCACGGACAGTCCGAT
>Ga0194123_10007633_pt1 | contig 10716 bp, 6 predicted proteins | sample TA2MahsurfametaG_5_FD_155479 | JGI IMG/M metagenome (GOLD analysis project Ga0194123, IMG submission 155479) | Freshwater microbial communities from Lake Tanganyika, Tanzania - TA2015023 Mahale A surface | ecosystem: Environmental > Aquatic > Freshwater > Lake | place: Tanzania: Lake Tanganyika... | reverse complement strand
TGCTTTCACCATGTCATAAATAGTGAGGAGGGCAACACTGATAGCGTCAAAACCCCCGTCAAATCAACAAGTCTAAAAAAGTAAGTGCGTTGTCCAACTCCGTTTTTTTTAGTTAATTGGAGCACAATTGGAGCAAGAATTAGATTAACACAAAGTGGCTAGAAGGTGCAGGCTGGGCATTTTAGACCCCACCTTAGGGGTACCCCCCCAATTTTGAAATGGGTCCCATCAACATACCCTTTACACTTGAATTTACTAACGAGCAATCGGTGCTGAAAACTCAGACTCTTTTTTTGCTGGTGGTGCTGCAGGTTTTTCTGGTGGTGCTGGTTCAGGTTTGACAACAGGTACTGAAAACTCAGGCTCTTTTTTTACTGGTGGCGCTGCAGGTTTTTCTGGTGGTGCTGGTTCAGGTTTGACAACAGGTACTGAAAACTCAGGCTCTTTTTTTACTGGTGGCGCTGCAGGTTTTTCTGGTGGTGCTGGAGTGGGTGTGGGGACGGGGACCATGCGAGGTGGAGCGACAGGACGAAGTGGTTCATCAACCTTGGGCGGGGCGATGGGTTGTAATTTTGGAATTATTTTTACATCCTCAGCTGACTTCTCCAATTTAATAATTTCCCCCTTTTCTAATACCTTTTGCTTTTCTTCTTGAATCCCTTTGATCTCATCCTGACTTTTCACAGCTGGTGGTGGATCCACTTTTTTAAATGCAGCTTGACACAGTTTTGCTGCTGGTGGGACTTCAGCCTCAGAGCGACAAGCTGTGCCAGTGCATAAAAAAACTTTTGGAACCCCTGCTAAATTTGGTAAAAATGAACCAATCTCTAATTGGTTATTTTGGGTAAATGTACCGACTTTGGCTAGGTTCTGAAAATGAATCTTATCCCCACAAATAAAGTAGTTTCCTGAAAATTTTGGCTGATCCTCGCGTTCGCCAATCACGTAGGTTGCATTTTCCTTTAAGTAAATATTAACGGGCTCTGGACGTTTACTTGTTGCTGAATCCCTAAAGTAATAGGCTCCAAACCGCATTTTAGAAAAGCGTGGATTAGTAGAGCAGGTGGGGGCAAGGTTTTGATTACACGTCTCAGCAGGCGGCAGAGTTTTGGGCGGATCTACTTTAGATATTTCAGATGCAGTTGGTGTATCGAGCCAAGCACATTTACCATGTGAAATTTGGGCAAGGTCGTCAAGAATTCCATTGAGATCCAAGGGAAATCCATATCTAGAATAGCCGAGTCCATCTGAGAAGGCTGGATTAACCTGGCAGTATGCGAGCGTTCGCGAAATCGATTGATTATCAAAGTCCTTTGAGCGTAAAAATTGCTGCCGTTCGAGCCAGCGGCCCTCCAGTATTTTCGGATCAAGATTTGGCCTAAGCTTACGTAAGTAGTTTTTAGCCCGTTGGCTATTAGGCGCCGCCCATACTGGTCCGAACGAGCGCGGAACCGTATCTGTTTTTTTGCCGTCAGAGTAGCGCAAAACGTCTCCTGCACCATAATTTAATTCGTATGTAAAAAAGAAGCCTACATTGAAATCAAGCTCTGTTGTATTGAGAACTTCGCTAATCGCTTTACTGGAAGTTGAATAAAATTCTTGATTCATGGATAAGCTGCGTTTTAGGCGATTAAATTCGGCTCCTCCCTGAGCATCCGGTGCAAAGTAGATATTCATTAGATTGCATTTATTATTTGGACAAAGCGTTAATTTATTCAAATCCGCTTGGTACGGATTAGCGGCATATGGAGGTTGGCGTGAAAACGGCACCATCAATCCGCCATTCGCTCCCCATCGACCTCTGCTGTCAAAGGCCGCGGAAAATTGCCAATCGAGTTTAAAGAGAGAGTTCTCAAGCCCGTCGTCTTTTGAGCTAAGGAAAAAACGAGGCGAATCACTCTGCCAAATGAAACTGCGCTCTTTTGTAAAGAAGCGAAAGTTTTCAGTCACATTTCCCTTTTTTATTCCAGGAATCTGACATTCAACCCGTGCTACAAATTCCATACCTTGGCGCTGCTGTAGAGTTGTACGCGATTGATTTAAGAATTTTTCAAAGACACTGGCACTTTGAGCCCCTTCAAAGTAATAATCGACAGTTCCTTTATTGACGAACTCCGGTCCTTTATTTTGCTCCAGCGTATATTTTTGAGGTTTCGATGGTTTACCATTACTGAATGTACCAACAGTTAGCTCACACTGCTGGTGACCGGGTTTTAATTCATACACGAATTTGTCGGCCTCGTCCGCTGAGTAACCTTGTGCACGAATCAGGTCAACAATATCCATGGTACTAATTCGATATGTAAATTCTGAATCAGAATTGATAACCGGTATCCATCCATCAGGGTAAAAGTGGTTGCGGTCTGGATGATTATGAAAGAGTGCATTTTGATCAATATTCCGCCAATGGATCGCGGCTGGCACATCCCAATTGTGATTTTGAAGGCCGGCGCCAACATCCTTCACCCAGCCCCCCAGACCACGAGGGTTGAAAATCAAGTTTCCATAATTGGGCCTGAGATAAGACTGCCTAACGCCTAATTCTGTATTTCTGCCTTTACTAAACAGATTTGTTTGTTTAGTGCTGGGCTGCGGTGCAGCTTCAGGCGGTGGCGAAGGAAGTTTTATTGGGGTAAGCGGTGGAGGTGTTGGTGGAGGTGCTGGAGTTGAAGGAGGTTGGATTTTTTGGGGATCATACAAAAAACCCCCCAACAATTGCATGTAATGGTAATTTACTATGGCATCAGGCGATGTCGGCCCTCCTGTGCCACTATAGTCATAGAGCTGATATGCCCAAATAAAATTTGTTCCTTCCCATAGCGATTCAAACTTACAACCTGGTGTACCGTATGGATCGCGACACTCAAAGCTCCCATCTGGTAATGGGTATGAATCGTACAACATACATGGGCGTACTTTTGTGTTCGAGGAACGACGCTCATCCCCTAAAATCCACTGCAAAAGAGCGTTGTTTAGGTTAGTTCGTGGAACTCGGTAGGTCTGCGTATTAGGTTCATCAATCAGGCTTTCGGTTGTGCTTATAGCATTCGCAAATGCTTCTCCGTTGCAAAGGGCAAATCCATGTCGAAAAGCACTATTTTGTGATCTGTTTTTTACGACTCGCGCTCGAACAAACGGTGATGAACGTAAATTAAAGGTATCTTTAGTAGAACAATAATTACCAGCTTTAAATCGCTCCGATATATCATTACCTACGCCCACACCCATCGTTCCCTTGATATTGGTCGAGCCACACGTTGCAGTGACTTGTGAAGCAGACATTCGGGAGAGTGGAGCAAACTCAACAAGACGTGTTTTGCCAAGTGAAAACCTGGTTAATATTCCTCCTGGCTTGTGATTTTCAGCGGTGGCATAAATTTCAACAATCCGGTTGGTATTTAAGGTATCCGGTTGTCTGTCTGAGGGTACCAGTTGCATGAGGGTAAATAAATCTTGACCCAAAGAATTTGGAACTGTGCTGCTCTCGATCGCCTTAAATTGACCGCCGACTTGAATAAAAAATTCCGGAACCTGTGAAGAACTTACAGCTATTTCAGGAGCGTTATAATTTAGAAGTTGCGAAACAGCAAAGAGTTTTAGAAAAGTTTGTCTATTTGAATAATTTTCACAGCGGTCTGACCCTTGACAGGGAATCGTCTTGGCTGGAATTTTCACAAACACAAGGTCTCCTGCCATCAATTCTTGTGGGTTAGTGCAAAAGCGGGCGGTTCTTATAAACCGCGAATCGTACCCTGCAGCTGGTCCTGCGCCTCTGGAACTTCCTCCAGTGCTTTCTATTCGCTCAAGCGATGCTTTGTCGACAAATTGCGATTGATAGTTATGTCCAAGGCAAATCAAGTTACCTGCACCTCGTGCCTCACCAGGCGGTGGTAGATTTACTTTTTCGCGAATCCAACGGTTATGCATTTTAGTGCTGCCTAACCAATCTTTACACTCTTGAAATGGCACGGGGGTTCCAGCGCTTGTTTTTTCTTTATGCAGCCCAAGGCATAGGTTTCTTCGTTGATTCTGTTGAATAACGAGATAAGGAGCTTCTAGTGATTCAATATAAACATCCACGGCATTGGTTTCCCCATCTTCTATAAAGATTCCTCCAGTACCTTTTAGAATATTCCAACGTTGTTTTTTGTTGAAAGCATCACATGGTTGTAATTGCAGATTCTCACCGAAGTCTTGCAAACACATGTTTTTGTCTTTAACACTTTTGATTAAATACAACTCTTGCGCGAAGACTTGGGTACTACAAAAGCTAACCATAATTAGGATTAGCTGGATCGCAAGACGATGAATCGTTTCCATTTGTGAGGCAAACTCAAATAGATAGGATGATTGCTTTGATAAAAATAAATTTCTCATCATGGACATACCATGGGAAAAAAGGAATGCAGGAAAGTATCCTTAATAGTGGTAGTGATTCATCAATTATTAAATGATTAACAATAACTTCGCTTTACCATGTGTTTAATTCCCAATTGGTAGGACTTTCACCCCTTGTAAATGTTAATGTACTATCTTCTTGTCGATAAATACCTGGTGGCCATGCGCCATCTACTGTAATACAGTTTTGTAAATCAAACTCATTAATTCGTAAACCGCGTTGCTGAAGAAATTGAACTGCATGATGTCTAACAAATACTAAATTACTGTTCGCCGCGGTATCAACCTTACCACACATCATTCCACCATGGTCTAAGTCTGAAACGGCTTCTGCGTGGGTAATATTTGATATTTGTGCATTTGTAAGAAAATGCTCATTCTGATTTCTTTTGAAGATATTTACTGTGTTGGGTTTTAATTTTTCTGATGCTACCGTTGACCAATTTGGCATAAATGTGTTCACAGGATCAATTAAAACAACGGCTTTAATTTTTTCACATATCATCAAAAATTCTGATGCGGGTTTATCGGTACCGTTTACACTTCTACCCCACCAATGACTTATAACTCGATAGTTGATTTTTATATTAGTACTTCCTTCACCGCAAATATCTTTTGTTAAATTAAGAGCAACAATCGCTCCCCGACTAAAACCAAGGAGATAGATTTCATTTACACCTTTATTAGTGACATCCTCTAGCATAGACTGTGCCGCAAGGCTATAAAGATCATCAGTACCTTCTGCATTATTAGTTGATATTCCTGATAATATTCTTAGGTATCCTTTTGCGGTTGGCGAACTTGTATTGATTGGATTTATTACTCGTGACATTTGATGAAATAAATTACGTTGTTTATAAGCTGATTTTGTGCCATCAATAAAATAAACCGCTTGAACCTTTGGGTTTTGTGGCGCAACTTGTTTACCTATTGATTCTCTTTTTCTTCTTTCTTCTGCTGCACGGAGTTCATCTTGTTTTCTTTTTTCTTCCGCTGCACGGAGTTCATCTTGTTTTCTTTTTTCTTCCTTTGCAAGGAGTTCATCTTGTTTTCTTTTTTCTTCCTCTGCTTGGAATATCTCAGCACGTTCTTGTCTTATTAAACTACGAAATTGTTCACGCAGGGGCCCTGGATTTACCTCTCTCATATATCCTCTTGTTTCATCGCCTACCCTCTCGTATGAAGTCTTGATGGCATCACTAAAAGCTTGCAAGCCTTGTTGCTTGCACACCTCAATCCCGCTTTGAGCAGTTTTTCCGTCCTTGCGAATATTTTCTGCTTGGTTGGGTATTTGTCTTCCACGACGATCAAACCTGGGGTTGGGCGCAAAAGCTTTTCGTATGACGCTAAGAACATTATCTTCAGAACAAGTACTCGGATCATTTTTTACGTTTACTGTGGGCAAAGGCTGCGCAGTTGGTGGAGGCGGTAGTGGTTGCGCAGTTGGCGGTGGCAAAGGTTGCGCAGTTGGTGGAGGCGGTAGTGGTTGCGCAGTTGGTGGTGGTAAAGGCCGCGCAGTTGGTGGCGGCGGTAGTGGTTGCGCAGTTGGCGGTGGTAAAGGTTGCGCAGTTGGCGGCGGCAAAGGTTGCGCAGTTGGGGCGGGGGGTGGTGGGGTTACCAAGACGGGACGTGGCAATTCTGGAACTGGTCGATTTTGTTGGATACCAGTATTTCTCGGAGCAGAACTTGGTGGTGGTGGAGTAGGGGTGGCTCGAACAGGAGACTGAGAGGGTTGTGCCGCAGGTGGCGCTGAAGGTGTAGGCTGTTGGGCGGGTTGCGCTGGAGTTTGTTTTTTCGGTGGATCATCAAAAGAAGGTACAGCAACCATCCCTTCTTGGGCGTGAACACCTATGCTGTGAAAAGCAGCGATCATTAATAAAGCCAGCACAGCGAAACAATATTTTTTTAGCATCATATTTTTCAATGTGCTTTAAAGATTAATTAATTCCAACCTCGCCAAGCGGGACATTCCATGCTGTAGCGCTCCCAACGTACGCCATCCACTACCATAAATCCTGGATGGGAATTAGTGCGGTCATATTGAACCCGTTTGACTTCATCACGATAGGTAATCTTTTGGCAATTGGATAAGGTCATTTCATTTTGTAGGCGATCTTGACCACTTACATCCATGGTGCGTTCGGTTCCAGCACCGCGATTAGTTTGACTCACTCCAGTGCCTTGATAGCCGATGCGGGTTGATAGAACCCCATTGGATTGAAATCCATAGGTACCACGCACCGTACCGAAAATCGCCCCAGAACTGGCAAAGCCTCCTGAGCCAGAAATCGAGGAGTGATAGAAGTGCCCAGTGGAGAAGAAATTTAAATATTCCGCCCCAGAACTCACTAAACGATAAAAACACATTTGAGCACGTTCCCCGCTTGGGCGACCCAAGATTTCAGGTTGTGTATATTCACGCGCTTCTAGTGCAGCGCCTTGACGACACGCTCCTGGATTGACTGATCCTGGTGGGGTTCCTGCTACCGAGGCGCGCGCTGCTGGCGCGGAAGGTGCAGCAGCTTGTTCTGGACGGCTTTGACTTACGCGCTCCGGGGTAATGGAGGTCTCATAAAACTGCCCGTTACGAAACAGCTTGATTGGTATCGGGCGGCCAGATAGGACTTGGCTTTGTAATTGACTTTCGGTTTGCGGCGAGAGAAGAGTGTTACCAAAATGGGTGATGATGTCATCGCGCTGTAATCCCGTCTTAGCTGCCGGGCCACTGGGCGTGACTTCAGTGACAATGTAACCATTTCCAGAATATTCTCCTGGAAAGCGCAGACGTTGTGCATTATTAGTATCTAACCAATTCCCGCGCACTCCAAAGTCTGCGGGATTAACGGAATTGGGATCATCGACTGCAGTACCGGACAATGCTTTACCGATTTCACCTAAAGCTTTAAGAAAATCAGCAAAATCACCTTGCGTATGTGCAGGTGGTGCGAGAACTAAAAAAAGAGTTAAAAAACTTACGAGGTACTTTTTCATGATCAAACTCCTGTGCTTTTTTAAAAACGTTAGCATTTTTCACTGTTTTTGTGAATTCGTTGTTTTCTTTAATTTCACCAGTTAGACGATTTATAGATAAAGAGTAAATTAAGTTATTTTTTATTACAGACGAATTTGTAAATCTCTTCATTTAATGAACTAGGTGCTATATGTGTAATTTCTCCTGATACGTTTCCACTTGAATTGACATTTCCTAAACCCATATTTTTAGAGTAAGCAACGATTGAAATCATTTTTATTGTTTCGTCTTTGCAATTAATCTCCTGTCTTAATTTCATAGATAAAGTACCTAATTCTTTTTTTTGTTTATAGTCCTGAAGACTCCAAAATAAAACAGAATTACCATTTTTACGAATTGAATTTGATTCAATATACATATCACCACCAGTGCTACTTCCCAATTTGATCCAGTCTGCATAAGCAGGGATACTTATAATTAATAAAATAAAAAGTATTTTTTTTATCATTGATATCTTTTATCACCATCAATGTTAAATTTTGGATCAGCATCTAAATTATATTTCGGATCAGCATCTAAATTATATCTAGGATCTGCATCTAAATTGTATCTTGGATCAGCATTTAGATTATATCTAGGATCTGCATCTAAATTAAATCGTGAATCACCGTAGATATTTCCCCCTGCAGAATTGACCCATCTACCTTTGTCATCTTTATACATTTTCCCATCGGCATATAAAACCAATGAGATAATAATGAGAGTAAAAAATAGAAGTGTTTTCATAATTTATCTCTTAGGTAATCTACCACCCGCATCTAAACATTCCTTGAGTGTTTTATAAGGAGTGAAGTTTTTTGTCTTTGCATAGTATGTAGAGTTAGGGGCATGACATATACCACTTTTTGACATTTTGACAGGTTCATTCGTTTTTGGAGGTTCACCTGCATAAAGTATGTTTGAAGTGAATAGTAAAACAGTTATTAGAAATATTTTTTTTTATGATAGTTTTTGTATTTCCAAAAATTGTTTTGCAAGCTCATCGCCTTGTTCAGCTGCTTGCTTAATATATTTAATACCTTCCTCTTGATTCTGAAGCGTTTCACTATAAAAATAAACATATCCCATACCATATAAAGCTTGTCTTAGTGAATGATATTCTTTACTTTCACGCTCGGCTAATTGAAATAAACGCAAGGCTTCAGCATGATTCTTATCTACACCTTCACCACCTTTAAAATATTTCCAACCGAGCGATATATGAGCATCTACATAGCCTTTTTGAGAGAGTTCTTGATATATCTTTGTTGATTCAAATACATTTTGCGGCATACCTAAACCAAGTTCCATCATATAAGCAATACTTAATCCTGCTTCAGGGTCTTTCTGATTAACAATCCTGAAATACTTCATGGCTTCGTCATAATCGACTTTAGTACCTTGTCCCATCATATGCATGAAGCCAAGATTTTGTTGAGCTTCTAGATTCCCTGCATTAGCAAATTCGGTGAAAATTTGTAAAGCTTTTTCATAATTTTTATATTGCTCTGTTTCAAGATAAAAAATAGCTAAACTTAATTTTTCATTAGGATCTTTTTCAGCCGCTTTTTTGACAAGAGTAAAAGCTTTATCAATATTTCTTGGCACACCTCGTCCGTGATAGTAAGCCATCCCTAAACCTTCAAGTCCAGTTGGTAAATGATGATCAGCAGCAACTTTGTAATACTTATAAGCTAACTTAAAGTCACGAGGGACTATTTCACCACTGGTATAAATATCACCAAGCATGACAGAGGAACTGTGATGTCCCATGCTTGAAGCTTTTTGAAGATGAGAGATGGCAAGAGGATAGTTTTTTTGATTAAGGGCTTCTAAACCTTTTTGTTCAATATCTGATGCTTTATCAATTCCAAAAAATTCTCTAAAGCTAAAAGGTTTTGAATTAAAACTTTGTTTTTGATTACCTTGCATTGAATTCATGGCAATCGCTGAAATATTCGATGGCGACGCTTCAGGGATAGAGGCAATTTGGGTTGATGCCGATTCTGGTTCATTTGCTTTTGCAATCATTGTTTTTATTAATTCACCTCTTTCTTCCCAACCAGGATGCGAATCAAAAAACAAACCTGAAGTTGTGAGCTTTTTTTCTGTGAATAGATTCGCTAACTTAATTAACCCATCGGGGTTATAGTCTGTGGCAACCATATACTTATAAGACTGTTCATCAGCTTCTCTTTCGTGATCACGACTAAATTTTGATAATAGAAGAGCCCCACCAATAAATGATAAATCACGACCTATAGTAGAGAAGATAGGTTGTCTATTGCGTCCTCTATTGTTAGCCCCCCCATTTTTTCGATTTGCAGATGAATTAATTGCTACATCTAATGCAATACCTATAATTGTTGTCACAAAAGTTGTGATGTAATACCTCGTTTGCAAAGAGTCGCGATGATTGAGAGTGTGATGTGCAAATTCATGTCCCATCACAGCGGCAGCCATATCAGGGTCACCATTAATCATATTGACCATACCAAGCGTTACTCCAACTACATCCTCACCATCTTTTCGCATAGCAAATGCATTTGGTGCTGAATCACCACACACGATAAATTTAGGAGATAAATTAGCAACTCTTTGCATTTTTTCTTTTGCATCGTAGAAAACTTGTAAGTGATTATTCTGAAAATTAGAAAAATTTTTATTCTTATCTAGACTGATCACTTCTTTAGGATTTCTTTTGGAAAGGGCCGAGACTAATTTATCTCCATCGACAATGTGCTGACAGACTTCTGCAAATGACACAGAAGAAATTAGTAAAAGAAGTAAAAAAGTTAAATATCGCATGGTTAAAATTACTATATTCTTTAGTTTGTAGCACTTACCCAAATATAGACATATCTTTTTTACTTTTGTTTGTTCTACTTGTTCTAAGGTTTGTTCTAAGATTTACTTGACATATAGAACAGGTTTGGGGTTGGGTTAGACGTTTTTGGTTTAGTTTAAGTCTTTGTTTTTATTTATTTATTTATTATTTATTATTATATTATTATATGTAATGTTCTATGCTTGTTCTACTTGTTCTACTTGTTCTAACGATTTTAGGGTATGGTCTCCCTGCGAGGATTTTTTTAGTTTAGAACAGGTTGCACTGCGAAAAAGGTTGCCTTGTTTCCACAAAGTTCAAAATCCCCCTATACCTAAAAAACACTAGAACAACTAGAACAAGCCTTATTCCTCAACATAATCAATGACTTATAAACTTGACATATAGAACAAGACTTAGAACAACTTAGAACAAACCCTATGTATTATTAAACTCATAGCTGACACTGACGCATACTACT
>Ga0194123_10007632_pt1 | contig 10716 bp, 9 predicted proteins | sample TA2MahsurfametaG_5_FD_155479 | JGI IMG/M metagenome (GOLD analysis project Ga0194123, IMG submission 155479) | Freshwater microbial communities from Lake Tanganyika, Tanzania - TA2015023 Mahale A surface | ecosystem: Environmental > Aquatic > Freshwater > Lake | place: Tanzania: Lake Tanganyika... | reverse complement strand
TAATCCCTTGGTCCTTGGTTCGAATCCAAGCGGGCCCAGTCTTACAAATCAATGACTTAGATTTCTATTGATTTGCCTTTTTACTTCAGTGGAAAAGCAATCCCTTGAAGTGTGTTCGAACTCCCGATCAATCAAACACTTACGATCGCAAGTCGCTTACACACCGGCTTGCACACTCGGGCTCGAAAAGAGCTTCTTTGATTAGTGCCCTCGCTCTCTATTTCTCTGCACCGCCTCCAGCAAAATCTCTCGGTACACGAGCCGACATCCGTGAAGAGAAGTCTGTACCGTTTTTGGTAGCGAGGGTAGTGACTCGAGTTTTGAGAGGTTAGAGTCGATGTACTCGAGAACTTCGGCTGAGTGGGCGTCCTTGGGATTGATCGTCTGGATCCGATTGAACATCTCTATAAGGAGCACGCCAAGCGAACCCAGATCGGTGGCGGACTGCAGGTTCTCTGGCCCGACGGATGTTTCGATGATGCCTTGCTGATACAGATCGCAAGCGCTTTGAATTTCAGTGGGGCAGTACAAGCACGTTGTCATCACTATCGCGGTCTATGCGCTTGTTATACGGATCGATACCGGCATACACGGGCTTCTCATTACTGTACAGCACGATCTGCTGTGCGCCATCCCGAAGCGTCCGTCGCTCTAGTTTGAGCACGCTCTTGCGTGTGAAGTCGCTTTTGCCGGGCTCGGCAGTGAAGAGTCCGACCTCGAAGTTACCGTCGAGCGGCGTCGCGGTCTCCTTGCCCTGACCATCGACGTAGAGCTTCCGTGCCTGCACAGAGAGGGTTGTCTGCCACCGTCCGTCCGCGAGCTTGTGTGATTCGGCGGTCTCGAGCTTGAGATCGTAGAGCGTGATGCGCTCGAAGAGATCGGTGATCAGTTGCTCATGATAAGGGCCGGCCTCTTCGCGCAGCACACGCAGGAAATCACTCGCGTTGGCGTAAGGTGCAGGCTTGAATGCAAACTCCGACAGGAGTCTCCGAAGGGTTCGATCGACTACCTCGGTACCGACTTCCTCCTTAAGAAGGTACATCGCGAGACCACCTTTTTGATAGTGGATGTAACCTTGATTTTCGACGCGTGCGAGTGGCAATTCTTCGAGACGCTCGCTGCCGCGCGCCCGTAGGTATCGATCAAGTTCATATTTAAGAAACTTACGGATCTGCTCCGGGCCGTAGAGCTTTTCCATCACGCGTAGCGCTGAGTACTGCGCCATCGACTCGACGAGTAGCGTTGCGCCTTGTTGCTCGGAGGGGATTAGCTGATGTGCCCACCACTGATGCCCGATCTCGTGCGCAGTAATGTAGGTGACCATGTCGATATCATCGGGGTCCTTTCTATGCTGGATGAAGCCAATGGCCTCGGAGTAGGGCACGGTGTTGGCAAAGGACTGTGCGAACGTGGCGTAAGCTGGAAATTCGAGAATACGCAGCTGCTTGAACTGAAACGGACTGAAATCCTTTGAGAACACTTCGAGCGACACCTTCATCGCCTCGAGCATCGTCCGAACGTTCGTATCGTGCGGCGGGTGGTGATAGACCGCGAGCTCGACGTCGTTCCAACGATCACGCGCTACCGCATAGCGCGCTGACTGAATCGAGAAGAAATTCTGGATCGGCGCATCGGTTCGGTAGCGAACGATACGGCGACCTTCACGCACCACCTCCGACACTCGATAACCCGGGGCGATGGCGAGTTGGTCTGCGTCGGTCGATACCGTGATCTCTGCATTCACCCAGTCACTATCGCGTCTCAGCATGTTGAAGGCGCGTGCTGAGTCGTCCTCGAGACGCGGTGGACGCGACTCGGGGGGAAGCCCGCGCTTACGGCGTTCGCTGCGATCCTGCAGATAGCCGTTTCGGTTCGGACCGAGCATCGGTGAGATCTCGAAGTTGTCGAGGAAGGTGCCGTTCGCAACGAGACGCGTATCTGCGGCACGGTGCGGGAAGCCGCGCTGCTCGCGCAGGAGATTGAAGTCGAGCGTCGCCCTTGCGCCGGGAGCCAACGGTTCGTTAAAGCGGAAAATGCGATAACCAAAGTCTTTCCACTCTCGGGTTAGTGTCGCGCCCTGCATGTTGAGTGCACGCACTTCGAGATTACGAGGCAGGCTCACGTGCACTTCGGGGATGGGTGCTGCCGTGCGATTTTCGAGTACGTAGCGGCCGCGGATATCGGCGCGGAGCTGCTTCGGATACAGGTCGACGTTTAGCATGACGTCGGTAATGCGTGGCTGCGGCAGCTTTTCGAAGGAATTGACGGTTTTCTCGTAATCCGCCGCGAGGTCCCGATCGTCCTCGGCGGTGCGGTATTCATTGAGGACATTGGTGTTATAGAAGATCCAGCCGCCGAGGCTGGCCATCGCAAGCAAGGCAACGCCTGCGATTACGCCGGGCACGCCAACGAGACGTCGCGGCAGCCTTTCGATCCGCGTGCGCAGCGATACCACCGTCCCTCGCCGCCAGAGGGTCGCGGCCAGTACTGCGAGCAGCAGGGCACAGGCCGACCAGTAAGCGCGGAACCAAGCGGCGTTGGCGGCGAACTGCCCCTGGCCGTTCATGTCGGAGAGCGGTTCTGGAGTTGATGCTGCATACAGGTAGAGCGGATGCTCGAACCCCATTGACGCGATGACGGTCTGGGCAACGATGAAGAGCATCATCACGAGCCAGCCCATCGCCTTCGCCGGCACTAATGACTGCACGAACACAGCGAGGATCGTGAACAGGATCACATCGACGGTGCTCGGCACTACGTACCAGAGGAGGTACTTGGACACCTCAAGATGGCCGTAGCCTTTGAGTAGCTGCACCGTCATTGCCATCAGCGTCGAGAACAGCAGCGTCGAGAGCAGCACTAGCGAGATTGCTAGCATCTTCGGCAGCGCGAACGTCCAGTCCGGTGCCGGGGTAGCATCGATGATCTCGTGCATGCGCCGATCGCGGCTGCCCCATACCAGCTCACCTGCGTAGTAGATCGCGATCAGCAGCGGGATGATGGTGAAAGCGCCGCGCAGCGTATCGATCATCACTCGCGTGACCGGCAGAGTGGCCGTGCCATAGCTCTCGTCGGCAAACCACAGGCCCGCACCCGCGTTCACGCAGCCGATGAATACCAGCACGATATAGCCTGGGTGGCGGAAAGCCGCCACCATGTCGTGGCGCACGAGGGCGAGCAGCGCTGCGACGGCGCGCTGTCGCGGTGACAGCGCGGCTGCGGGCGATGTAACTTTTGTCTCCGCGGTATCGGCTGTTTGCGCCAAGACCGTTTCATCTTTGCTCGCTTTGCTAGGAGTTTTGGACTCTTTCTTCGCTCTGCCGTCGATTCGATAGAGTCGTACGGCAGCAGCGAGTACGATGGCCGTCACCGCGATCCAGATCAGTCGGTTGTAGAGCAGCGCACCCTCGAGCGCTGGCATCATCGTGTTGCGCTCTATCGCCGTCCAGTACTTGGTGAGAATGGAGAGCGCCGCGAGGCCGAACGGATCGAGCAGCGTGACGAGCGGTTCGTGCCGCGGGTCGCTAATGAGATTGACTGAAACGAGATAGCCGACGATCAGCACCATCACGCTCACGTAGGTCATGGCCATCGAGCGCGTGAAGATCGCGACCGAGTAGAGCGTCGCCGAGATGATGAGCAGCGTCGGTCCACAGAGCGCGAGCCAGGCGTAGAGATACCAGCCTGCATTGAAAGGCCCTACGGTTTCTGGGTCGAGCCAGGGCATGGCTGCTCCCACCGCATTACCGAGCGGAACGGCGGCCAGTACGAGCATGCCGGTCGACCAGGATCCCATGAAGCGACCAATCAGGTAATCCCTAACTGGCAACCGCGAACTGTGGATGATGCTACCGAAGCGCGTCTCATCGTCCCGGACCACCGCGTTAGCGACGAAGGCTGCAGCCACGAAGAGACCGAACAGCGTCATGATGAGGGTGGTCTGCGCGATGACGAACGGCGCGTTCACCATGACGTTACCGCCCTTGCCTCCAATACTCAGTTGGTCCGACGCTGCAGCGCCGAACGCCATTAGAAAGAAGACGGCAAAGGTCACCCAGAACGCGGGCGAGCGCAGTTGGTAACGCAACTCAAATGAGGCAACGTGGCGCAACATGGTGGTGATCTCAGGCGACGCGCCGCGAGGCGGCAAGGGTTGCAAAATAGACGTCTTCGAGACCTGCAGTTGCCGCTGCAAATCCGTCGCCCGGCGTGGCGTCAGCGAGCACATGCACCACCGTGCGTCCCGCCAAAAGTCGCGTCGCGATCACTTGATGCGCCGCACGTAGAGGCTCGAGTTCGTCACGACCGATGACTTTTCGCCACACTCGTCCCTGCAGCGAGTCGATGAGTTGTGACGGTACGCCATCGGCGACGATGCGACCGCCGGCGAGGATGGCCATCCGCGGACAGAGCTCGGCGACATCCTCGACGATGTGTGTCGAGAGGATCACCACCACGTTCTCACCGATCTCAGCGAGCAGATTCAGAAAGCGATTGCGCTCCTCCGGATCGAGTCCGGCGGTCGGCTCATCGACGATGATCAGTCTCGGGTTACCGAGAAGCGCTTGCGCGATGCCGAAGCGTTGGCGCATGCCGCCCGAGAAGCCGGCGATCGCCTTGCGTCGTACCTCCCAAAGATTGACCTGACGCAGCAGCCGCTCGACGGCTTCGCGTCGTTCGCCGCGCGCCGCGTACCCCTTCAGCACCGCGAGGTGATCGAGCATGTCGAAGGCCGACACGCGCGGGTACACGCCGAAGTCCTGCGGCAGGTAACCGAGAACGCTGCGCAAGGCGGCAGGGTCGGCGAGTACGTCGGTGCCGTTGAATTGGATGCTGCCCGACTGCGGCGTCTGCAGCGTTGCGATGCAGCGCATCAGCGTGCTCTTGCCAGCACCGTTCGGCCCAAGAAGTCCGAACATGCCGGCGGGCAGATCGAGAGAGACGTGATCCAAAGCACGGGTGCCGTTTGGATACAGATAGCTCAGATCGCGGATGGTCAGCATGTTATGACTCCTGAGGTCGAAGTGTATTAGTTATATATAACAGTAATACAACAATCAAATCTTATTGTTGTTAAACATAATTTATTGTGTTTGCGCAATATACAGTATAGTTTGTCGAATGATCTACAACCGTATTGCTCTGTTTCGGATCGAGCGAAACCTGAGCCGCAAGGAACTAGCCATTGCGGTCGGCGTTAACCCCCAGACGATCGGGTTCTTGGAGAGGGGGAGCTATAGCCCGAGCGTGGAGCTCGCCCTGAAACTCGCCGTCTTATTCGGTGTGCCCGTCGATTCGTTGTTCTCGCTGACGCCTTTTCCGTCTCTCGCCACGCAGATTGCGAGTGCCCAACATCAACGTTTGGAGTCCAACCGTGACGAACTTACCCTCACAGCCAGCCGCTGACCGATCTAAGTACATCCTGCTCACCCCGAACGGCGCCAAAGCGCTCTCGGTCGTCGCGATTGGTTCGTTGTATGCGTGGTTCGTACTGAAGTTGTTTCTCACCACCGAAACACCCGTACTGCAACTGATCGTCGGAGCTCTCGGACTGATCGGTGTATTGAGCTCTGTCGTGATGTTCTTGTGCACGTATAGCTTCGTTGCAAATGCTCCCGATAAATATCTCGACGAGCGTGAGATCCAAGACCGAAATGCCGCATACATGCGCGCGTACATCTATGCCGTATCGATGTTACTTGTCGGGTATATCGCGAGCGACGTCGTCGGAAAGGTCTACTCGGGCTTCGAAGTAACCCCTGAGGTACTAACGAACTATCTCAATCTCGCTCTCTTCACATGTTTGATCATGCCTGCCACGATACTGGCATGGCGTGACCGCTCGCCCGTAGATTGATGGGGGGGCGTCAATAGTCCGATTGTCGTTTACATGACAAGGAGTCCGGATTCAGACCCTTTACGAGCGTGTCGAAACTGAGCTTTGACTCTCTGATCACTTTCTTTAATCTTTGTCTAAGCTCTGCGTGCGAAAGTGTTTTTGCTCAATAAAAGATCTGTCAAAAACACGATAGTTACTTACACATTCTCTTACACACCGCTTAGTGACACGCGTAAGTCATTGAAGGCCAACAGGGATCGCTCAGTCCAGTCTTCTCATAATCCCTTGGTCCTTGGTTCGAATCCAAGCGGGCCCAGTCTTCTAGACGAGACAAACTCACAGCGTATCCGACCCGCCTGCAGGAGAGGGTCAAGAGTCATGCGCCGAATTCTTTTTGCTGATCGTGCGGACTGACCAGGACGTCCTGCATCGGCATAGCAAGCTCCGTTAGCGGAAGCGGAGAAACCAGACTGTCACCGCGGCTGCGACGAAAGCCAACACGGCATCAAACCAACCAACAGGGCGCAGAAGCGAAACAGTCGCAACAAAAACTACTACCGCACATATTGCTGTGAAGGTGTCTCGAACGGTCTTCATAATTATATGCCCGCAAAATTGTGAAGCGAAAACGGTAGGGTAAATTCACTATATTTGCAACGGTAAGTTACTTATTCAGATCTTGGTATTCATCGGTAGAGACTAAGTTTGTTCACCTGAAGCAATAAAAAGAATAAAAATACGAATATCGCGACCGCCAAATACTATTTATACCTCATTTTAAACTCCTTAACCCTGGAAGGCTTCTTCGGTCTAATTGTTGTTACTGCGAATCTTCAAGCGAATACTGCAAAAGGCTTTATAGTCGGGCAGCGCCAGCATATGGCTGTGTCCGGCCTGCTGAGAATGACACTCAATACACAACGCTTTGAGATTATCGTCTGAGTTATCGTACTTTATAGCGTTGATATGATGAGCATGTAGATAACGCCGCAGATTAGGCGAACTAAGATCTATGCGGCACATCTCACATTTGAATCCGGATCTTTCCTTTGCGCGCCCGGCGTGCAAGCCAAAATCCCCGGTATAGTCATTGACGCGAGCCGTCAACTCGCTTTCCTGACCGTCATCGGCGATCACTGTCAGTGGATAACGATCAAAAAAACGCGATAGAGTAAACATCGATACAATTTCCTTTCGCCTTGACGGCGAACTATCAAAATTGAAGCCATCAAACCCTAGGCACTCGAGGCAGTTTTGGCACACGCGGAGTGTCTCGAAAGAGCCCTTCGGCTTTTTGCTTTTGTCAATACGGTTTATTTGGAAACGCCCGTCTACTCGTGCCGCGACGACATAACGCATCAGTCGCTTCCGAGTCCGCATCTCGATAAGCGTCCTACAATTCGCAACGTGAAAACGTGGTAGTGAGTCGTCTCTCTTCCCTCTGCTGTCGTACTCTGCAACATCACGGATATAAAGAATAACCCGCCGGTTTTTGTAGACGAGGGTGTTGTCAGAAAACGGTGTGACTTGATCCAGCGACTGGATATCGATCCCATCGCCTATAAGTTCATCAAGCTCTTGTAGTGTTATCTGCCTTGCGTCGTTTCTTAATGTGATATCGCCGAGCTCATAGGCACCCATCGCTTGTCGTAGGCTATTGAGCTCGGCATCTTCAAGAAAATTTGGGAGCTTTATCACTGCGAAAACTCCAGAATCTTCGCAATTCTATTCTCCGCGTCGGTACGGACCCGAAACTCGACTCGTCTAGATCTCTTTGCGTCTTCTTGCCCATCAGATGTACGTATCAATCTCGATGATGAAAGTCCGTTGGCAGTAAGATGCTCGCGAAGCCACGACTCTTCGCGACGTACTTGAGGGAGTGTCAGGGCGAACGATAAAGTTGATCGCGTGCGCTCCTGTGAGAGCGCCATATTGTTGAAATATGCTTGAAGGTCCGAGGAGCCTGTGTACCACTCTGAAGAGGTGTGGCCCTCTATCCGTATCTCTGTGATTGACTCCCGATACTTTGGTGACGTCAGAATTGCGATGTATCTCGGGAAAAAATCATTCAAGATATTCTTAAAATTATCACGTAAGTCACTGCTGCCAGATGTAAACAAAACTTCCGGTTCGGTGAATTGAACTGCAAGGTCCGCCTTTACAATTTGTGCCTTCCATCGTGGGAGATCTTCTTTAAATTCTCGCTCCAAGTCTTCATATAGTTGGTCTCGAACCTCGTTATAGGCGATGGCGACTTCTTTGATATTGGCGGATTCCGCCTCTACGCGAGTCATGTAGGCAACCGCAAGCAGTAAAAACATGATCATCAGGCCGGTCATAAGGTCGCTTAAGGGGATCCAGTGCCCGTCCTGATTGCCGCCGTCTTCGTCATCAAGTTCCATAACTTATCTCCGACCAAGCTCAGTCGCGAGCTTTCGCAGTTGTTCGGTGAGCGGCGTGTAGTCTTGAACAAACTTCTGCGATAAGGCTGTGAGTTGCTTGCCGAGTGACTCGATTGATTTTGTGAGCTCATCCTGCAGTGCCTTATCGAGCAAGACCACCTGTTTCTTCGTATCTTCCGACATCTGCTTAATGTGGGAGTTAAGGTCTTTGTTTGCGGCTTCCATTTGAGCTTTAAGCAGCGTACGGAACGTTTGGTCGTTCTCTTTAGTAGTACGAGCGTATTCTTCTAGCACGGCTGTTAGCTTCTTTTGAGAGTCAACTACGCCGGAGGATATTTGGCGTACCATTTCAATGATCGAAGGTTCGATCTTAGGCACAGCCCCTGATGCTTCCTTAACCAGATCAGACAACAGCCGTAGCAAGGTTAGGAGTTGTTCTTTTTGAATCTCGAGTGAGTTTAGCAGGGTAGAAAGATCAGACGCAGTTTTAGAGAATGTTTCGGAGAGCTTTACAACCGTACTAAATTGATCAGCAGCAATTTTCATGGACTCGCGAGTGGCGGTTTCCTGGGTGATGAGGTCTGATAGCTGCGACTTATATTCTGCTTGCCAAACAACTAACTTTTCGACCGCGGAGTTTAGTTGCTTAAAGTTCTCGCCAAATTGCTCCTTAAGCTGATTATTGAAATCGTTGATGATGTTAGATAGAGCTTCGATCAAGGCTTTGCTGTTAGCCTCAGCCATCACTTTGACAAAGTTATCGAAAGAGACTTGTAAGCGTCCAAGGCGCTCGTTCGAGTCACTGCGAGCCAACTTGATTTGACTTATTAGAGTTGAGTCGTCGTCCCCGGCAATCGCCCTGTTGAGCCTTGCAAGCTGGTCTGCGACGTCGCCAAGAGTGACTCCTGTCGTTTGCCCCTCTCGCAATGCAGGCGTTCCAAAGAGGGCTCGACGGCCTTTAATCGTTAAAGCCATGCCGATGCCATACACTGAGGCCCAGAATGCAGTGCGTATGCCTTGAAGCAGCTGAGGCAGACTGCCTTTTACATCGTTTGCATCGAAGTCGAGCAGTCCAAGCGCGATCCCGAGAAAGCAGAAAAAGATTCCAAGGGTAGTCAGGATTGTCGGTCCAATAGAAATTGATTGGCGGTCCCAGCGGAGATGGAACATCGCAGTAAAGCTGGATATCAGTAAAAACGCGACGATATTTTCAGGTGTGAAGATCGCTGCCATAGATTTATCCCATACGTTCAGCCGTTGTAGAGTTGCAGAGCAGTTCGATGCCGTTATCTTGTCCAGCCCGCTTTGTTTGGTCCAGGTTTGATGTCAGTTTACGCCGCCCTTTGATGCTGCACAGTTTTCCGAGGCACGAGGGCGAGCCCTCGTGCCTCGGGCGCTGGCGGGCGGTAGCCCAGCGCGCTGTGCGGTCGTACTCGGTTGTAGTGCTGTCGCCATTGCTCGATCAGTACCTGTGCTTCGCGTAGCGTGTAGAAGATTTCTCCGTTCAGCAACTCATTGCGCAGCTTGCCGTTGAAGCTCTCGCAGTAGCCGTTCTCCCAGGGGCTGCCCGGCGCGATGTACAGCGTCTTCGTCCCAAGCTTGTCCAGCCACTCGCGCAGCCTCGTCGCCACCATCTCCGGGCCGTTGTCCGAGCGGATGTGCGCCGGGATGCCACGCTCGATCATCACGTCGGCGAAGATGTCGATCACGTCGTTCGAACGGATGCGCCGCGCCGGCACGATCGCCAGCGCCTCCTTCGTGTACTCGTCGATCAGCGTCAGGATCTTGATCGGCCGACCATCGTCGGTCCGATCCATAACGAAGTCCCAGCTCCACACGTGGTTGCGCCGCTCGGGCCGCAGCCGCACGCACGAGCCGTCCGCGAGCCACAGTCGGCCTCGCTTCGGCTGCTTCGGCGGCACGCGCAGCCCCTCGAGCTTCCAGATCCGCTCGACCCGCGACCGGCTCACATCCCAGCCCTCCTGCCACAGCAGGCCCGTGATCTGCCGATAGCCGTAGCGGCCGTACTGCGCGGCCAGGCGGATGATCGCCTGGCGCAGCGGCGTCTCGTCGTCCCGCGGCTGCGGCACGTAGCGCAGCATCGAGCGCCCGATGCCCAACGCACGGCAGATCCGTCGCTCCGAGTACCGGTGCTTCGAGCGCACCAGAGCAACAGCCTCCCGCCGACGCGTTGGGCTCAGAATTTTCCCTCGGCGACTTCCTTCAGGATGATCTTGTCGACCGTCAGTTCCGCCACGGCCTTCTTCAGCCGTGCGTTCTCGGCCTCCAGATCCCGCAAGCGCTTCGCCTGATCAATCCGCAGTCCGCCGTGGCTCTTGCGCCAGCGAAAGTACGTCTTGTCCGTCACCCCGATCTGCTTCGTCGCCTGCGCCACCGTCTGCCCCTGGCCGATCAGCACATCGGCCTCACGCAGCTTGTGGATGATCTCTTCCGTCGTATATCTCTGCTTCGCCA
>Ga0194123_10007629_pt1 | contig 10719 bp, 9 predicted proteins | sample TA2MahsurfametaG_5_FD_155479 | JGI IMG/M metagenome (GOLD analysis project Ga0194123, IMG submission 155479) | Freshwater microbial communities from Lake Tanganyika, Tanzania - TA2015023 Mahale A surface | ecosystem: Environmental > Aquatic > Freshwater > Lake | place: Tanzania: Lake Tanganyika... | reverse complement strand
CTATTGAATTTCGATGTTGCTGAGTCAACAAATCTGATCTGTATTGATGGTTGTGATTTGGATTGTGAGGTTGATGTTCGTGGCTTGGGGATCGGACTTACATTCGTACGAGCCAGTCGACTCATCGACTTAGGAAGTGATCGTTTCGAATGGTCATCTCATCATCCAGATTTTGAGGATGTTATTCCTCGTTCGTTTTATCCGTCGGAGTCGTGGGGTGCGTGGGCATTTTCTCCTGATGCTCTCGTGTCGTTACCAGTCACAGTTCAGGGTCACCAAATTGTCGAGATTGAACTTGCTGCTTGTGGTATCAACATCGGTAAGAGAATCACAATTCGGATGGGTGAGAGTACTCAAAACATTGAGTTACCAAAATCGCGGCAAGTATTCCACCTAAAATTCGATGTTGCTAAACCGACAAATACCATCCACATAAGTGGGTACGACCTTGATCGCACAACTGAAGCTAGAGCACTTGGTGTTGGCGTTGGTTTAATTCGGATTTACCGAAGCCGTCATCTTCTGGAAAAGTTCTTGCGGAAATTTGCTAAAAATCGCAACGAGATCTCGGCTGAACTGCCTATTCCAGAAGAGAAAATCGAAATCCCGATTTGCCACGCTTCTTCCAAAAATAGGATTGAGCTTGTCAGCAATCCATTCATTTTGGTAATTCGACCTTCAGATCTCGTGTCTGAAAGTTGGGTGGAGATTGTTAAGTGCTTTGTTTTTGTGAATACATCTCTGAGAAATGCGGAACTAATCGTTGTGTTTCCGAGCAATTGGATAACGAGCTTTTTACCCTTGATGAGTGAATTGATCGACCGGATATCCCCCAGCACAGCGAGCGTATATTTCGTCGCCTCTAATTTTGAGAGTGAAGAGTTTGTGAGACTTTTGAATTACTCAGATTCAATTCTCATCCTTCGAGAAGATGGACTGGATTTTGAGTTTGCGAGATGCTCAGCCTCAAATTCACGCTTAACTGTGGGGCCATTGAGCAAAGTCGATATGGACAACCTGTTTTGTGATTCAACTGTGGCTGTGAATGCTTTGAAGCAACCAAGATATCTCATTCAAGGAATCCCTTCTCCTCTCGCGGTTAAAACAAACTTTGAAAGTGAATCGCTTTGCCAAGGTCTTAAGTTAGCCGCAAGCCTTAAAGTTTCAAGGGATCAAATTGTAGGAAATAGGAGGCAAAATAATGACTTGACTCTTCAATTAATGACAATTTTTGAGGAGAACCACGATGACTGAAGAATTGAAATTCTATTTGTATTGCCGGCATAACAATATTGATATTCGTGATGAACTAGGCATGCCGGATTACAGTTACAAATTTGTTGAGAACTATTTCCGAAGTTGTTTGACAAACTTTGGCGAGATTTTTGAGGTATCAGACATATCAGAATTGCCCAATGAATTCGCTCCGAATGATTTCTTGTTTGTCTTCGCACCACCTCAGGAAATTCCCGTTGATTTCACGCAACACGCCATTTGTGTCTTCGCGTGGGAATACAGCACGATTCCAGATGAGCCACTCGGCGGTAACGAACTTTGGAACTGGCAAAAAGTGTTGGAGTCTTCTCGCGCAGTGATTACTCACTCCAATTCAACCATGGAAGCAATGGATTTGGCGAAAATTACTGTGCCGAAAATGGTCTTATTTGTTCCAATATTTGAAAAGTTTGAGCACCTAGCAGGTGTGCCCAAGCTGCAGTCTTGGTCACTCGCTTATGATGGGCTCGTTTGGGATTCTCGAGGGCAAGCGGTTAACCAAACGATTGATTTTTCCGAGGTTTCCTACACGTACGTGTTCAATCCCAAGGATGGGCGTAAGCGTTGGGAAGAAGCAGTGAGTGGATTTGTTTGGGCTCACCGTACAAACGAAGATGTTGTCTTGATTCTGAAGCTCATTCACAAAGATCAAAAAGAAATGCTAGAAATTGTTCGTCAATTTATCATGACGTGCGGAAGTTTTGATTGCCGCATTGTGATCATCTGTGGTTTCCTAGATGACAAGAGCTATCAGCAATTGATAACCGGTTCTGACTTTGTAGTCAATACATCTTGTGGCGAAGGGCAGTGTCTGCCGCTAATCGAGTTTATGAGCTCTGGTGTGCCAGCAATTACTCCTCGTCACACTGCAATGGTTGATTATGTTACGGAGGAAAACTCCTTCGTAGTGGAACATACGTGGAGTTTCGTGCCGTGGCCGAATGATCCCTCGCTTCGATTCCGGACCAGAAATTTCCCGATTAAGTGGGAATCTCTATGCGATGCATACAACTTGAGTTATCAAATCCGTAAAACGAATGATGAGAGGTATGAAAAAATGAGAAAAAATGCAAAAAGTTCGCTGTTTAAAGTTTGTTCAAAACTCGTTGTCGAGGAAAAATTAGAGAAATTCATTAACGGTCTCAGATAAATCATTTAGTAGACGAGGATGTCACCAAAATCAAAGGGTCCCCGCTTGAGTCCATCCCAAAATTCAACTAGTGAATCAAGGCCTTGTGGCGTGGGGTTGGGTGAGTTGAGATCAATAACGAGAGAATAATCGGTTAAGCAGTTGATGAATTCTTCCATAGTGCAATGTTCTGAAAGTCCATCGGGCCAAAACTCTAAAACCATAGGTACCTTGTTCTTTGTTGCCTGAGTTGCGCCATCAATCACCATTTTTTCAAAGCCCTGTACGTCGACGTAGATCAAATCGGTTTCGGGATTAAGTTCGCCGACAACTGTGTCAAAACGCGAAGAGTTAATGGAAATCTGCTGTCGTCTTCTTGGTTCGCAAATTGTTGGAGCAATTCGATGATCACCGAAATTGTCCTCACAAAGATCAAGAAATAAAACTTGATCATCTGATGATCCGAAGGCCATCTGGAATGATTTCACGCGATCATTGATGTTATTCATGGCAAGGTTTGCCTGCAGCATTGCAAAGTTCGTTGGTTCAGGTTCGATAGCTATGGCTCTCTTTGCGAAGCCACGTTTGATCGCAGGAATACAAATAGACCCAATATTTGCTCCAACATCAACAAGAGAATCAACTGAAGTTCGTCCTAGTAATTGAAGCGCTAACTGAAACTTGCGAAAATCGTATTCACCATGGAGAAAGATCTCTTTGCCGATCGGGTCATTCGTATGTATCAGATACTTCTCGGTGCCAGTTACGAGCGCGAATTTCTCACCCGAAAGACAGAGTCTGTCCCAGTCGTCTTCACTTTCATTTCGACTAGAGACTTTACTTGAGGAAAAAAAGTGTTTGAATCTCAATCAATCCTCTTTTGGCTGGAGTGCCACTGAAAGGCGCTCTGGATAATGTCTTCGTAGGGCCGACTGGCAGTCCAACCAAGTTTTTGTTGAGCAAGAGTGGCGTCGGCGTAGACGATCGCCGGATCGCCGAGTCGGCGTGGCGCGAATTCGTGAGGTACTGGTTTGCCTGAAGCTAGTTCAGTTGCTGCGAGAATCTGCAGTACTGAAGTACCAACACCAGTACCTAAGTTGACTGTGAGATTGGGCTTTCCGTTATTTAAGTAATCAATAGCTTCGACATGTGCATCAGCCAAGTCTTCGACATGGATATAGTCGCGAACTCCGGTGCCATCGGGAGTGGGATAATCGCTGCCCAAAACCTGCAGAGGTCCGCTTGCACCAAGCGCAGCTTTCATCACTAACGGAATGAGATTTGTGGTGATGTCCCAGTTTTCGCCAAGCACACCGTCGCTGCTGGCACCTGCAGCATTGAAGTAACGCAAACTGACCGAACGTAAACCGTGGGTCACGCCATACCAACTGATGATGCGTTCCATCATTGCTTTTGTTTCGGCGTAGACGTTTTCTGGTTGGATGAGCGCTGATTCAGTGATGGGTAATTGATCGGGGTTTCCATACACAGCGGCCGATGACGACAAAACGATTTGCCGAACGTCGGCTGCCAACATTCCTTCGACAAGGCCAACTGTTCCCTCAACATTGTTGCGCCAATACAGATGTGGATGAGTCATTGACTCACCAGCACTTTTATAGGCGGCAAAATGAATAACGCTGTCAACATGGTGCTTGCGGCAAATTTGTTCAACAGCTGCGCTGTCACAGATATCGGCAACCTCCAGAGTTGCGCCAAGTAAGTTCTTTTCTGATCCACGGACAAGCGAATCAAGCACGACAACATTACGGTGTTGAGATCGCAATAAGCGCAGTGTGTGCGAACCGATGTATCCAGCACCACCGGTAACAAGGATCGTCACGAGATGCCCTCCACTTCAACGAAATGCTTGATCATACGTTGCAACCCATCATGCAGCGAAATCGTTGGTTCCCAGCCGAGGAGGTTCTTGGCCAAGGTGATGTCGGGTTTGCGTTGTAACGGGTCACCATCGCGTTCGGGTGGCAACGGAACAGTGATAATGTCACTTTTCGAGCCGGTGAGTTCAACGACTAGTTCGGCAAGTTCACGCATCGTGAATTCATCAGGATTGCCAACGTTGACTGGCATATTGTAATTGCTGTCAAGCAAGGCCATGAGTCCGTGAACCTCGTCATTGACGTGGCAAAACGATCTTGTTTGAGAGCCATCGCCATGCAATGTAATCGGTTCACCGCGTAGTGCCTGCACGACAAATGTGTTGACGACTCGCCCATCATTTGGCCGCATTCGTTCACCATACGTATTGAAAATGCGCACTATACGAACCTCAACACCATGTACGCGGTGATAGGCCATGGTGAGTGCTTCGCTGAAACGCTTTGCTTCGTCGTAACAACTTCGTGGGCCAATTGACGACACATTTCCCCAATATGTCTCTGGTTGTGGGTGAACTAGTGGATCACCGTAGACCTCGCTGGTGGAGGTCAAAAAGAATACTGCTTCATCAGACTTGGCACGATCGAGAAGATTGCGCGTGCCAGTGCTTCCAACCGCAAGAATCTCAAGGGGCATCGTTGCGAAATCGTTCGGTGATGCTGGGCTTGCGTAATCAAGCACTGCGTCAAACTTTGCTGAGAGTGCTGCGTGTTTTGGCCAGGGGAGAGTGATGTCGTGCTCGATGAGGGTGAACTTGGTATTGCCGTTGAGGTGCGCCACGTTTTCACGACGACCAGAAGCGAAGTTATCAACAGCAACGACCTCGTCGCCTCGTGCCAGAAGTGCATCGGCAATATGCGACCCGATGAAACCTGCACCGCCAGCAAGTAGTACGCGCATGTTTAGCGGCCGATTCCTTGATAGGTGAAACCGGCGCGTTCCCAATCTTTGCGATCTAACAAGTTGCGGGCATCAACCACTTGTTTGGCCGTCATTTCAGCAGCAATCGTTGATGGTGAAATCCATTTGAATTCGTCCCATTCGGTGAGAACTGCGAGCACATCTGCACGCGAAGTTGCTTCATCGCTTGATGCGGCAATCACAAGATCGTTCGGTATTCCGGTGCGAACGACATTGACCGTTGGGTCAAATGCGTGCACGCGGGCTCCAAGTTTCATGATGCGTTCAATAATGGCGATGGCTGGCGAGTCACGAAGATCGTCGGTGCCAGCCTTAAATGTGAGTCCCCAAACGGCAACGGTTTTGCCAGACAAGTTGCCGCCCGCGGCGACTCGAATTTTGTCGGCTACACGATCTAACTGTTGATCGTTGACTGTGATGACACCTTTCAAAAGATCAAACGAGTAATCGGCGTCTTCGGCGATTTTGATGAGAGCTCGAGAGTCTTTCGGGAAACAGCTGCCGCCCCAGCCTGGGCCTGGTCGCAGAAAGTTTTCGCCAATTCGTCTGTCGCTGCCCATGCCAACGACGACATCATTGATATCGGCACCGACGCCTTCACAAATAGCAGCAATGGCATTGATGAAGGACAACTTGGTTGCCAAGAAGGCATTGGCTGCATACTTAATTGTTTCAGCCGATGCTGGATCGGTGATAATCACGCGAGTCGACAGACCGTCGTATAGCATTGCAACTTTCATTGCCGCTGCTTGATCGTCGCTTCCGACGACGACACGATCGGGCTTCAAAAAGTCTTGAACGGCAGAGCCCTCGCGTAAGAACTCGGGGTTTGATACCACTTTAACGTCGGGTCGCTTTAACGCCCGTTCAACTACCTTTGTTGACCCGACGGGGACAGTCGACTTATTGACCACAATCGCTTCAAAGGGTAGGACAGCGACGATTTCTTCGGCGGCCCGCTGAACGTAACTGAGATCGGCAGAGCCGTCTTCACCTTGTGGGGTCGGCACGCACAGAAATGCGATATCGCAGGATTTGGCTGCTTCAGTAGAGCCAACGACAAAAGAAAGCCTGCCCGAAGACATACCTTCGACTACCAGTTCGGCTAGACCCAGCTCAACGATCGGAATGATGCCGTCCCGGAGTTTGGCGATTTTTCCGGCGTCGATGTCGGCACAGACGACAGTGTGACCGAGATGCGCAAGACATGCCCCTGTTGTGAGACCCACATACCCAGTTCCAATAACAGCTATTTTTGATACCATGACAAAAATTCTACCCCTATCAATGTTTCACTTATTGCCTCACGCGTAGGGTGACGATTGGTGGAAGAAACCTTTGTAACCAAACTGATTGTTCTGTGCAGTTAGCTTTCCAAGTTCATTATCTGAGTCGGCGTAAAGTCTCAAGGAAAACTTTGAATCAATGAAGACCGGCCATCTGAGAGAAATAGGTCCAATTACAGGCGCCTCATTAGCCTCAGGCTTAATTTCCTATCTTTTCGTTTTTGTTGGTTCACGTGTTTTAGAAGCCACAGAAATGTCTTCAATACTGGCATTTTGGGCGCTTGCTAACACGCTCGTGTTGACTTTTGCGATCCCATTGGAAACTATTGCTCCTAAATTCATGATTCATCACAGGACTTCGAACAGCGAGTTATCTTTCGTTCTGCACGGGGTCACGATTTCAGCTTTCGTATTGGCCGTGTTTTTCGTCCTTTCAATTTTAAAGGTGTATTGTTACGAAATTGTTGGTTCTTCTTTCTTGCTTTCTCTGGGTCTTTGGGCCGGAATTCGATCTGTATATGTCGGACGTGGCGATTTCAAGGGGCTTTTTAAACTCGCACTAGTTAATGCCGTAGTCGCGCTTTGCGGACTACTCGTTGTATTTATCGCTGATAGCCGTGAACCCAAATTCGTGCTGTTACCTGTAGTTGGCGGGAGTTTAATAGCCGGTTTCTTGGGGTTCGCGAACATTCTTTCTCAGAGAAGAACTGAAAAGACAAGCTGCCGAATCTATATCAATCTTGGTCGGGGCACTTATCAAATGGCCGGCGCGTTGATATTGGCGACCGGAGTTTCGCTTGTGATGAATAATGGTGGAATCGCTTTAGCGCCATTACTCGGAGCCTCGCCCGAATTCGTCGTGTCCTTTGCTGCAGTAATAAGTCTGGTTCAGGCTCCGATGATGTTGCTGAACAACATTTCGCCGATTGTCAATTTGAGAATGACTCGTTTGGCAGCAGAGGGGAATACCGAGAAAGTTTTCAAACTTTATTATCGCATTTTGTTTCTCTTCGTCATTTTTGCATGTGTTCTTCTCGGGCTCACATTTTTATTGAGTCCCCTTGGAATTAGTCTTTTTGTCGGAAAAGATTTTCACATGACGCGACTTCTTGCCTTATGCGTTGCGACTGGGGTATGTATTGATTGGTTGACAGTGATGCCAAGGTTGTTGGGACTTGCACTCGGGCGGGCCTCCCAAGTTTGGAAAGTGTGGATTCTGGGTTCACTTGTGTACTTCGTGTTCCTCCTTGTTCCGATCTCGGCGCCTAGTCGGCTTATCACTGCCCCGATAGTTGGGGGTTTAGTGATTCTTGCTTATGGAACATTCGCGATGAGATCGACGACTAGTAGTCAATGATTCCGAAATCTTGAAGTCTTCCGTGCGATTTTCCAAATGAATCCTTATAGAAAAAAGAAGTCTGAGATCCATACGCGTTGATGGGACCAAGCCCGAAGAAGTCCAATTTGGAGAATCCTGCATCCGCGAGGGTCTGAAGTCCTCCTTGATATTCCGAGCGATCTGAATTATCGAAAATAACGAATCCTGCTTCTGAAAGGTATGGGAGATAATCAATCACTGCGGTGGTGCGATCACCAGAGTGGTCAATAACAAGAACATCAAAAGTCTTGCCATTGAGCAGCGGAGCAACAGCATCAGTATTCGAAGGATTCTCGCCGAGTATCTCCAGTTTACCCTGGAGAGAATTGCTCATGTTGGAAACTTTGGACGCCCAGCTCGGGTTATTCTCGATCGCCAAAACTGTGTTCCCACGGGTCAGCCACCACAGCGTTGAATATCCTGATCCAAGTTCGAGTACCGAATAATTAGTGGGGACTACTTGGTCAACGAAGCTACTTGCTGAGTACGACCACCAAGGAAGAGACCTTGAAAAACGCTTAGATTCTTTGCTTTGGCGGGATTGCTCCCAATCTTGCTGAGCCAAATAATGAGTTCGTATTGCGTGCCAAGATTTAAGCGAAAGCAGAGATTTGAGAATTTCGAATGGATGATTCGGCCTTGGTTGAATTGATGGCATTGAGTAATCCTTAATTTCATTGAGTCATGAAGGTAAAAGCAGCGTGACAGTGACCTTGAGAGAAGTTGTTTTCTAGTGTTACCTTTTCATTGAACGCCATCTCTTGCGTGCAGCTAATGCGACTGAAGTAGCTAGTCCGTCTGCAATGCCCCATGCATTTTCTCGAAAGACTGTTGATCCTGTCCAGTGATCAGCTTCAGAATCAACAACTGTTTGATCTTCGGACTCTTTGAAACTTAGACCTTCAATTGGAAGATCGGCCCATCGAGGGCGTCTGACAGTGTGCGTCCCGTGGTCAAACCCTGAATAAGAGAGGAGATTCTTATTTGGAGCCACGGTAGTTCCATTTTGTGACCAGATTGAGGAGATCCAACGGTATGCCCAACTTCCAATTCGGCCAGTTGCAGCGTCATGGAAGTTGATCTTCCACCGAATAGCCGAAGTTAATGAACCAGTGATTTGGGCGATTTCTTGTACCGATGCCTCTAGCCCCCATGTCAGATTCGCGTCGTAGTATTTCCATGAGCGATCCCATGTCGCCCATGCGAATGACTCTGGGTATCGCGAATACCGGCTTCCGATATTCGTTCGCAAAAGATTATCTGGAACGACGTTGTATCCAGAAATGTGCATCACTTCATCTTCGTTGGCGAATTTTTCCAAATTAAAATTGAAAAAATCCAGAAGTTGAGGGCCAGGGACTGCATCATCTTCAATGACGACGACTTTGCCATATTTGCTAATAGCCCAATCAACAGAGTCTTGGACCGCCAGCCTTAGACCTAGGTTCGTCGATCGGAATCGAGTTTCAATTTTCGCGTTCCAATCAATGAACTGAACAGTTTCTTGAGATGCACGCACTAAGTCGGCATCATTGGGCTGCGAATTCTTGGGTCCATCTACTGAAATCAAAACAACAGTTGGTTTAAGCGCTCTCACATGATTGATGAGATTTCTAAGCTTTTCTGGTCTGTTGTAAGCGAGCAAAAGCACTGGCGCGAAGTCCACGGGTTTACCTTAGCGCCATCTATAATCCTGAAAATGGCGTATTGATGAGATAAAGTCCAATCAATGGTTGATGGGATTACGTGCAAAATTTGTAATTCAGAAACTGTCTCAATCCTTGATATTAAAATTTTGAAACAGTATGAGGGCAGGGTTCGAAGTTGCTCAAATTGTGGCTTTGAATTCGTAGAAGATCCCTACTGGTTACCTGATTCGTTTAAGACCAGCCTGAATCAATTTGATGTTGGTTCCGCAGATCGTTCGTTGATCATCGCGGGTTTCGTACGATCACTGTTCAGAAGATCGAAAGCTTCGGCCATAAAGGTTCTTGATTTCGGCGGAGGTGACGGGTTGGCAACTCGGATCCTTCGGGATGCAGGATTGGATTGCCGTTGGGAAGACCCTTATTGCCAACCTGTTTTCGCGGTTGGTCCGCCGTATTCAGAAGTAGAACATTTTGACCTTGTTTTTATGGGTGAAGTTGCTTTGCACCTGACCGACCCGCTTGAGACGATTACGAGCCTGATGAAGCGGTCAGAGCGACTTTTAATGACTGCAGTAGTTCCGCCAGAGAAAATTGAAACTGATTGGTGGTATCTGATGCCACAAACCGGGCAACATGTTGCTTTTTATCCAGTAAAAACTTTGCGATGGATCGCTACAGAGTTGTCGTTGTACCTGTTGACAGATGGAAAGTTTTTTCATCAGTTCTCATCGGTTCGCCCAAGCTTTCTTGAAAGAGCGATGTTCAAAGCCCCTCAAATTGCCATGCTTCGTTGGAAGACCATAGAGATCGGCGATTTGGTTCGCCGTGGTCTCGGTCGGAGTAAAGGCCTCACTGCGTCCGATCAAGAAGCCTTCAACCACTGAAATTTGTAGATTGGCAAGTGATGACAATGAGATTGATTTATACAGCAGCTGACTCCAACTATTTGCTCCAGGCGAAAGTGTTTCTGCGCTCTTTGAGTTACACGCAAAATGAGGCGACACATTTGTTGGTCTTCGGCTCAGGGTGGACAGATAGTCAGCGAAAAGATCTGGCTACACATGCCTTCAATCACTTGACTGTTGAAGTCAGGGACGTTGATCCAGGCCGACATCAATCCATTCGCTTAACTAATGGATTCCCATTGGCAACTGCATACAACGTATTGGCACCCCAATCTGA
>Ga0194123_10007628_pt1 | contig 10720 bp, 9 predicted proteins | sample TA2MahsurfametaG_5_FD_155479 | JGI IMG/M metagenome (GOLD analysis project Ga0194123, IMG submission 155479) | Freshwater microbial communities from Lake Tanganyika, Tanzania - TA2015023 Mahale A surface | ecosystem: Environmental > Aquatic > Freshwater > Lake | place: Tanzania: Lake Tanganyika... | reverse complement strand
TAACGCTCAAGCAAAAAGAAGGGTGGATCAACAGCTTGATTCCGAACCAAGGCACATTGATGGATATTGGTTGCGGTACAGGTGATTTTGCGGGCCATATGCAAGCCAAAGGATGGAAGGTCGAAGCCGTTGAACCCGATGAATCAGCGGCCGCCAAAGCCAGGGCCAAGCATGATTTAAAGGTCTTTCCCGAAGAATACCTTCAAAGTACAACCCAGGCCTACGATGCGGTGACCTTGTGGCATGTTTTGGAACACGTCCACCCCCTGAATGAACGAATTTGTCAATTCACCTGCCTCGTTAAGAAAGGGGGCTACCTCTTTATAGCCGTACCCAATGCGGAAGCCAACGACGCCGAGCATTATCGGGAATTCTGGGCCGCCTGGGATGTGCCCAGGCATTTGTATCATTTTCAAGGCAAAGTGTTGCGCAACAGAATAGAACAAGCGGGCTTCGCCTGCGTTTCCGAAAAAACTTTACCCTTCGACCCTTTTTATATCGCGATGTTAAGTGAGAAGTACCGCAGCGGCAAGGACAGGGCTTTTTTGGGTTTATGGAAAGGATTCGGTTTTTGGTGGAAAACCTTCAAAAACGAACGAGGCAGCAGCAGCAAGCTCTATGTTTTTCGAAAAGGTTAAAGATTTAACGACAAGATTGAAGATTTAACGATAAGGTTGGGCATTAAAATTTGTTACAGAGGTGAATTTCGCTGTTGTTTCGCGAACTGTTGGGTGGATAGGCCTGGGCCTTGGAATAGTGGGTTGTGCCAATGTGGTGAATCCGGATGGCGGGGCCAGGGATCAAACCCCCCCTAAACTCCTCAGGGTAACCCCCCCAGATCAAAGCCTGAATACCCGGCCTCGGCAAATTATCTTCGAATTTGACGAATATATTCAACTCAAAGACCCACAGGCGGTTCGATGGGGTAATGTGCCCGCCGGAACCGTGGAGGCTCAGGCCAGACTCCGCAAATTAATTATTCGTTTAACCCCGGATTCCTTGTCCCCCCATTCAACCTACGGGGTGGATCTTGGGGGCTCCGTTGCGGATATTACAGAAGGCAATACGATTTCCTCTTTGGGCTTTGCCTTTTCGACCGGTGATTACTTGGATTCTCTGCAGTGGTCAGCCCAAGTTCGGGATGCCGAGACCGATCTGCCTCTCAGGGGAATAACAGTGGCGTTGTACCCTCAAGCCGTTTGGCCCTCCTTGCTCCAAGGCGATTCTATCGAACCCGAGCGCTGGACCTTAACCAACGATTCGGGCTTTTTTGTATTCAGAAATTTACCAAACACAATATACACTACATTGGCCTTTCGGGATCCGGAGCGCGATAGATTCTTTGGCAAGCAACTTCCCAAGGCTTTTCTTGGCGAATTGCAAGCGGGGGCTATCAGGGACAGCGGTGAGGTGATGTATTTTTCAGAAGACTTTGATGCTCAAACGAATATACGTAATACACTATGGTCTGACGCAGGATCACTTGCGATTATTTTCCGGGGTAGCCCTAAACCGGTACAGGCATGGGGTATTCAAGAAAATGGTCTTGTCCTTCAAGGCATGGGGCAGGAAATTCGAGGCGATACTTTATGGGTTCATGTGCCGCCCCAACAGGGCGCACTTGCACCACAATTGGCCTTACATCTAAGCGCAGAAGGAAATTTAGACACTTTATGCACTATAAAACCAAAGCCCTTGAGCCCCAAGCTTATGAGATCAGCAGGGCCGGGGGTCTTGATGTGGGGATCGTCCGATTTTGGGGCTCTTCGACGCCTTCACTGGGACAGAGCCGTTCATTTGGCGGATCCATTGGGGTGGTGTTGGCAAAGCGATCAGGGCAAAGAAATACCCGTTGAGGGAGACTTCTTCACGGGAACCCAGGAAATTTCGCTACGGGTTGATTTTGCAAACAATGATTTTGCGCCAGAAAAATGGGTATTACGCATCGACAGCGGGGCCTTTGAGGACGGCTACGGTCGCCATAATAAATCTTTTCTTGGGAAACTCCAAGAAACAGAACGCTTAGCCACTGTGATTTTGCGAGCCGATTCGTTGTTGGCCGAATGGAAGAACGAAGAGTATCGCGTGTTGAGCTTGTGGGCAAGCAGCGGCCGCTGGGTGGCTAGCCAAACTTTCCGAAATCTTGAGGAGGCAGCATCGCCATGGATTGTGGATGGGCTGCTCCCGGGCAAGTACAAAATTTCGCTTTTGGAGGATCGTAACCGCAACGGAAGGTGGGATGCGGCATGGTTCAAGGCCCTCCGACAGCCGGAGAAAATCAAGTGGCTTTCGCGAGATTTGGAGCTCAAACCCGGTTGGACCACCGAACTTCGTTGGCGCTAATGACCAAGACTGATATCCGAAGCCTTCGCTTGGAGGAGTTAACCCAAAGGCTGGCCGAATGGGGCGAACCCGCCTACCGGGCCAGGCAGATCTACGAGTGGTTGTGGAACAAAGGGGCAACCCAAATCGGTGATATGACCAATTTGTCCTTGGCCTTGAGAAACCGATTGGATGAACATTTTGAAATCCGAAACCTCAAGGTACAGCAATCGCAATTCAGCAAGGACGGCACGATCAAAAACGCCCTAACCCTGCACGATGGTTTGGTAGTGGAGTCGGTGATGATTCCAACACCCACCCGCATCACGGCTTGTGTATCGTCCCAAGTTGGGTGCAGCCTGGGCTGTGCCTTTTGTGCAACAGCCCGAATGAAAAGAATGCGCAATTTGAATCCCGATGAGATTTACGATCAGGTGGTTGCCATTCAGAAGCAGGCCCAGGAAACCTTGGGCAGGCCTTTGACTAATATTGTGTTTATGGGCATGGGGGAACCCTTGTTGAATTACCGTAACACCCTAGAGGCCATTGAGAAAATAACTTCCTCCAGCGGTTTGGGACTTTCGCCACGCCGTATTACCGTGAGTACGGCCGGTGTTACCAAAATGATTCGTCAAATGGCCGACGAAAAGGTAAGGTTCAAATTAGCCCTATCCCTGCATTCGGCCATTGATGCCAAAAGGAGCCGCTTGATGCCGATTAACGAAACCAACCGTTTGGAGGATTTGGAATCGGCCCTTGCTTATTGGTACCAACAAACCAAAAGCCGAGTAACCCTGGAATACGTGGTCTGGGAGGGGGTTAACGACGAGATGGACGATGTGCAGGCCTTGGTTCGCTTTGCGCGCCGTTTTCCCAGCAAAGTCAATTTGATTGAATACAACAGCGTAGGCGACGATAGCCTAAGGCAAGCCCACCCATCGGCCATTGCCGCCTATACCGAGGCTTTGGAGGCGGCGGGCATTACCTGCAGCTTTCGGCGTAGCCGTGGAAGGGATATTGACGCTGCCTGCGGTCAATTGGCCAACAAAGGCGAATCCTCGGCTCAAAAGGCCGTTTAGGCTTTATCGCGATAGGAATTTAGGCTTAGTCGCGATAGGAATAGATAGGGCGGAAATCGATTTAGGGAAGCGTTATGGTACGTACTCCGTTGGATGTGGTGATGGTTGCTTGATCATCACAAGCACCGTTACCAAAATCCAGGGCCCTGCTTGTCTGATTGTTGCGAGAAAATTGGATAGACCCGGAAACCAACCAGCGACAAGAGCCTTCTTTGCGCAAAGGCGTCAAAATGCTATGATTGAAGGTTATACCATTTGGACCCGAACCGCTTCCGTTACCGGTGATGAGGTACACGTCATCCATCAGGGTCACGGTGCTGTCCCCCGCTATTTTTTCACGAACACGTAGCCCTTGCCGGGTCCAAGCGCCGTTACGGTTAGGGTGGGTTATTGATAAATTAAATTGGGTGGTTCTCAAAGGATTGCCTTGGGTAGAGGTGCCGAAAACCAGGTTTCGGTTCCCAGAAATACCGCGGTCGTTCACAAAATAATTACTGAACGACATGCTGGCCGTACTCCCCGCTACGCCACGGGTCCCGGTGTATTCGATAATCACCACACCTCTACGATAGCGTCCGTCCCGGCAAAGGCAATTCACCGGGCCATAATTGATGGTGATCCTCCGAGGATTGGAAACGGTATCTCTGGTGATGTTTGCACAACGACTGGCGCTAAGCATTTCAGAGGCATCACCCAAGGAAACCCGTTGGTCCATACTCACTTCGGCCCCATCTTCCTCAAATTGAGTGATTTGTTCGTTTTCGGAATCCGTGCTAAGGAACTGCTCCATCAAGGATTCGGGGCTCTGATCGTCTTTGCGACACGAAGAAAGAAAACCCAAGAGGAGAATTCCACCAAGAACCATCTTGTGTTGCAGTTGCAGGGATCGACGAATCAGGTCAGCGTTGGGCATCATGTTTGGGTATTGGCCGATGAAGAGAAAATTTTTCATGGAGAGGAGAATTTTTTAGGTTGGAACGAGCGCGATCGCAATTCAGACCATGTTCAACCCGCTAGGTTTAAAGGGTTTGCAATTTTAAGAGGATGACCCCTTGGCTTTGGTTGCCGTCCCACGAGGAATAGGAGAGCCATGAGGGTCCATATCGGGAAAGCCCAGGCGCTGGTCAATCTGATCCAAAAAGGCTTGGGGCAGGTAATGTTCGTCTTTTTCGGCCAGCCAATGCAATTGATGGGGCTCAAAGCCTTGTTTTTGGGCCAAATAACTTTCCCAAAGTCGATGGGCACGAACCAATTGCATCGCTTTGGTATGGCCCTTCGCAGTCAGCGCGTAAAAGCCCTGGTTCTTAGGCAATTTCTGTATCCAACCCAGCAAACGGCAACATAAAACCGCCGCACTGTACGTGAACCCCGACCAACGCAAAGATTCGAGAATTTGGTCCTTCGATATTTCAGGTTTTCTGAAGAGGAGTTTTACCAAATCTTCGGCCCAATGACGAACTAACCTGAGATAACGCCGCAAGAGACGTGGCCAAATTCCTCGCAACGGATGCCCCAGGAGGACCAGCACATAAAGCGCTGTGGCCGAAAGGGTAATTGCAGGACCGGGCGCTGTATCCCAATAGACGGAGGCCATCATCCCCACCGCTGCTGTAAAAGCCCCAAGGAACATCGACCAGCGTAGGACATTGCGAAGCTTATTGCTGATAATGAGCGCGGTAGAGGCCGGAATGATCAGCATGGATACGACCAAAATGACCCCTACCGTTTGCAACGAAGCCACCACGGTGAGGCTGAGCATCCAGATACTGAAATAATGCAACGCCTTGGTGGGAATGCCCATGGTTTGCGCCACATCGGCCTGAAAAGCAGCCGCAAAAAAATAAGGCATTAAAACCACAACACAGACCACATCAAAAACAAGCACCATCCCCACCAAAAGAAGATCGTCCCGCCCAATCCCTAACACATTGCCGAACAAAAAATCTTTCATGTCCAAATGCACGCCTTCGCGCCGTGATAAAGTGGAAATCCCCATGACCCCCAACGCAAACATTGCCGAAAAAACAATACCAATCGCCGCATCGTTGCGCGCCCCCCCTTTGCCTTGCAACCAAGCGATAAGGATAGCCGCTAGGAGGCCGGCACCTACTGAACCTAAGAAAAAGGCCATTAAGCTGTGCCCCGCCACCATAAACCCTACCACCACTCCCGGTAGAATCGCATGCGATAAAGCGTCCCCAATCAACGCCATATTTCGAAGCACCATGAAACAACCCAGCAGGGCACAAGCCGCACCCGCCATCATGGCCGCTATCAAAGCCCTTTGAAAATAAGGTTGTTGCAGAAAATCGAGCAATGTCCAAGCGGTATCCATGCTTTCTATATCGGGTTCGGTGATCAAGTTCGGTTACGGAATTGAGCCGCGTCAGCATAAGCGGGGTCAACCCCCGAAAAGACCTTGAGCAAAGTGGATTCATTAAGGACCTCTTGAGGGGCACCCTCCGCAATCAAGCGCTGATTAATCAAGAGCACCCGGTCAAAGTACTGCGGGGCGCGGTGGAGGTCGTGGTGGATCATCAGGACCAGACCGTTTTTCTCCTGCGTAAACCTGCGCAGAATCTCCATAATTTTGGTTTCAGTGGCCGCATCGACCCCCACAAAGGGTTCGTCCAAAAGCAGGGTTTCCGCTTGTTGTGCGAGAGCTCTTGCCAAAAAGACCCTTTGTTGTTGCCCTCCGGACAGCTGGTTCAAGGGCCTTTTTCGTAAATCTGTTAATTCCAAGTCCATCAGGGCTTGTTCAATCGCTTGGTGATCCTCCTCGTTGGGTGGAAGGCCCGCTTTTCGCCTCGGCAAGCGGCCCATCAGGACAATGTCCTCCACGGTGGCCGGGAAATCCCAATCCACCAGACCTTTCTGCGGCACGTAGGCCAAAGAGGTTCTGCACAGATCAATGTTATTTCCTCGGTAAGTAATGTTGCCGTGATCCGAATCCACAAGGCCGAGGACAGCTTTCAAAAGGGTTGATTTTCCGGCTCCGTTCGGCCCTAAAATACCGTAACATTTTCCAGATTCAAAGACCGCCGAAAAGGCATTGAGGACGGATTTGCGATCGTAGGTCACGCTCAAATTGGTGATTTCTAGGCAGGGACCAACCTGAGGCCGAGGCCGTTTGGCATCTTTTAATCCATTGTACCTTAATGCAAAAAGCATATAGAACAAGGGAGGAAGCAGAAGCCCCAAGATCCACCATACCGGAAATGGATCGGAGTAGGATGAAGGCCCCCCTGAACGATTCCCAGCAGTTCCCTTCTTTGGCCCCCCCAAATAACGGGACAAGATTATGGCGTTATGCCGTAGCATCCCGGTATAAGAGTCCGCGTCGGATCCTTCAGGGCCCATGCTGTCCGCATAAAGCGCGGGCCCCAAGGCACAGTGAGCATCCGCAGAAAGCTCTTGCAAGGTTTTGGGGTTCAGATTTGCCTCCACAAAAATGCAGGGCAGGTCATTCTCCAGAATGACACGCTTCATCTGCAAGACATCCGAAGTCCGAATGTCGGCATCCGTGCTGGTCCCCAAAAGAGAGATCACACGGAATTGATATCGCGCGGCGAAGTAACGAAAAGCATCATGGTTGGTGCCTAGAATCCGATGTTGATGCGGAATTTGCTCCAGAAGGCCGGAAATTTCTTGGTTTAAATCCACCAATTCCTGGTCATAGGCTGCCCATCGGGCCCGAAGACCCGCGGAATCGCGAGGACATAGGCTACGAAGGGCCTCGTAAATATTCTTGGCGTATTGTCGGCCCAGAACCGGATCCATCCAAGCATGAGGATCGTAGGAGTCGGCATGTTCGGGGTCTTGAATGGGAACGATTCCATCGGTGGCAACGATTCGATTCGCCTTTTGGGCGGTACGGGCAATTAATTTGTCCAGCCATCCTTCCAAATGTAGCCCGTTCTCGATGATGAGATCGGCTTGGGCCAAAATTCGAGTATCGTTTGGGACAGCCTCGTAGCGATGCGGGTCGGAACCCTGTGGAAGCAGCGAGCGAACATCAGCACTTTCGCCAGCAATTCTGGCCGCGATATCCGCTAGAAAACCGGTCGTGGCCACAACTTGGATCCCCCGCCCTTGGGCAAGACGATTTCCTGGCTCCGGGTTATTCGCCTTGGAACCGTAACCCACGACCAAGCCCAAAACCAATAGCAAGAGCAGCCTAAGTGGCTTGCGTCTTGGAGTCCAAAGCGCTAAACCCATGACGCAAAGTTAATTTAGGTAGACCTAAATTGGTTGGCCTTAAATTGAAAGAGAAATTTGATGGAGAATTTTGGCGGAGATCACAAGCGCCTATCCAATTGAAATGTAATTTTGTTCATGAATAGAAGAAAGTGGTTGAAAGCAGCCGGAGGCTATACCGCTGGTTTGTTGGCCTTGGGGTTTTCATTCCGCAGTCTTGCTCACCCCACCGATTCAGATTCCGCGAACCCCATGGGGTTGGCCTCCAATTTAGAACCTCTTAAACCCCAACCTATGCCCTTTGAATTGCCCGCTTTGCCCTATGCCTACAACGCATTGGAACCTCACTTTGATGCGATGACCATGGAAATTCATTATTCCAAACATCATGCCGCGTATGTGAACAATTTGAATGCCGCTCTCCTCGGAACGCCCAACGAAGGTAAATCCTTGGAAGAATTGATGGCGATTGTTTCAACCCTGCCCGCGGCAGTTCGTAACAATGGGGGAGGTCATTTTAATCATTCCTTGTTCTGGACATCGCTCACGCCTCAGGACGGAACCAAACCCTCCGCAACTTTGGAGGCCGCTATCACTGAAGCTTTCGGCAATATGGTCGGATTCAAAGAGCAATTCGCCAAAGCCGCAATGGGAAGATTCGGAAGCGGTTGGGCCTGGCTGTGTCGCACAGAGAAGGGTTTGAAGATTTGTTCCACCGCGAACCAAGATAATCCCTTGATGGACACAGAGAAAGTCAATTGCGGAGGTTATCCGTTGTTGGGTTTGGATGTTTGGGAGCATTCCTATTACCTGAAATATCAAAATCGTAGGGCCGATTATGTAACAGCCTTTTGGAATGTGTTGAACTGGGACTTGGTTTCCGCTCGCTACGAATCGGGCCAATAAATTGCCGTCCTAACCATCAAGTAAAAGCCCTTTGAGCGAATTATGCTCAAAGGGCTTTTTGATGTGGGTTTTCCGGACCGAGAAATCAACCCAATTGATAGGCGATTTTCTTATCGAGGGTAATCCTTATCGAAGGGTAAAGCGGAATGGAAGATTGTATTGAACACGTACGGGCATTCCTCTTTGTTTGCCGGATTTCCATTGGGGCATGGATTTCACAACCCGAATGGCTTCTTCATCACAGCCCCCACCAATACCACGCAGAACCTGTACTTTGTCTATTTTGCCCCTTTCGTCGACCACAAAAGTTACCACAACAATTCCTTGCAAACCGTTTTCACGGGCAAGCGGTGGGTATTTGGTGTTCTCCGCCATGAATTTAAGCAATTCCTGATCACCGCCTGGAAAGGAGGGCATTTCTTCCACAACAGTGAAAATTTCGGGCTCCGAAGAAACTTCTTCTTCCATCTCGACCACGGGCACCTCAATGCGCGTTTCTTGGGTTACCTCGGTGGAGGCAACTTCATCTTCTTCGATGACCTCTTCGTCTGCAACAATTTCGAGGGTTGGGGGCGGAGGAGGAGGTGGTGGAGTGACTTTTTGCTCGGTTTGGGGAATTTCCATCTCGGTAAGGTCCTCCATTTTGAGGGCGCCTAAGCTGGCTGCTTCTCCGTCACCTTCTCTCCAATTGAAGACACAAAGGGTGCCGACCAAAGCAACGCAAAGGCCGATTTGGAAGAAAAGCGTACGCTGGAGGTTCAGGTCTGCTTTAGGATTTTTCTTGAGTTCCATAGCTTTCCACAAATAACGGAATTTTCCAACAAAGTTGTTTGGGTTTCGTGTCAAGAATACGTTAATCCGAACTGGCTTTAACGCCGATTGCCTTTGGCCGAAAGTGCCAAACGCTCAAAGACCATTAGACCCACCAACAAACCGAGGACATCGGCAACATAGTCGCCCAGGTTGGCGTAGCGGCTCCCGAGGAGAAAACCCTGCACAGCCTCGGTGCCCGCCGCAAGCAACCCGCCCAAAACCAAAACAAAGAATCCGCGATGGAATTTCAAAACAGGCCATTGTGCTTGCTTGTAGAAAGATTGGCCTATCAAAAAGGCCCAAATCCCGAAGATCCCGAAATGCACCACCAAATCGGTGCCTTCGATTTGTGAACCGGGGAAGCTGGAGCCGGAACCCAGCATTAGCCCTAACATGATTACGGTCCAAACAAGAGGCGGAACAAAATAAAATCCCGTGGAGGCGCCTCGTGAACGCATATTTTGGAGGTTTAATGCCCGGTATGGGCTTGGTAGGCGGAGCTGCCCATCAGCTGCTCCCATTGGTTGGGATTGGAAATTTGAATGCGAATCATCCAACCATCACCGTATGCGTCGCGGTTGACGAGTTCCGGTTGGGTCTGAAGAAGCGGATTAACCTCGATAATTTCTCCGCTGAGGGGCATATACAGGTCGGAAACGGTCTTGACGGCCTCAACTGTGCCAAAAACCGCTTGGTTCTCCAGATTTTTGCCGCGGCAATCCAGTTCGATAAAAACGATATCTCCCAATTCTCCTTGGGCAAAATCAGTGATCCCTACGGTGGCGATATTGCCATTCAAGGCAACCCATTCGTGTTCGGCGGTGTATCGGAGATCAGAAGGAAAATGCATTGCGGGTTAAAGTTTAGAATTTTGTATGAATTAACAGCCGAAAAATGAAAAAAAATGCAGCGAGGCTGCCCAAAATCTTAATTCGCCAAGGTGAAACGGATACTTACGCCTCCGCTGGTTTGGGAATTGGGAAAGGAGGTGGAAATATAGGGTGTGGACAATTGGTAATCCACAAAGAGTCGAACATTTATCATGTCGTTCAGGACATAATCAGCGCTCGGTTTGACCGAAACCGTTCGACCGCCCCCTGAGGGCTGAGGTTCCACGCCGTCCAGGTCCCTCATTAGCATGAAATTATCCCGAATATTCAAATCAAAGCGTAAGTTGAGGTCGTTCTTGAGCTCGCGGAGTTCACCGTTGATTAGGAAAGGCAAACGCGGGTTGTTCCAACGATACCCCCCCCCGATGGTGAGCTCTCGGGTGGTGTTCTCGTTCAGACGGTTGTTTACCAGGGTGAGGGTTAGGTTTCGAGAGGTTTTGTACTCCAGCCTCAAGGTGAGGTTGTTCTTGAGGGTAGCGTCCAGGCCGATTAACGGGGTTAATTGTTCGGCGA
>Ga0194123_10007624_pt1 | contig 10722 bp, 13 predicted proteins | sample TA2MahsurfametaG_5_FD_155479 | JGI IMG/M metagenome (GOLD analysis project Ga0194123, IMG submission 155479) | Freshwater microbial communities from Lake Tanganyika, Tanzania - TA2015023 Mahale A surface | ecosystem: Environmental > Aquatic > Freshwater > Lake | place: Tanzania: Lake Tanganyika... | reverse complement strand
GAATCTCTGGCTTCCCCGGTATCTCTCGATCTATAACCGCCTCAGGAAGCACTCAGCCCTCGGCGGCCAATCACCTCAGCAGCGGCTCCATGAGCTGCTGTACTGACCAACGTGGTGAGACACAACACTTAGACACAACACTTAGCAGTATCTGATGTTGACTATACACAGTAGCTGCTGTCCTGAATGCCAAGAGCTTTCAGCTCCGAGTTAGTTCAGGCACTCTGCATAGAGTCCAGAATCTGGCCAGCGATTGCGGCCTGCCCCATCGCACCAAGTTCTTCACCTTTCCGACCCAGCCTGATCGCTCCTCCAATAGCTTGTAGCTCAAGTTGTGGTTGATGATGAGTGTGAATGGGAGTCATGCTTTTGAGTTGAGCTTAGCTGTCGTCCATGGGTTGGCTGCTCATATTTCGGTGTTTAGTATCTTGTATTCATCAATCAAGGCATAGGCGTCGAGGACTTGTCCTTGATTCATCAGACGATAGAACCGTTGTTTCTGTGTTCGAAGCATGGTTCCATTGTCCATCCAGGTTATACTTGCTTCAAGTTGCTTGATTTGATTGCTAGGCGTTGTCTTCATCTGTGGTGTTGGGTAAGTGTGTGCCGAACTTCTTTGAACCTTGTGCATCCATCAGCGACGCCATCTGACTGGTGTTGTTGGCGCACAGACACCTGACAACACTTCCAAAGTCATGAGGTGAGGCTTTAGCTGATCGAGGTACTGGGGTTTTATTACCAGTTCATCAATGCTTCCAATCAGGTGCAACGACTCAATCAACATGTCAATGCCTTGCTGAACACGGTCTGCTGTTGGGAGAGCAGCTGGTAGGTCGGTAGTAGTGGGAGCAGGCTCAAAGACATCCACTGTTGGCATAGCCTGTAGCTCCATCTCAATATGACTTGAGTCGGTTGGAGCTTCGGTCTGTTCGGATGAACTGAGTTTTCGGGCGTCCGAAGGCTCGGCTTTAAGGGTTCGTTGACTCGGGACTTCACCTCTATCTTCAAACATCGCTACGTAGCGACTTTTGGTGGCAGCATCAGCTTGTAGGAGCTTTCGCGCAGCTCGTGGTTCCATCCGTTTAATGAGTTCCAAGATGTCATCTTGTAGACGACCCTCATGCACCTGTTTGCCGATGTAGGCGAGACAAGATGCTTGGTCCTTATTCAGGTTCAGAGCTTGTGAACAGACATCAAGGAATAGGCCGTGGGTAAGGTTCGTCTTCAAGTGATGGACACATAAAGCTTTGGCTCGCATGTCGTCTTTGACCAGCTTGGATGCCTTTCGTTGGAGAGCCTTGAACTCAGTCTCGTATGAGCTGATGCATGACCTTGCTATTACTCGCTGGTCTTCATCGGTGATACTTGACCAGTCAAACTGGAATGAAGGACCGAGTGATGCTCTTAGTATTTCTTTCATTGGATTCATGGGTTGTTTTGCTGTAGGTATTCAATGTAGACCATCTCTTGCTTGAACTTGGTAATTAGCTGATCCTATTGCTCGGGCGTTGACGCTTATTGCATATCATAGTCATGTCGGTAAGCAGGTAATAAGAACTCACTCACTCGGTGCTACGCACCTCGTTCGTTCGTGTAAGTCAAAAACTAATGTGAATGGAGTTTGTGTCTGTGGGGAACACTCGCTCGCTGCGCTCACTCGTGTTAGCGACATAGCAGCTCAAGTCTGTCTATATATTTGATTTGTGTCTTATAAAGATTCAGTCGTTCTGCTGAGCTGGTTGATTCAGCAATCAATGCATCGTAGACATTAATGCGATTCAGCAGGCTCCGACGAACACGCTGCTTTGAATTATCGAGTTCAGTCATGGTGATTATGCTGTTTATCCTCGTAGAGTAGAGGGGTCAACAAAGAATCTTAGTTGTTGCAGTGAGTCTTACCCCCAAGCATTCCACTCAGAATGAAGTTCCTCGGGCAGTGACCGGAGGACGTAATCATCGGCGGTCTCGTTTTCTCTGCGCTTGGCATCATCGTCGTTTTGCCAAGTAAAATCAGTGCTGTAGTAGGAGAAAGGTGTTCGCAGCATCCAGAACAAGCTTTTGTCAGCATCTAAAAGCTCTTCATCAGTTGATTCGTTGCAGAACTCGGTCCATCGCTGCTGCTCTTGTCGTTCTATGATGTTGCCCTGAGCAATAGTCTCAATATCTTCATCAGACATTTCTGGGGTAGACTGAAGCATCACCCTGAAGATCTCCCGTTCTAGCTCATTCTTCGCCTCAAGCTGATTAACTGTCTCGTCTAACCATTCTTGGCCTTCAATTGCGATGTGAGCATCAACGATATTCAGGCCTATATTTCCATTCTCATCTTGTAGAGACCTGCCAAGACCACTGTTATTAAGTCTTTCCATCATCCGGCCACGTTCGACATATAGCTCTTCGTCACGCTCTTGTCCGCGCTTAGCAGCATCGTTGTACGCCTTGTCGCGAGCTGCCTTCAGCTTAGCGGTAGATTCACTAGGCGGTTTACCTTTGTTGTTTCTGCTCCAACTCATCGCCACGTCATCTTTGTTGATGCGCGTAGACTTGGTAAGGCGAATAATGGTTTCTTCTTTGATTCCATCTGCCAACCAAATAACGGCTAGTCTCAGAAATTCTTTGCTTGTGATGTTTAGGTCAGTTGCTGCAGCTGCAGCGGCATCTCTTTCAACCTTGGGAAGGTTCAGGCGCATCTTCGTCTTGCGTCCCTCATGCCCCTTGATTTTGCTTCCTGACTTAGCCTTTTCATAGCTCTTTTCATATGCTGCTTTTGCATCTTTGACGACTTCAAATAGCGCAATCCGAACAGCGTCCCGTGTCTCGCATTGAAGTGAGTTTGTGATACCGTTAATTTGCTCCAACTCTTGTTGACTGAATAGTGCTTCTATAGAGCTGCTGCACTTCTCTTCTGCTTGCCTTATGGGATGTTGTTCGGTAATAAATAGATACTTGGCGAATGGAAACCAATCTTTCGTCTTTGTTGAGGTGTTGAATCTGTTCTTGTTGGATGACATGCAAGATATGAGTGCGAGAGGTGTTTAGAAGATGCCGTAGAGCAGTTCTAAGTCTGCTTATAAGGTATGAGTGTATTTCAAATGGTGTGGGCGCTCCTGGGCGTGGATGAGAGCGTGTGCTGGATGAGTGTGAATAGCAGGCTACGCCTTTTCACTCAAACAAGTCTGCTTTGACTCTTTGGTGAGCCTGCCTGCCAAAACGTGGCAAAGTGATTTCAGCTCCTTTTTTCCTCAGATTCAGTTTGGCATAGGTCTTTTGTGTCTCCGTCACCGAGTGGCCTGCCATTTCGGCAACCTCGAAGACTGGTGTCCCTTTTAGGAGATGGTCTTCTATAAACGTGCTACGCATTGAGTAAATCGTGTAGTGATGACGTGAAAAGCGATGACCACTTAACTTCTCTTGTACTGCTTCTCTCACTTCGCGCCATGACCGCTGATAGTTGGTGTAGCCATATGCCCTGAAGCTGTTGTGTGGATTTCCGAAGACAAGTGTTTCTTTGCTGATTGTTGCCTGGATTGAGTGCTTGGCAAGATATTCTTCCTGTAGCTTTTTCCATTGCCTCAATTCTCGTGCTTGATTGACAGGAATCTCTCTGGCTTGCTTTGTTTTTGAGCGTATTGTGTAGATGTAGGCGACTTCCCAGCTCTCCCGTTCGCCATTGCTGTTAATTCGACCCTCATCAATGATCTCGATCTGTTTCCACTTGAGCTTCAGTATCTCCTCTGGCGACATCCCGCTGTTTTTGGCGAAAAGGATCCAGTGCCAGAAGAGTGTCCTCCAGTAATGGATGCGGTGATTGGGCAAGTTCAAGGCGCTGTTGCGGTAATGACCCCGCACGTATCGGATGATGATCTCCCAGTCTTCACTGCTGATTGCAGGATTCCTCATTTTGTCGATCTGTTTGATCTGACCCCTTTTCAGGAAGTCGCGATCCATAAGCAGATCAGCAGCGAGAAGCCGATGCTTCACTAGATAGTTCTTGCAGAAATCCTTGATCTGTGAGATCTCATTATTTCTTGTTAGTGGTGTTGCGTCTGCCCTGTAGATGCTGTAATCCCTAAAAGTTGTTTCTGTGATCTGGTTCGTGTATGATATGTACTTGTGATTTCTGAGATATGGCAGCAGGTGACGTGTGAGTGTGATTCTTTTCTGAGTCTGAGTCTTCTGGGCTAGTAAGCCCACGTCTACCCGCCTTTGCTCTTCCTTTAGGAATGCGTCTATCGCGTCTTCGATCCGCTGTTTGCGGGACTGCCTTGTAACGATATGTGACTGATAAGTCTTTATGCTCTGCGGAGTCGAATCTGCGCGGCCAACTAGTGCAGCGGCTTGCGGGTCTGGCTTGTCGTTGTGCAGTTGAAATGCCACGTCCACTGCTGCTTGGACGGCTTCCTGCATCGAGCTGACTCCTGGGATCCGCCGCTGCCTGTAGGAGCGTTGTCCCTTGACCAGTTCCCGATAGAAGTACCCGCCAGCTGAGGTGCCGCTGCCGTAGAGCACGACGTGACCGCGCCCGTTGAGCACCTCTTCCTTCTCAAGGATCTTGGGCATCGTTCCAGCCCACAGCGTGGGTATGGTGTAGGTATCGAGCGTTTCCTTTCGCTCAGAACCTTATTATAGCCTCAAAAACGTTCCTTCCAGGTGAAGTACGCCATCAGGGGAGCAGCACCAGTCCCAGCACCACCAGTATCAGGCTGATCAGCCAGAAGCCCACCACCACCTGCTGCTCGCTGGCGCCGCCCAGCTCGAAGTGGTGATGCAGCGGTGCCATGCGGAACACACGCCGGCCCTGGCCGGTGGCGGGATCCTTGGTGGCCTTGAACACCCACACCTGCACGATCACCGAGAGCGATTCCGCCAGGAACACCCCGCCCATCAGCAGCAGCGGCCAGAGGCTGTTGCTCAGCAGTGCCACCGCCGCCAGGGCCGAACCCATGGCCAGGGAGCCCGTATCGCCCATGAACACGCGGGCCGGGTGGCGGTTGAACAGCAGAAAGCCGAGCCAGCAGCCGGCCATGGCGGCGCAGAAGCCCGCCATGGCCGGATCGCCCTCGTGCCCCCGCAGCATCAGCTGGATGCCGAGGCCGCTGAACACGATGGCGCCGCAGCCCGCCGCCAGGCCATCGAGGCCATCGGTGAGGTTGGTGGCGTTGCTCTCGGCCAGGAACACAAACAGGCCCAGGGGCAGGATCAACAGGCCCAGGGGCAGCACCCAGCCCAGCGGCAGGGCGATGAAGGGCGCGAGCTGCTGATCCCAGTGGGCCCAGGCCAGAAAGGCGATGGCGCTGAGGGCCTGCAGCAGCAATTTGCCGCGGGGGCTGAGGCCGGTGTTGTGGCGTTTGGTGAGGCTGCGCCAGTCGTCCACCGCTCCGATGGCCATGGTGGCCAGCGTGATCGCGGCCACCGCCAGCAGACGCTGATCGGCCGGTGCCACCAGGCCACCGGCGATCACGCCCACCGGCACCACCAGCAGCCCGCCCATCGTGGGCGTGCCGGCCTTGCTCTTGTGGGCCTGGGGGCCTTCCTCGCGGATCACCTGGCCCAGCTTCAACCGCCGCAGCTGCGGCACCCCCCAGGCGCAGATCAGGGCGCTCACCACAGCGCTGATCAGCAAAGGGGGCGCCAGCTGGGGTGCCTGGCTGAACCAATCGCACAGGGCGCTGAGCCCCAACAGCAACAAGCCCAGCAACAGCGCCAGGGAGCGGCTGTTGCTGGGCATGGAGGCGATCAGCCTGGTGGGGGAGATCAAGGGGCTGAGGAGATCAGTCCTCCCAATCTTCCTCGCTTTGCTCGTCGGCGGCGTTGTAATCCTCTTTCTCGCCCATCAGTGCGGAGAGCTCTTCCTCTTCCACGGTGCTCACATCGCTGCTGGCGGTTTCCTCATCGGCCACCAGGCGGCCGCTGCTCTCCAGCCAGCTGAGCAGATCGGGTTCTTCGCGCAGGGGCAGCACCGGAGCCGGCTCATTGCGGCCGTAGCGGGTGAGCGACGGGTTGATCCCATCCAGCTGGCTGAGGCTTGTGCTGAGGTTGCTGCTCATTGCTGACGGCTAAGGCTGCTATGGCGCGGACGGCGGGCGGCTGGGCTTGCGCCCCAGCGTGGGCCAATCCGCCATCCTATCGGAGTCCCCCTCCATGGCTGCCCTGGCCAACCCCGCCTCGCCTGTTTGGCGCTCCTTGTTGGGTCCCTGGCTCTCAGCGCTTGGGCTGAGCGCTCTGCTGGTGGCGGCCGGCTGGCGTTGGCCCACGCCGCTGTTGCAGCAAGCCTGGGCCCAGGCCGATCCCGGCCGGCCGGCCCTGGTGGCCCTGCTGCTGGTGCTGCTGCCGCCGGCCCTGATGGCGGCTCTGCTGCTCGCCCGGATGCGGCGCCACCACGACAGGGGAGAATCGATCGATTGCGCGCACGGAGAGCATTGATGGGCAGGGCCAAGAAGGCGGTGCTGGCCTATTCCGGCGGTGTGGACACCAGCGTCTGCATCCCGTATCTGAAGAACGAATGGGGCGTGGAGGAGGTAATAACCTTCGCCGCCGATCTGGGCCAGGGCGATGAGCTCGAGCCGATCCGCCAGAAGGCGCTCGATTCCGGCGCCAGCCAATCGATCGTGGGCGACCTGATCGAGCCCTTCATCACCGAATTCGCCTTCCCGGCGATCCGTGCCAATGCACTCTACGAAGGGCGTTATCCCCTCTCCACCGCCCTGGCCCGGCCGCTGATCGCCCGCCGCCTTGTGGAGATCGCCCGTGAGGTGGGTGCGGATGCGGTGGCCCATGGCTGCACCGGCAAGGGCAACGACCAGGTGCGTTTCGATGTGGCGATCGGCGCTCTGGCCCCTGATCTGAAGGTGCTCACCCCGGCGCGGGAATGGGGCATGAGCCGCGAGGAAACCATCGCCTACGGCGAGCGTTGCGGCATCCCTTCGCCTGTGAGCAAGAAGTCGCCCTATTCGATCGACCTCAACCTGCTGGGGCGCTCGATTGAGGCTGGCCCGCTGGAAGATCCCAACGTGGAGCCCCCCGAGGAGATCTACGCCCTCACCGTGAGCGTGGATGCAGCGCCCGATCAGCCCCAGGTGGTGGAGATCGGCTTTGAGCAGGGCAATCCCGTGAGCATCGATGGTGTGCGCCTCGATCCGGTGAGCCTGATTCGCCGCGCCAACGACCTGGCCGGCAGCCATGGCTTCGGCCGGCTCGACATGATCGAGAACCGGGTGGTGGGCATCAAGAGCCGCGAGATCTACGAAACCCCGGGTCTGCTGCTGCTGATCAAGGCTCACCAGGAGCTCGAGAGCCTCACCCTCGCCGCCGACGTGCTTCGCAGCAAGCGCCAGCTCGAGCAGCAGTGGGCGGATCAGGTGTACCAGGGCCTCTGGTATGGCCCGCTGAAGGATGCCCTTGATGGCTTCATTGAGCGCACCCAGCGCACCGTGAACGGCACGGTGAAGGTGAAGCTGCACAAGGGCAACGCCACCGTGGTGGGCCGCAGCAGCGCCAACAGCCTCTACGTGCCCGATATGGCCACCTACGACGCGGGCGATCAGTTCGATCACCGCGCCGCAGAGGGTTTCATCTACGTGTGGGGTCTGCCCACGCGCCTCTGGGCTGCCAGCCAGCGCTGATCAGCTGAGTTCTGTTCAAGCGGCGCGTGGGCCTCGGCGATCCGCCCGGCTCAGGCGCCGCATTGTTGTGCGGCTAGGGAGCTGCGGCAGGGCGGGAGCGTTGCTCGCTTGAGCCGCGGCGGGGTTGAAGCGCAGCCGCACCTCGCCAGGCACGGGGGCCAGCCTCTGAATCTGCTGCCGAAGATCAGCGTTGTCATTGAGCAGGTGCTGCTGCCGCTCGAGCACAGGCTGGAGGCGCTGTTCGAACTTGCGCTCAAAGATCTCCGGGATCTCTTCAAGCAGCGCTTCCAGTTCGGCGATCTGGAGCCGTGCTTCAGCCAGCTTGCGCTCCGCGGTGGCCAGGGCCAGCTGCAGGTGCTGCGCGTTGAGAGTTAGCTCTGGATCGTGCTGATCAGGCTCAGGCTGCTCCATGGGCGAGGGATCGGTGCGTGTCTCGTCCACCGCTAACCGCCCAGCCATAAAAAAACCGACCAAACCTTAACCAAGGCCTGGCCGGGATTCAAGCTGCCGGAAGCGATCAGGCTTCGCTGGTCTGCAGGGCGGCGGCGTCGCTGCTGGCCTGGGGCACGGGGCCGCTGCGGGGTGCGGGCAGGGGGCCGTCCTGCTTCACGGTGAGATAGCGGATCACATCTTCAGAGATGCGCATGGCCTTCTCAAGGGTGGCCACCTGCTGGCCGTCGCCGTTGTGGGCGAGCTGCACGTAGATGCCTTCCTTGTGCTTGGCGATCGGGTAGGCCAGGCGGCGCTTGCCGCGCATCTGGCAATCCAGCACCTCAGCACCGGCTTCCGTCACCAGATCGCGGTACTTGGTGACATGGGTCTCCACCTCTTCCTCCGGAATGTCCGGACGAAGGATGTACATCGTTTCGTAGTAGGGCTGCGACATGGCTTGCGCGATCCGACGTGGACGCCGAAGGGAACGGTGGCTGGTGGGCCGGAGCTAGGCCCCTGCTCTCCAGCGGCGGATCGTCCACCCTACAGCTGCATGCGCACCGCTTCCGAGAGGCTCGGCACGTCGGCTTCCTTGCCGCGCACGCACTGCACCACGGCAAACACGAGCAACACCAGCATCCCCAGAAACACGGTGTTGGCGAGGGTGCGGCCGGCAAAGCCGAGGCTGCCGAGGCGCAGCAGCTGGAAGGCCAGCGAGAGCACCACCAGCACGATGTCGAGCAGGATCGCCTGCAGCACGTTGAAGCGCAGGAAATAGGGGATGCGCGGGTTGCGCACCACCGCTAGGAACAGCACCAGGAACAGCAGGAAGCCGCCGAAGGGCACGTTCCTCTCCAGCAGCAACACCGGTAGCGCCGGCAGCATCAACCACTGCAGGGCCGGAAAGAGGTTGTCGAGCGACTCGGCGAAGGGCAGGGCGTCGCTCCAGGGCAGCAGGTAGGCCAGCACCGCCAACAACCGCTGCCACCAGGGAATGTCGCCCATCACGCTCACGCCAGTGCGCAGAGGCTATGGCAGCTGCTCGAGCAGTGCCTGGCGCATCACCGCCACCGGCACATCGCTGCGGCCACTCCAGAGCCGCAGGGCGGCGGCGCCTTGCTCCACCAGCATCTCCAGGCCATCGAGGCTGTGGCAGCCCCGGGCGGCGGCGCGCTGCAGCAGCTGGGTGGGCCGTGGGGTGTAGATGATGTCGTACACGCAGCTGCTGGGTTGCAGGGCGGAGAGCTCCGGCTCGCTCAGCGGGCAGGCCTCGGCTGCGGCCGGATGGCTGGCTGAGGCCATGCCCACCGGGGTGGTGTTCACCACCAGATCAGCGTCTGCCAGGGCCTCGCCCAGATCGGCGCCGTCGCTTCCCCAGGGCAACGCCTGAAGCTGGGGTGCCCAGGCCTGGCCGTCGTTGAGGAAGGCGTTCAGCGCTTCTGGCCTGCGGCCCGCCAGCTGGATGCTGCCGAACCCCATATCCACCAGGCCCGCCACCACGGCCCGGGCGCTGCCGCCGCAGCCCAGCACCACCGCCCGCTTGCCGCTCCAGGTGGTTCCCTCGCGGCGCAGGGGCGCGCAGAAGCCCTCCACATCGGTGTTGGTGCCGTGCCATCCGCCTCCGGGCAGTGGCACCAGCGCGTTCACGGCGCCCAGCCGTTCGGCCAGGGGGCTCAGTTCGCGGCAGAGGGCCGCCACCGCCTGCTTGTGGGGGATGGTCACGTTGAGGCCGCGGCAGCCCATCGCCTCGAGGGCCCGCACCACGGTGGCCAGCTCCTCCGCTGGCGTCGGCAGGGCCAGGAACACCCAATCGAGCCCCATCGCCTGCAGCGCCGCGTTCTGCATCACGGGCGAGAGGGAGTGGTGCACCGGATCGCCCAACAGCCCCACGAGGGCGGTGGTGCCGCGAATGCTCGGGATGCCGGTCACGCTCGGTCGGGTTCTGTTCGGCAACCACACCTAGCCCTGACTGGGGCCTGCTGTTGAGGATGCCTCCAGTTCAGAGGACAGTCATGGGCAAGGTTGTCGGTATCGACCTTGGCACCACGAACAGCTGCGTGGCAGTCATGGAGGGCGGCAAGCCCACCGTGATCGCCAATGCCGAGGGCTTCCGCACCACGCCCTCCGTGGTGGCCTACACCAAGAACCAGGATCAACTGGTGGGTCAGATCGCCAAACGTCAGGCGGTGATGAACCCGGAGAACACCTTCTATTCGGTGAAGCGCTTCATCGGTCGCCGGGTCGACGAGGTGAACGAGGAATCGAAGGAAGTGAGCTACGGCGTGGAGAAAGCCGGCTCCAACGTGAAGGTGAAGTGCCCGGTGCTGGGCAAGCAGTTCGCCCCCGAAGAGGTGAGCGCCCAGGTGCTGCGCAAGCTGGCTGAAGACGCCGGTAAGTACCTCGGTGAGAGCGTCACCCAAGCGGTGATCACCGTTCCCGCCTACTTCAACGACTCCCAGCGCCAGGCCACCAAAGACGCCGGCAAGATCGCCGGCCTCGAGGTGCTGCGCATCATCAACGAGCCCACCGCAGCGGCTCTGGCCTATGGCCTCGACAAGAAGAGCAACGAGCGCATCCTGGTGTTCGACCTGGGCGGCGGCACCTTCGACGTGTCCGTGCTCGAGGTGGGCGACGGTGTGTTCGAGGTGCTCTCCACCTCCGGTGACAC
>Ga0194123_10007618_pt1 | contig 10726 bp, 9 predicted proteins | sample TA2MahsurfametaG_5_FD_155479 | JGI IMG/M metagenome (GOLD analysis project Ga0194123, IMG submission 155479) | Freshwater microbial communities from Lake Tanganyika, Tanzania - TA2015023 Mahale A surface | ecosystem: Environmental > Aquatic > Freshwater > Lake | place: Tanzania: Lake Tanganyika... | reverse complement strand
CCGTATCACCTCGCGTTCGTCATCGGCGGCACGTCCGCCGAAGCGACCATGAAGGCCGTCAAGCTGGCCTCGACCCATTACTACGACGCGCTGCCCACGACCGGCAACGAACACGGCCGCGCCTTCCGCGACACCGCGCTCGAGGCCGAGCTCCTCAAGGTCGCGCACCAGCTCGGCATCGGCGCGCAGTTCGGCGGCAAGTGGTTCGCCCTCGACGTGCGGGTCGTCCGCCTGCCGCGCCACGGAGCCTCGTGCCCGATCGGCCTGGCCGTCTCCTGTTCCGCCGACCGCAACGCCAAGGCCAAGATCGACCAGGACGGCATCTGGATCGAGCAGCTCGAGACGGACCCCGGCCGCTTCATCCCGGCCTCGGCCCGCCAGCACGCCGACGCGACCCAGGTCGTGAAGATCGACCTCAACCGTCCGATGGCGGACATCCGCGCCGAGCTGTCCAAGCATCCCGTCACCACGCGCCTCGCGCTCACCGGCACGCTCGTCGTCGCCCGCGACATCGCGCACGCCAAGATCCGCGAGCGCCTCGAGAAGGGCGAAGGCCTGCCGCAGTACATCAAGGACCATCCCGTCTACTACGCCGGTCCCGCCAAGACCCCGGCCGGCATGCCTTCCGGCTCGTTCGGCCCGACGACCGCCGGCCGCATGGACAGCTACGTCGAGCTTTTCCAGAAGCACGGCGGGTCGCTCGTCATGATCGCCAAGGGCAACCGCGGCGAGACCGTCACCCAAGCCTGCAAGGCGCACGGGGGCTTCTACCTCGGCTCCATCGGCGGCCCCGCCGCCATCCTGGCGCAGGAGAACATCCGCAAGGTCGAGGTCATCGATTATCCGGAGCTCGGCATGGAGGCCGTCTGGAAGATCGAGGTCGTCGACTTCCCGGCGTTCATCCTCGTCGACGACAAAGGCCATGACTTCTTCCGCGAGCTCCCGGGCGGCTGCGGCATCTGCGGTCCGTGAACGGTACGCGCAGGCAAGAAAAAGGGCGCCCGACAGGGCGCCCTTTCGTTTGGCGGGGGAAGCCGTGCTCAGGCCTGGGCCGGCTGCTCGGCGACGTACTTCGAGGAACCGAAGCCGAGGATGAGCCAGAAGATCGGGCCGAGGAGGGTGAGGCCGATCGTGAAGCCGACGCCCTGGCCGAAGCGGGTCGAGACGCGGTGGTGGACCCAGACGATCCAGGCGATGTAGGCGATCCAGCCGAGGATCGGGATGATCGCCACGAGCGGAGCGAAGACCCAATACCAGGCCAGGCCGGCGATGCGGAGCAGCACGATGATGTTGTAGATCGGGATCAGCACGGCCCAGCCGGGCTGGCCGGCCTTGGTGAAGACTTTCCACATGCCGACCAGCATCACGATGCCGATGGCGAGGAAGACGAAGAAGAAGGCGGCGAAGAAGGCGGCCAGGCCTGCGGCCAGGGCGGCTTCTTCGTTACCGGAGGTTTGGGCGAGGAGGGAGGCGATGGAGGTGTTCATCGCCGATTCAATTATGACGACGGCTGACAGCAGTCGAGCCGTAAAATCCGCGGAGGCCTGCGCCGGCTTACTTCTCCCACTCCAACGCGCCGCGCTTCAGCTCGTAGGCCAGGCCGAGGACCAGGACGCCGAGGAAGACCGCGGTGGCGGCGGTGATGGCGATCCCGGCGGCCAGGAACTCGCGGTACACGAGGGCCCAGGGCACGAGGAAGACGACCTCGATGTCGAAGAGGATGAACAGCATCGCCGTCACGTAGAACTTCACGGCGAAGCGGGGGTGGGGCTTGCCCTCCATCGGCAGGCCGCACTCGTAGGCCTTGTCCTTGATGTAGTTGCCCTTGGCGCGCTGGCCGAAGAGGTGGCTGGCGGCCAGGATGATGGCGGGGATCGAGAGGCCCAGCGCGACCTGCACGAGGACGGGCAGGTAGGTGCTGAGGGACTGGGATTCGGCGGCGGCCATCGGTAGCGGACACAAAAAAGCCCTCGCCGGAGGAGGCAAGGGCTTTTGAGGAAAGACCCCCTATTTCACCTTGATGTCGGGGGAGGTGATGATCGCCGGGGCGGGTCCGGGGATCTGGATGGTCTGCGGGGCGGGTTCCGCCGAGGCGGGTCCTTTGCGGAAGTCGGCCAGCGAGGCCGGCACCTGCTCGACCATCCAGGGCACCGCGGTGAAGGTCGCGAGCTTCGCGACCGCGTTGGCCTGATGCTTCGGGTCCGAGTGCGTGACCGTGACGAAGGCGCGGGCGCTCTCGCCGGGCTTGGCGGGGCCCGCCGAGCGCAGGGTGACGACGGCGGTGGCGCCGTCGAAGAGGCCGAGGGTGATGCGGGCCGTCTGCCGGGCGCCGGCGGCTTCCTTGTCGTCCAAGGGCAGCGCGTCGGCGGCGCGGACGGTGGCGAGCGCGGTCACGATGTCTTCGGCCGCCGCGCCTTCCTTGCCTTCGAACGGCGCGCCGACTTCCTTGCGGGCGAAGGCCGCCTGGCCGTCCGTCCACTCGAGTTTGACGGACTTGATCTCGGCGGGCTTCGCGGCGAGCAGCGTCAGGTCGGCCCAGGCCGTGGGGTCGCCTTCGAGGTAGCCCGTGAAGTCCGTCCGGATGGCGTGTTTCTCGTCGTTGAGCCGGGCGCTGGCGCCGAGGCCGTCCTCGGTCTGCTTGCCGAACGCGATCGTCGTGGCCTTGCCGTCGGCGCCCGTGAGCGTGACCACCGCGTCCGTCAGGCCGAGCTTCTCGAGGCGTTTCGGGTTGGCGGTGAGCAGGCCGAAGTCGCCGGCCTTCTGGAGGCCGCGCATCAGCGGGAGCAGGCGGTTCTCCAGGTCGGCGGGCAGGTTGAGCTTCTCCTTCACGGTCCAACCGGCCTCGCCCTTGATCAGGGTCACCGACTTGTTGTTGGCCTTGATCGTCACGGCGCGCACGGCGTCGAGCACCGCGGCGGCGACCAGGGGTTTCCGGACGGGGGCGTCCGTCGGCGCCTCGCGCGTGAGGCGGACCGTGACGAGGGCGCCGACGCCCATGAGGAGCGTGGCGATGAGCAGGGTCTTGTTACGCATGGGTCAGGAAAGACGGCGGCGGCGGAGGAGGGCGTAGCCCAGGCCGAAGAGCAGGGCGAGGGCCGGACCCGCGATCAGGTTGAGCACCTGGAGGCGCCGGCCGAGGGAGTTGACGTCCTCGCTGAGGCCGCGGCGGATGACGCGGCGTTCCTCGGAAAGCTTGTCGGCCTCGACCTGGAACTTCTCGATCTCGCGCTGCATCTCCGGCGTGATCATCACGCCCTTGGCGGTGACGCCGCCGCCCTGGCGGGACAGCTCGGCGATCTTGGTGTTGGCCTCCTCGAGGCGTCGTTCGATCTCGTCGAGCTTGGCCTGGTAGCGGACCTGGGCGACGCGCTCGAGGTCCTGGACGCGCTTGAAGGGACGGAGCGAAGTGCCTTTCGAGCGGAGCGTCACCAGCTCGTCGCTGCCCGCGAGGGTCTCGAGGGCGCTGATGACGAAGCCGAAGTTGTCGTTGATCGGCTCGACCGCGGCCTGCCCGGCGAGCTGGCGCTGGCGGACCGTGAACGGATCCATCATGAAGTCGGAATCGGCCACGACGAAGAGGCGGCCGGGCTTCTTGCTCGCGGCCAGATGCGGGCCCGGGTGGGGCTTCGCCGGCGGGGCGGGAGGCTGGCCGGGGGGCGTCGGCTCGGCCGGCTTGAGGGCCGGGGCGCCCTTCGGGAAGGCGGTGGTGAATTCGCCGGACACGGCGGCGACGAGGACGCGCGGCTTGCCGTCGGGCTGGAAGCCCAGCGACACCTTCTCGAACGGGCCGGCGTTCGCGGTCAGCGTGGAGACGGCGCCCATGCCGGGCCCGGCCTGCGTGACCAGCGGTTCGAACTTCAGGCGCTTCTCCGCGCCCGAGATCAGGGCGATCGCGCCCGCCTCCATGAAGGCGAGTTCGCGGAGGTCGCTCGTCAGCGGGGAATCCTTGGCGAAGGAGGCGGGACCCGCCGCGAAGGCCGGGGCGTACTGGATGGCGTCGCCGCGCTGGCCGCGGATCGAGACGGAGTTGGCCGCGTCGGCGGTCACCGCGTCCATCTCGACGTTGACGCCCCAGCCGCGGAGCAGCGCGGGGTCGCTGGCGGCGGTCATCGCCATCGGCGCCATCATGAAGGGCATGCCGCCCTGCTGGAATTTCTGGATGCGCGAGAGCGGGTCGACCGCCGCGAAGACCGGTCCGCCGTTCAGCAGGAACTGGTCGACCGCGTAGGCGAGCTGCTCGTCGATGTGGTGGGCGTGCACGAGGGCCACGACCGCGACGTCGGCCGGCAGCTCCTTCGCCGTCGTGTTGAGGGTGATGACCTCGAAGGTCTGGCCCAGCTCGGCCACCAGGAATTCGGCCGGACTCGGCTGCTGGTCGCCGGCCTGCGGCGAGGCCGCGGTGATCGGCAGCGAGCTGATCAGCGCGAGCTTCGGACGGTCGAGGCGCGAGGCGGAGGCGATCAGCTTGGACAGGTCGAACTCCAGGAAGCGCTCGCGCGACGGGTCGAGCATCGGCAGGGCCTTGACGGTGTCGGCCTGCTGGGCCGTGAGGCCCAGGTAGGCGTTGCCTTGGGCGGCCCGCATGCCGGCGAGCCCGTGGCGCTGGGCCCGCTGCTCTTCCTTGGTGTCGGGCCGCGGGTCGGTGACGACGAGGCGCACCTTGCCGCCGGAGGCGGCGACGTACTCGCGGAGGAGCGTCTCGACGCGGCGGGAGTAGCTTTCGAGGTACGGGCGCAGCTTCACGTCGGAGCGGCTGACGAAGAGTTCGAGCGTCACCGGCTCGTCGAGCCTGGTCACGATGCGCCGCGAGCCCGGCGAGAGGGTGAACGTCCGGTCGGCGGTGAGGTCCGCGCGGGCGCCGAAGGCGCCGAAGATCAGGTTGACGAAGAACGCGGCCGCGAGGACGGCGGCGGCGGCGAGGAAGGCTTGGGAGCGGTTCATGGCGGCGTTCAGCGGCGTTCGATGATGATGGTGCTCAGGCCCAGGCCGGCGAAGGCCACGGACAGGAAGTAGGCGATCGGCCGGACGTCGAGCAGGCCGAGGGTGAACGGCTCGAGGTTGCGCCAGAGGCCGAGGCGGCGGATCTCGTCGATCCCCGCGGGGCCGAAGAGGCCCGCGAGGAGCTCGTCGAACACGCCGTAGCCCACGAGCACGAGGACGAAGCAGGCGAGGAAGCCGGTGACGAAGGCGATGACCTGGCTGCGGGTGAGGGCCGAGGCCACGGCCGCGACGCCGAGGCAGGCGCCGGCGCAGAGCAGGGAGCCCGCGTAGCCGGAGACGATCACGCCCCAGTCGGGGTCGCCGAGCCAGCCGACCGTGAAGGCGACGGGCAGCGTCATGAGCAGCGCGCAGGCGAGGAAGAGCCAGGCCGCGAGGAACTTGCCGAGCGCCGCCTGCCAGACGGTGATCGGCCAGGTGAGCAGCAGCTCGAGCGTGCCTTGGCGGCGCTCCTCGGCCCAGAGGCGGGCGCCCGCGGCGGGGGCGAGGAAGGCCCAGAGCCACGGGTGGTAGAGGAAGAAGCGGTCGAGGCTGGCGACGCCGGATTCGTACAGGCCGCCGACGAAGAACGCGAGGGACACCGCGAAGGCGTTGAACACCGCGAGGAAGACGTAGGCGAGCGGGGTGCGGAAATAGCCGGCGAACTCACGACGGAGCATCGCGGCGAAAGGCTTGAGGCCGGGGGCGGCGGGAGCAGGGGAGGTCATGGGGGATGGTTCAGGCGGTGAGCTGGCGGAAGACGGCGTTGAGGTCGGCGCCGCGGGCGAGGAATTTCTCGCGGGACTCGTCGCAGCGGACTTCGCCCTTCGCGATCACGATGACGCGCGTGCAGAGCTCGCCCACCTCCTCGAGGATGTGCGTGGAGACGATGACCGCCTTGGTCGCGGCCATCTCCTTGAGGATGCGGCGCACCTCGTGCTTCTGGTTCGGATCGAGGCCGTCGGTGGGCTCGTCGAGGATGAGCACCTCCGGGTCGTGCAGCACCGCCTGGGCGAAGCCCACGCGCATGCGGTAGCCCTTGGAGAGCGTGTCGATGCCCTGGGCGGCGACCTCCTCGAGGCGGCAGAGGGCGAGGGTCCGGCGGACGCTCGCGGCCGGGTCGGCCAGGCCGCGCAGGTCGGCGGCGAAGCGGAGGAATTCGCGCACGGTCATCTCGCCGTAGGCGGGCGCGCCTTCGGGCGAGTAGCCCAGGTGCTGCTTGGCCCGGACAGGCTCTTCGGCGACGTCGAGCCCCGCGATGAGGGCGGCGCCCGCGTCGGCGCGGAGGTGGCCGGTGAGCATCTTCATCGTGGTGGACTTCCCGGCCCCGTTGGGTCCGAGGAAGCCGACCACCTCGCCGCGGTCGACCGAGAAGGAGACGTCGCGCACGGCGCGGAGGGCGCCGTAGGACTTCGACAGGTGCTGGGCTTCGATGAGGGGCATGGGGAAAGGTCAGCGGTTCTGCGGCGTGCCCTGCGAGGCCACGCGGATGCCGGCCTGCTGGAGCTTCTCGGAGATGCGCAGCAGGAGCTGCTGGTTGAACTCGAGCTGCTTGGCGGCCTGGGCCGGGAAATACCAGTACATCAGGCGGATGTTCACCGCCCATTCGCCGTACTCGAGGACGTGCACGAGGGGCGGATGGCTCGGCTGGGAGCCTTCGTGGCCCGCGAGCAGGCCGCGGATGATCTCGGCGGCTTCCTTCACCTTGTCGGCCGGCGTGTTGGCCTCGAGGTGCACGAGGTCCTGCGCGCGGATGAAGTCGCGGCGGGTCAGGTTGACGATCGGGCGCGTGGCGAGGTCGCCGTTCGGGATGGCGAGGCGCTGGCCGTCGAGCATCATGATGGTCGTCGAGCGCAGGCCGAGCGACTCGACCTTGCCCTCGTGGCTGCCGATGTTGATGACGTCGCCGAGCGTGAAGGGCTGGTCGACGATGAGCATCACCGCGCCGAAGACGTTCTTGATGGTGTCCTGCGAGGCGAAGGCCAGGCCGACGACCGCGCCCGCGAGCAGGCCGAGGATCGCGTCGGACGACTTCGGGTCGACGATCGAGATCGCCTTGAAGGCGCCGACCAGGACGACGGCGATGCGGATGACGGTGGAGAACATCGGCACGAGGATGTCGTCCAGCTTGTTCTCGGAACGGTCGGCGATCTTCTGGGCCCAGGCGATGGGCACGGCGAGCAGGTGGAAGACCGCCGTGGTGTGGGCGATCGAGCAGAGGAAGGCCCCGGCGACGGCGGCGAAGTCCAGCCAGCCGATGTGGGCGAGCTCGGGCTTGTTGTCCTTGATGAGGAAGAGCAGGGTGTAGGCCGGCAGGATCAGCGGCAGGGCCTTGCCGAGGGCCGCGACGGCGGCTTCGGCGATCGGGCTCTGGCCGAACTTGGTGGAGACCCAGCGCAGGACCTTGTCCGCCAGCCAGCCGGCCGCGGAGGCGAGGGCGACGTAGCCGACGGCATGGATGGCGATGGCGCTCCAGTCTTCCGGCGCCTTGGCCACGATGTTCTTGATGTCGCCGACGATGAAGTAGCTGGTCGGGGCGACGGTCGGGGCGGCGGCCGCCGGGGCGGCGAGGGGGGCGATTTGGGCGAAGAACATGGTCAGGGCGTGAAGGGGAGGTGCTATCTAGGGCGACCTTGGTCTGTTTTCAAGCGTCACCGAGCGTCCAATCCGCTTGATGCGGGGCGAGCCCCTTGCCACGCTGGACGGACCGGAATGAGCGAAACCAGCGAAAAAAAGCCCGCCAAGCCCGTGGTCCTGACCTGCGCCCAGCCGACCGGGCGCCTCCACCTAGGCAATTATCTGGGCGCCGTGCTCAACTGGGGCCGGATGCAGGACGACCATGAGTGCTACTTCGGCATCGTCGATCAGCACGCCATCACGGTCCCCTACGTGCCCGCCCAGCTCCGGGAGAACACCTACTCCTGCCTGGCCCAGTACGTCGCCAGCGGCCTCGATCCCGCCCGCAGCCGGCTGTTCGTCCAGTCCCACGTCATCGGGCACACCGAACTCGCCTGGATCCTCGGCTGCCTCTGCCCCCTCGGCCAGCTGGAGCGGATGACCCAGTTCAAGGACAAGTCGCGCAAGCAGGAGTCGGTCGACGCCGGCCTGCTGTTCTACCCCGTGCTGATGGCCGCGGACATCCTCCTGTACAACGCCGCCCTCGTGCCGGTGGGCGACGACCAGAAGCAGCACCTGGAGCTGGCCCGCGACCTGGCCGAGAAGTTCAACCACCGCTATTCCGACACCTTCAAGGTGCCCGAGCCCTTCATCTCCAAGGTCGGGTCGCGCATCATGTCCCTCCAGGACCCGACCGCCAAGATGTCGAAGTCGGACCCCAACCACGCGGCCACGGTCTTCATCACCGACCGGCCCGAGGAGATCCGGAAGAAGATCATGTCGGCGGTGACGGATTCCTCCGCCGAGGTCCGCGCCGGCGCCGACAAGCCCGGGGTCACCAACCTGCTGTCGATCATGTCGGCCTGCACCGGCCGCTCCGTCGCGACCCTCGAGGCCGAGTTCGCCGGCAAGGGCTACGGCGACTTCAAGAAGGCCGTCGCCGACGCCGTCGTCGCGATGCTCGACCCGGTCCGCCTGCGCTACGACGAGCTCATCAAGGACCGCGGCGAACTCGACCGCATCCTCAAGGCCGGCGCCGAGCAGGCGCAGGCGACCGCCTTCCGGACGTTGTCGAAGGTCCACCGCAAGGCCGGCTTCGTCGAACGGCCCCGCTAGGCCGCCCCCTTAACCCCGCATACCCCGATGAACCGCGAATTCGAGAAGCTGCTCAAAGAAAAATGGTTCCTGGTCGCCGCCGACCTCATCGCGGTCATGGCGATCCTCATCGCCATGCCCGACAAGCGCGACGGCCTCGACACCTTCCTGGTGATCTGCGCCATCCTCGCGGCCTCGCTCATCGTGGTGATCCCCGTCCTCAAGGACGGCGGCGGCAAGGCCGAGCGCCAGGCCGAACAGGCCCGCCTCCGCGCCAAGCTCGCCGAGGAGATCGACCTCCAGCGCGACAACATCCGCGCCGGCAACGAGGCGATGAACCGCCGGATCGCCGAAGCCGAACTGACCGCGCGCAAGTCCGCCGAGACGGCCGCCGCCGCGGTCGCGCAGCGCGCCTCCGCCGAGATCAACGCCCTCAAGGCCGCGCTCGCCGAGCTCGGCGCGAAGGTCGCGGCCGCCGAAGCCGCCGCGGGTTCCGCCGAGGCCGTGGATGAGCTGACCGCCAAGCTCGAAGACCTCGCCGGCCTGGTGCGCGGACTCGTCGCCGACGCCGATGAGGCCGCCGAGAACGCCGGCAAGGCCCGGGCCGAAGCCGCCCAGGCCCTCGAGTCCGAGCTCAAGTCCGTCCGCGACGAGCTCAAGAAGGCCGTCAAGTCCGCCGATAAGGCCGTCGACAAGCTGGCCGCCGGCCTGGACGCCCTGCGCGAAGAAGTCGCCGAACTGCGCGCCCGTCCGGCGGCGCCCGTCGAAGAGGAAGAAGCCGAGGCCACCGCCGCCGCTTCCGCCCCCGAGCCGGTCGCCTCCGCCGAGGAAGCCCCCGTCGAAGAGGAAGAGCCGGAGGAAGAGGAAGTCATCGAGGAGATCGAAGACGCCTCCGAGGAAGAGGCCGCGCCGGCCGCCGACGCCGCTCCTTCCGCCGCCGGCACCGGCACGTCGCTCATCATCAACCTCATGATCGGCATCGGCAACAAGCCGTTCGTCCGCGGCACCGGTCCCGGCCTCAGCCGCGACAAGGGCGTGCCGATGAGCTTCCTCGGCATCGGACGCTGGCAGTGGGTCTCGCCGGATCCGGAGGCGCCGGCCACGGTCGAGGTCTGGAAGAACGACCAGTCGCCGATGGGCGAAGCCTTGCACCTGCCGGGCGGCGAGCCCGTGGAGGTCGACGAAGGCCACTTCGGCGGCGCCTGACATGCTGAGCGTCCTCGGCCTCTGCGCTTGGCTGGCCGCGGCCGACCCGCTGCCGCCCCCGCCGCCGCAGGTCTATTCGAACGACACCGTCCTCGCGACGGTGACGGGCGAACGCGTCGCCGAGGTCAGCTTCGTGGCCGCGCATTGCGCGGCGCTGCAACGCCACCTGGAATTCACGCTCAACCTGCCGCCCGTGCCCGGCGCGGTCGCCCGCATCGAGATCGGCGACGTCCCGGGGCTCGCGCCCGTCGACACGCGACTCGTCGGCGGTTCCGTCCTGCTCGTCCTCCGGCTGGGTTCGGCGCAGGAGGCGCCCGAACGCGCCGCGCAGGCCGCCGCGCAGGCCTGGCTGGCGCGCGTGGCGCTGGCCGGCGGCCGGCCGATCGCCGAAATCGAGCCCTGGACGCGGCAGGCCCTCGCCTGCGAGATCCTCACGCAGCTGCGTCCCTCGTTGAACGACTACTGGTATCGCGAAGGCCGACGCGAGATCCCCGCCGCGCTCGACGAGATCGTCGCCGGCCGCGCGCCCGACCGGGAGGCGCTGCTGTTCTGGCGGGCCTTGCGGCGTTCGCTCGGCGCGCCCGCCGACCAGGCCAAGGGTCTGATCGCGTCGGCGCATGGCCAGTCCGTCCGCAAGCGGCTCGCCGACCTCACGAAGTCGCCCGAGGAGTGGTGGCTGCTCCAGCGCGCCGAGCTCCTGCTATCCCGCGAACCGGTCAGCCTCGGCCTGCGTGAGTCGGCCGAATCGCTCGACGACATCACCCGCTTCGTCTTCGACCTCGGCGCCGGCGACGTGCTCGTCTCCGGCGCCGACCTGCCCAAGCACCGTTCT
>Ga0194123_10007616_pt1 | contig 10726 bp, 17 predicted proteins | sample TA2MahsurfametaG_5_FD_155479 | JGI IMG/M metagenome (GOLD analysis project Ga0194123, IMG submission 155479) | Freshwater microbial communities from Lake Tanganyika, Tanzania - TA2015023 Mahale A surface | ecosystem: Environmental > Aquatic > Freshwater > Lake | place: Tanzania: Lake Tanganyika... | reverse complement strand
GCCCCCGGCGGAAACCGGAGGCCAGTCGCTTCAGCACCGTTGATCAGAGATCAACGTTGAGGATCCGAGTCGGGGTGCCGGCAAAGCTGAAGTTCAGCGTTGCCTCCGAAGGATCATCGGGCGTCACGTTGGCATCGAAGCCTTCGATCGAAATCGGCGCTTCGATGTAGCTGGAAGCCACGTCGTCCGGCATCGGATTGATGATGTTGCCGTCGCTGATCGTGTCGATGTAGAGCTTCACGCGAGCACCATCCTGCGAGCGCAGCATGGAGTTGGCCAGCAGCCGAGACGACAGGCTGGTCTGGTCGCGTGAGAAGCGAACAGTCATCGAGCCGGTGCCATCGGCGTAGCCAGCCTGCCGGGTGCGGAAGGCGGCGTACTTGCCCTGGCCTTGGCCGATGCCAGCAGGCAGCGAAGTGGTATCAAGCTGCTCACGAGTCATGTTGATCGTGAAGCTCGACACCTGCGCCACTGCAGCAAACTCGGCGTAGCTGATGCGAATGTGACCGCCGGGGCTGTCAGTCGGCAGCGGCGTGATGGTCGCCACCGTGATCTGGAAGCCGGCCCCAGTGCCGCCGAGCAGCGAGTTGGGAGCGGTCAGCACGTCACCCACGGCGTACTTCACGCCGCCTGCGCCGGGAGCAGTGTCCAGAACGCAGGCAGTGACACCGCCGCCGGACACGGTGATGTCAGCAATGGCGCCCGTGCCGTTGCCACCCGTGAGAGGGACGTTGGCGTAGGTGCCGTTGACGTAGCCGGAGCCATTGACGCGGGCGCCGAAGGTGAGCACCGCACCACGGTTGGAGGCCGGAGCGCCGCCGTCAGCATTGAAGGAGACGGGGGTGCCACCCAGGGACGCCAGGATCTGAACCTGAGTCGGCTGGGTCAGGCCGATGTAGTAGGTGGTGCCAGCGGTCAGCTCGGAATCGAGCACGCCGCCTTCAGGCATGAAGGTAGCTCGGAATCGAGCACGCCGCCTTCGGGCATGAAGGTAACGGGATCGCCCGGCTTGAAGTCGTGGGTGACAGGCACCTTCACGAAGCTGGAGCCAAGCGGAAAGTCGGTCAGGTCGAGCAGACAGTGGCTCGTGCCGGCGGGCTTGAACCAGACCGACCCATCCTGCCCGGTGAGGACAGATTGAGTGCAGGAAACAGGCATGGTGCCTCGTTGGAAAGATCAGGGCGGGGGCGTCCGATCTCGCGGCCACTGGCCGGTTGCCCTGAGTCTAGCTCCGGCGCGGCTCGTCGTCGTTCATGATGTTCGTCGCCAGCGCCAGCGCGTTCATCCCGAGCGCCGTCCATGCGCCAGCGGCGATGTTCCGCGACTCGTTGCAGCCTTGGCCGCCGCCGTTCGCCGCGCACGCCGCCCAGTCCACGGTGTTGATGACAGCGCCAGCGGCGACCCCCGCAGCAGCGGTGATCAGCGCCGCCTTGACGATGCCGGGGGTCACTTGCCGTATCCCTTGGGCTTCGGCTTCGGCTTGCCCTTGGCGGCAGGCTTGCGGGCGTGGGCAGCGGCCTGCTGGCGCTCGCGTTCGATCCGTTGTGCCATGGCCAGGGGTCCGTTGGGATCTGCGGCCTCAGCATAGCCCGGCGGCTCAGTGATGCCACCGCCAGCGAGAATCTGTGTCCAGTTCATGCTGTGTTATCAGTAATCCCAGCGTACACGAGGCCGATTCGCTCTGATGCCAAGATGAACGAATCCCTTGGGCGCACCGTATCCGAGGCTGTATGGCCAGTTGCTGTCACACCAATCCTGCACAGCTTTCGTATCTACGCCTCTGATGTAGAAATCAACGGCACCGACTCCGGGGGCGTTGTATAGGTGCTCGGAGCCGCTGGCGCCACCGACAGAACGATTGATCGCAGGCGGGCGATAGCCGCTGGTGATAATCACGGGCTTGCCGCCAAACTTTGCACGGCAACGTTCCATAAACGCAGCAAGCTCAGCGGCAGTGTCTACCTGATGCTGATGGTTAAAGCGACGTGCTTCCTGATCCAGCGCGAACTCGCCAAGCCGAATGTGCGGCGTCAGTCGCGTTGAGAATGGGGAGCCAGGCAGCACGCGACCTGGGGCTGGATCGGAATTGTCTCGATACTCTTTGATCCATTCGTTGTCAGCGCCCAGCAACCCAGGGCGTGCCGCAAGCATCTGCTTGCGAAGATTCAGCAACCCTTTGCGCTGCCCCTCCAGCCCTTTGTAGTTGCTGAAGAAATTAAGGAACTGTTCTTCGGTCAGTAGATCAAGAGTCATTTCTTTCTTACTTCCTCAAGGATCTGCTTAAGATAGACGCCATGTTCAGTGATTGACGTTTCCAGCTTCTTGATGTCTTCGTCCTGCCGTGCGTTTGTCTGCTCGTGCTTGATGTCAGCAGCCTGTGCGGCTTCCATGCTGTAGCCGAGATCGTTCAAGCGCATGGCGCCGCTCCAGACGCCGAGCGCGATGATCCCCAGGACGCCCGTGATCGCCCAGCGGGTCACGTCCATCTGGACCTGCACCCACTCAAACTCGGGCGGCACGTTCCGCCGGCTCGGCAGCGGTCTGCGGGTGGCGAAGAATCCCATGGCCGAGCGGCGTCTCCTGCGAAGGACCGGAGCCAGCGGAAAGAACATGGCCGGCTCGGCGTGCAAGCCGATTCTACTGCGGCCACGCAGCAGGCGCCGTGCCGGCCAGGGCGGTGGTGATGGCGACGAAGATCGCTTCGCGTTTCATCGTCATGGCTGCAGCGTGTAGAGGCCGCTCAGCTCGTGGGCATCCATCAGCCCCAGCAGCTCGCCAACCTGCGCCGGGTCAGACTGGCTGCCGATCAACTCCATCAGCCGCCAGATGGCCTCCTGAATGTCGGCCTGATTCGGGTAGCCAGCGATGGCCTCAATGATCTCGACCCGAAGCCGCAGCAGCCGCAGCTCCACGGCATCGGAGTAGCGGGCCATGCTGACCAGCCCGGCCCATGCAGCGGTGGCCTTGAAGTCGTTCCAGAAGGTGGCGTAGTTCGGGTCCATCAGTAGGCGGCTTCCACGTAGATCCGTGCCAGCGTCATGGAAACGGCAGCGGCAGCAGTGTGCGCCGTGCCGTTGCTCATCTGGCACTGCGGCGACATGTAGGTGGTGTTGCCGGGCAACGTCGTTGTGCTGCTGCCGGTATAGCTCACGCTGTTCACGATGTCATCCAGCCTGTAGAAAATCTCAGTCCCGTTCGGCGGGCAGTACATCATGAAGTCATAAACGTTATTCGCCGCGATGGCATTTGTCAGGTTGATGGCCGTCTTGGTGGTCGTCGTGCCGTCCCTCGTTACGAGGTTGAACGCGCCCGAGCCGCTGGCCGGATTCGTGGTGTCGTGCCACAGACCTACGGTGTGGTTCGCCACGGTGTCCGACGTGCAGATTGACGTGGTGGCGCCAGCACCCTGTAGGCCCGCAAACATCCTGATGGTCGGGCCTGGGTAGATGCCAATGCCGAACCGCGCAAAATAGAAGAACCCACCAACGCCTGCCGCGTTGCCCCTGACAAACGCCATCTCTGCCGTGGTATTCATCCTGACGCCAAGTTGCTGGTTCTGTGTCGTCACCACGTTGGTGTAGCTGGTGCGACGCATCCGCGTCTGGAAGTTCGTGATCGCCGGGGCCGTATGTGACACCGTGCCGCCGGATGTCCATGCCGTCTGAAAAGCGTTACCGCCCGTGCCGGTCGTGCCAGACTGCGGGCTGAACATCATGATGTTGTTTGAGAAAATGCTGGGCTGCAGCACCATGGCGTTGCCTGTTGGCCCCTTCATCGCCAGCATGAAGCGATCAGCCTTTGAGACCGGGTATACGATCAGGCTTGATGCTTCTGCCGCTGCTGGTGCGCTACTGGGGGCAATGAGCTGCAGGTTGTCGCTGCTGATCTCGACATTCGCCGCACCGGCCAACGCGCCGCCGCTGTTGTATTGAACCTGCGTGTTACTGCCGCCGGCTGATGCGCTGCCGCTAGCCTGATCAACCCATTCGGTGTCAAAATCGGTGTTGCTGTTCTTCGCCAAAACCTGCCCAGTAGCGCCGCCAGCGGGAACGCCCACGCCATCGCCATCGGCGCCAGCGGAGCCAGGATTGCCTTGCGGACCTTGGGGGCCGGCCGCACCCGCTGGCCCTGTGTCGCCTTGCGGACCTTGGGGGCCGGCCGCACCCGCTGGCCCTGTGTCGCCTTGCGGACCTTGGGGGCCGGCCGCCCCTGTCGCGCCAACAGGGCCAGGATCCCCTTGCGCCCCCTGCGGACCAGTCGCCCCCGCCGGCCCTGGGACGGTCGAATCAGCGCCCGGCGGCCCCTGTGGCCCTGTCGGTCCCGTGGGTCCAGCAGGGCCTTGGGGGCCTGGGACAGTTGAAGCTGGGCCAGCAGGGCCTTGGGGACCGGCGGGACCGGCGGGACCGGCGGGACCGGCGGGACCGGCGGGACCGGGAACGGTCGAATCGGCGCCGGGTGGCCCCGCAGGGCCTTGAGGCCCGGTCGCCCCGGTCGCCCCTGTGGCACCTGCAGGACCAGCGGCCCCCTGCGGACCAGTGGCACCAGCAGGCCCAGCAGGCCCAGCGGCGCCAGCAGGCCCAGTAGGACCAGTAGGACCAGCAAGCCCTTGGGGTCCGACCGGCCCAGGCAAGCCATCGAGTCCATCAGCGCCGGGCAGTCCCGGCTCGCCCTGCGGCCCTCGCGGGCCACCGATCGCCACGCGCACGCCACGAACACCTGCACGCTCCTGCACGCGCACTTTGACGACGTTCTTGACTGTGCGAACAACTGTCATGGCGGTGCTTCGGTCACATTGCGGTCGAGAATTGCAAGCCCTTGCAGATAGTAATCACGATCGCCACTTGGCATTACAGCCAAAAGATCCCAGTAGCCGTTTTTGGTGACAGGCTTCGTGTCATCCCAGTCAGCACGCACGCGAATCTTGCACTCGATGGAATCTGGATTATCGGGATCTTCGCCCTCCACCAGTACGTCATCAACAACGACTGTCAGCGCAAGCAGCAAGGTCTCCCGCTTGTCGCTCGTCCAGATTGATGCGTGAAACTCAACGCCAGTTGCATCAAACGGCAGCCAAAAAGTTTCTTCCAGCGTTGCACGCTGCGGAATGATCAGTTTGTAATCGCCGGGGATGACTGTCATGGCTGCATTATAGAGACCGGTAGCTTGCTCGGATCGAGCAGCTCAGGCGGGCCTGGAAGTGCGGCGCTGACTGCAGTGGCGTCAAGCGAGGCCCGCTGATCGGCCCCACGCGGGCCACCACCTCGGCGTCATGCGCATACAGCTCTGCGTTGATCCGCGCCAGCGCCACCAGCATGGCCTCGCCCAGCGCCTGCGCCCGGCCCGGCCCTTTCCCCTTGGGCACGAAAATCTCCACGATCAACGTGCCCATAATGCGCTCCATCATGCCGCCAACCGTCAACTCGTGCATGTCGCCATAGCTCAATCGAACTAGCGCAAACTCTCTCTCACCTTGCTTATCAGCGTAGTAAGCGTTGTCTGTGTAGACAGGAATTGGATCGCCGGTAAATGCGGCAAGCGCATCTTCTACGACGACTTCGTAATAGCGACGGATTTTCTGCAGTGCGTAGCCGCTCATCGCTGTGTCCTCGCTACCGCCGATCGAGCGCCATCGCGCACGTCTTTGGCGAATTGCCCGCCTTGCGCGTAGTTCACATACCAATCACGCTCAGCGGTTGATACCGCACCGCCGGGCGCAGAGCCATCAACTTCACCACGAAATGCGCCTGTGCGTTCGCCCTGATCCACAATGTCGCCCTTCGGCGGTGTTGCAGGCCGAATCCACACGCCCGGCTCCAGATCCATCGCTTCCGGCGCATAAGGCGATTCATTGCGGATGCTGTAACCGCGCTGCGGGTCACTGCCTGGCTTCGGTTGACTTAGTTTCGGCACAAAGCCGCCTTCCTGCGCGGGCTCAACTGATGGCCCGATCGGGTCTGCCAGCCAACGTGTACGGAACTTGCCGCTGTAGTTCGGGCTGATTTCGGTGACAGCATTGACGACACGGCTTGTAGCGATACGCGCCTGGATGTTCTGCCTGCGCTGAATGTCGGGCACCACGCGATCAAAGCCTTTTTTTGCGCTTCCGGGTCGTCTCATTGCGGCCTCGCCATCACGATGTACGCCACAGCGCTGTCGCCACGAAACTGTTTGACTTCGACAACTCGTGCTACGACTGTCGCGTCATTTTCCATGTACTCAAACTCATCGTCAACGCGAATCGGCTCATCGCCAATTACGTCGGGGTCAGGAATGATTTTGACATCTGTTTTCTGCGTCAGTGCCGACACTTCTTCGGGCTTGACAGGCGAAATCACGGCTTTCAGCGGCAGCCGAGTCGTCGCTGTCGAGATTTCTCCGGTGTCAGTGTCATACTCGGCTTCGCCCGAGCGGATGAACACCATGTCAGATCCGAACTTGCGGACCAGCATCCCTGCAGTTCTGCCGAAGATTTTATCGATTCTGCTCATGTCAGCCTCGATAACGCCGAATCATGCGGCTATCGCCAAAGTCCACCCAGCAGGCGAGCATGTCGCGCAGCCACGGGAACGCACGGATCAGCGCCGGGTCGGTCTCCTTGGTGCCGTTAGACAGCCGCGCCGCTGGCGGGAAATACTCGACCGTGACTGCACCTTCCACCCGCTCCTGCTTCGTGAGCCCGGAGGCGCCCTCAGCGGCCTCCGCAGGGACCAGCGCCCCTTGGTTCCGGTGCAGCGCCAGCGCCAGCTCACAGAAGGCCATGCCGACGCTGTAGGGCAGCGCGTCAGCGGTCGCTTCGATGCCGTTGCATGTCACACCCACCCTGGGCAGCTTGCCCGTCTGCGACGGGTCGGCCTTCTCGCCGTTCCAGTTCAGCGTCTCAAACCACTGAGTCGCCTGCCCGATCGCCAGGTTCTTCTGCGGGGTCGTCAGCGCGGCCCACGCCGCAGCGTTCTGTGACGCCACGAAGTAGGCGTCAACCTCAGCGAGCGTCAGCGGCGGCGTCAGGACGGCGATCGGCACGGCCCAGCGCCGAGAAGTGCCGCCAGTCTACGGCCTCCCGCCCTCAAGGCGCCAGATCAGCCGCTGCAGATACCAGTGGGCCTTTTTGGCATCCTCCAAGGGATTCCCCTTGAGCCATAGACGCAACAGATACTTTAGCGCTTGCCCATGGGCGTAGCCATCTTCGGCTGTCAGTGCAGATTTGATGGCATCTTCGATGATGTCGATGGCCTCTGCTTTCCCCGCCGTGTAATGCGGCGGATGGTTGACGAAATCAGGTTTTTCGGTCAAAAAAATGGGGGCCGAAGCCCCCAGAGGATACCACAGATCAGGTGATCAGGGATTGACCGCAAGCGGCGTGTTGACAACCATCCGCACGATGGGGATGAGCTTGGCGCCTTGCGCGTAGGCCATCGTCCAGTTGCCGGCAGTGCCGAGCTGGGCGTTGGTGGGGCTGCCGAGCGGGCCGCCGTAGGTGAGGCCGGGGATGCCGAAGCTGTAGTGAATGTCAGGAGACATCATCCACTGCTTCGACTCTAGGTTGTATCCGTAGTCGATGTTCAGGTCTTCCTGAACACCCTGCTTGATGGCACCGGGCTCAAACAGGTAGACGGGATACTTGTCACCGTTGACAGCATCAGTGGTCGGCACAAGCCGATCGTCAACCACCGTGCGGAGACCCGCAAAGTAGGCAACGTCGGTATCGGTGACGCCGATGCCGCCAGCGCCCCACGCAGGAGTCGCGGTCACGGAGGTCGAGCTTGCCCAAGTGAGCATCCCGATGTCCTGCAGATAGTGAGACACGTCGCTGTGCATCGCAATCATGCGGAGACGCTTGGAACGCTCACCCAGCTTCGCCTTGGCGCGGGTAACCGAAGAGGAAGTCAGGAAGTTCGCCGCCGTGGACGGGCCGGCGCCAGTGCGGCTGACGTTCAGCACGTTGCTCACCAGCGGACCGCCAGAGGCGAACACGCCAGCCAGCATGGTGATGAGCGTGTTGCTCTTGTGAGCAGCGAGCCCTTCACCCAGATAGCGGGCAGCGGCGCCCAGCGGGTCGATGCCGGAACCGAGCTGCGACAGCTTATCCGCAGCGACCAGGAAGCCCCGGTGCATGATCGGATAAATCTGCGTGCGGCTGTTGACCTTTTGCGGGGTCAGGTGACCGGCGCCGCTTTGGCCCCAGGTGTCATTGGATTCAATGACTTCCTCAAAGGGCTCAAACGGCAGAACCAGCGGCAGCGTGGTGCTGATACCACCTTCGCGGCAGTCCAGATTGGCGTCGCGGGTGATAATGCCGGAGTTGGTGAACGCAAACTGCGAGAAGATTTCCTCGTAGACGGCGGCCTTGAAGCGCTCATTGGCGATCAGGTCACCAAGGAAAGTGCTACCCCAGTTGGGAGTACCCCGCGTGCCGATGGCTACGGGAGTAGGGGTCGAAAAATCCCCCAGGTTTTGAAGTGCCATGTTGGCTCAAAAGCGATGTTGGTGTTATCGCTGCGCGGCTTTCTGCCGGTTGGCTTCTTGCCGAAGAATCGCGGCCTTCTCCGGCTCTCGTGTTTCCAGCGCCAGTTGCATAGTCAGGTTACCCGTGATGTACGGGTTATCACTTGGCGGAATGTTGGTGCTGCCGACTGCAGCGTTCGATGCCCCCATGCCGGGGGCGCCGCCCGCGACAAAGAAGTGTTCGTAGCCGCTGTTGGCTTGCTTGAGAGTCGGAAGAAACTCGCTCAGTGACTGCTCGACGCCCCCGTTAAGCGCCACCGGCGTTCCTTCTTTGTCCCGAATGATGCCTTCCGCTTCCAGCAGCTTCAGGAGCTGCTTGGGATTCACAACCTGACGATCGGCCTGAATCTGCTCTAGCGCGGTCTGCTCCAGCCGTTGCCGGGCCGACTGCTGCTGCATGGACTCGATGTCCTTGGTGAGCTTGCTGATTTCCTTGGCCTTGTCCTTGAGCGCCGTCTGAGCAGCCTCAAGATCAGCCTTGAGCTGCTGCACGAGAGCCGGGTAGTCGCCTGACTGCTCCAGCGTTTTCGCCTTCTTCGTCGCGGCTTCGTCCTTGATCCGCTGCAGCTCTGCCGACATCTCGCGGAGGCGATCGTTCAGCTCGGCGTTCTTGCGACCCTGCTCAGTGCGATCTTGCGTGAGAAGCTCGATCTTGCGTTGCAGGTCAGCGACGTTCGGATTTGGCGGCACTGCAGCAGGTGGCGTCACGGACGCGGCCTGGGGATCCACGGGATCGGGTGCAGCGGTGCTCATCGCATACGTTGAAGGCACCTCTACTGTACACGATGCAGCCCGAAGCGGGAAGCTCAGGCGGAATTGCTCTTATCCGCTCCTGATGGTGTAGGATTATCAGGCAACTCACCCACACCTACCGACAACGTGGAAACTGCCCTCACTGGTGCCGAACTCGCCGCACAGGCTCAGGCACTCGCCGCCGAAGGCTGCACTGAAGCCGAAGCCGCTATCGCTTGCGGCTACTTCTCCGAGAAGGATGGCCAGCGCCGCCCCGCTGTTCTGCGCTTCCTGCGCGGCCTGATGCAGGCTGGCGTTTCCGTCGCCTTCACCAGCAAGCGTGCCGCGCCGCAGTACGACAACCATGTGCGCGTCACCAAGCTGGGCCAGCTCGTCGTCGGCCCCCGCTTCACCCGCGCCGTCTCCGGTGCCGGCGATCTGTACGAGATCACTCACACCGAGGACTACGGCCAGATCGTGCTGACCAAGGTGCGCGAAGAAGTCGCCGCTGAGCTGATCGAGACCGGCAAGGTCCGCAAGCAGCGGAAGTCGAAGGCCGCCGCTACCGAGACTGCCGCTGAAGAGCAGGTGCTCGTCGCTTGATCTGATCAGTCCGACCACCGTTAGACGTTGATTGCGGCTGTGCAGCCATTTTCTGCATAGCCGCTTTTTCTTGGTTATCCGTAATCTCTTTCATCTTGGCGTCAATGTCGGATGCTAGTTTGTCCACATCGGCAGAATCCGGCAGAATCTCGCCGTATTTGAGAATCTGCACGAACTCCTTAGTTGGCAGTTGACCTTCTTTGTGCAGTGTGCCGATAACAGAAACGTCCTGCCCAAGCAGCCGCGAGAAGTCAAAGTCACGATCCAGCGTCAAGACTGGCGGCTCTTTGCCGGCATAGAGTGCCGCCAGCTCAAACATCTTGTTCAAGCAGCGTTCCAGCTCCATCGAAATCAGCGCCAGCGTGCTGTTGGCTTGTGCCTGATCGATACGCTTGGCGCCTTCCGACTCGGCCACCATCTTCTGTCCAACCAGCTTGGTCGTGCCCAGTGTCGCCATCTGCTGCTCCAGATCCTCCAGCAGCTCCTTCTGCGCCTGATACGCTGCCGGATCAGTTGTCAGATAGTAGGCTTTGTTGCCGGGATCTAGCCTGAGTGCGTAGTTGACACCAGCGATCAAGAAGTTCGCATTTTCATGCGCTTCCAGAATCAACTGCTGCATTGCAGCGATATGAATACTGTGCAGCCGATCAGCTTGCGCTCGGAAGTGCGCCAGATTGATGTACGCCAGATCAATCAGCAGCGGCGTTGACATCATCATGCCGCGACGGTTTGTGTAGAGCGTCACCAGCGGGATTTCCTTAATCTTGCCAGCGCCGTAGGTGCTGCGCTCCACTGCGATCAGCTCGCCTTCGCTGTGCAGCTCATAACGACCTGGATAGATCACGCGCATCTGCTCGATCGTGCGCTCCATGTAATCGTCTGTCGTCTC
>Ga0194123_10007614_pt1 | contig 10727 bp, 11 predicted proteins | sample TA2MahsurfametaG_5_FD_155479 | JGI IMG/M metagenome (GOLD analysis project Ga0194123, IMG submission 155479) | Freshwater microbial communities from Lake Tanganyika, Tanzania - TA2015023 Mahale A surface | ecosystem: Environmental > Aquatic > Freshwater > Lake | place: Tanzania: Lake Tanganyika... | reverse complement strand
GACCGGAAGGAGGGGTCTAAAGTCGGCATCAACAAACGGATAGCTGCCACAGGCATAAGAGGGGCTGCTAGCACTGTTCAGAAGAGCTCACCGTTTGTTTTCCGTTTCACCCACAGGCAGCCGATGAGCGCGGGGACAACCAGCTCGGCGGGGCGGGCGAAGATGGATGGGGGAAGTGTTGGTAGGGTCTTGATGGCTATGGGAATGGCTTGCCGGTGGTTGAGTGGAGACTATTGGCATATTCGAGGAAGAAGGTTCTGCGCAAGAGTAGATCCAAGAGATGCTGATTTACGCAGATCTTGACAACCTCCAAGTCGATCACCTAGTTGAACTTTAGCTAACCCTCGGGCACCCCAAGCAATGGCAAGTTGCTGATTACCCTCAATAGCATTTGTGAAATCAGCAATTGCTCCTTGCCTATCTCCAAGCTTGAGTTTCACATCGCCTCGGTTATAAAATGACGTCACTCTGACCTGTAGCTGCTTGTCTTTAGTAGCTAACGAGGACAATGCGATTGCTTGAGTATAATCATCAATGGCTTCATATCGTTCACCCGCAACAGACCTGGCAAGACCTCGATTATAATAAGATATGGGGTCCTTTGGATCAACAGTTATAGCCTTATCAAGATCAGCAATTGCACCTTTAATGTCACCTAAGGATGTTTTATAACCACCGCGTAATTGATAAGCATCGTCATATGTTGGATCAATAGAAATTACTTTGTCAATGTCATCAAGTGCTCCATACTTGTCGTCTGACTCACTCCTAATATATGATCGTCCCATATATGCATCAGCAGATTCTGGGTTAATAGAAATTGCTTGATTAAATTCAGCAAGCGCCCCTTGCTTGTCGCCTAGTTTATACTTAATATATCCAAGGTTGAGATAAGCCTTATAAAATTTTGGATTTAGCGCAACAGCTTGGTAAAAGTCCTCAATCGCCCCCTTATTGTCACCTAAATTAGACTTAGCATAAGCACGATAGAAATAAGCTTCCGAGCTTTTTTGGATTTTTAGAGCTTGATTGGAAAGTTCAATGGCTTCCTGTTCGCGACCCTTTTTACGGAGGAGGTTCCTGGCTTGTGCCAGTCTGTCATCAACACTCATAGGTTGGAGAGCAGAAGCAAGAATGTTCTCGCCAAGCGCAAATTTACTATAGTAACTAATAGGAACACCCTGATTGGTTCCAGTTGCGATAGCCTTCCCACTTTGCATACTGATTTGATCAGCCTTCTCCGCCTTACCGTGAATGCCAACAAGCTCACCCTTAGCATTAAGAACAGCACCACCACTCACTCCAGGAAGCGTCTGGTTGTCATACAACAGTTGATAACCGTCTGGAATGGCGACAGTTGCATTGGCAATCACATCACCCTTGATAAGGCGAAAAATACGGGTTGGCACTGCTGAAGTCGGCAGTGGGAAACCAGAAACAGCAATACTGCTACCACTGCTGACGCTTTTCACATCTCCAACCCGTGCCACCTCATACGACGCTGAGCTTGAAAACGTCAGCACTGCCATATCAACCTGCCCTAACCGTTTGGTACTGCCTTGCTCAAGTGGATACCGCAGACCATCAAAGGTATAGATATCAAGCTCTTCACCAGGTCGCTGCCCACTGACCACGTGCCAAGCAGTCAGCACCGTGTAGCGGTTGCCGTCACGCTTGACCAAGACGCCTGAACCTTGCGTGGCACCCTCAATCCTTACGGTTATGGCTTGTGCGACCTTGCCTATAGCCTCTTCGCTCTGTGCATATGTAGGTGCCTCAGAGACCAACAGGGAGGCAGTAGAGACCATCGCACCCAGAAGCAGTGGTTGGGCTGCAGGAAGCAGTAGAGCAGCAACCAGGGCAGGTAAGCGGCGCATCTATGAGTAAATGCCTTAACTAGCAATACCGCATCATTTTGGCACTGGCAGCAGGTTTACGGCAATATCGATCTGGACACAAGCGCTTAGGTATTGGAGTTAGCAAATCTTCGGAATTCACTTGCTGTTTAGTTAGAAACTACTATTTTGGAACATAATATAAAAAGACTGCCTACGTATAGCTACCAAGAAAAGTATGGAATGAAGAATATACATCACGACATCATCACCAAAGTGGCTGATCTCTTAATGGAGCATCTCGCGGACCTGGGAGTGGTATGTTGTAAGGCTGCTTTGGTTTAATTGGACGATATGGAGCTCCTGGGGATGGATCGTTTTTATCAATTGGCTTAACTTTTGGCTTACCGATTTTGCAGAGTCCTAAGGGTTCACAAAACGCCTCAATCTTTACAAGTCCAAAAACAAAACCTGAAAATAATAGTACTAACAACAATGGCTTAGAGCAAGCTCGTAAATACAAGTAATTCTTATTTGCCGTAGATTGTCGAGACTGCGGGTTTTGCAAATTTTCATCAGCCACTTCAACCTTAATATTCTCAAAGATTGTGGCTGGCAAGTTCGATGATACACAATCATGATCTTCTTCGTCATGAATTGCAGTGCGTTCATCGTCAAAATCTGGATGACTAATATCTGTATTTTTATTAATAAATGCAGAGTTATAACCATTTATGAGTTCTTTGACACGCTTGACAACAGAGCTCGATAATTGAGTTGCAAGTTCAAGCTCGATCGAGGCTAGAACTGGCTGACTAATAGCTGAGTTTGATAAAAAATATCCAACAAACCCTGGGGCACGAGATAGTATCTCAGTAGCTAAATTAAGATCACTGTCGGCGCCTATGGTTTCACGTGCTATGTCAATAAATTGTGGCAACGAAAGAGGGGCATTGTTTGCTATACGAAGCTGGAGCTTTTGACCAGTTATAAAATCCGTAGACATTTGTTGCTTCTAAATGCAAATAAATATTTCTAAAAGGAGCATAGCATGCTCAGCGGGGCTAATTTCGGTTGTTACACCTGCTATTTATGCAACCCCGTTGGTCGAGAGCGATTTGTTTTGCCGCCATGGCGGGCTGCGCACTAGCAACACAACCGGCAATTGCAAACGAGTATAAGATTGTTGCAGACGCGGCAGCTGTACTTATCAGGACATACGATCCGGTTGTTGGAAGAACTCAAACCATATTTGGAGCTAAATCTGGTGTAAGTACTCCATGCGGTCTGACAACAAATGGAGAATTTGAAGCCTTCCACTGCGGCGGAGGTAACGCGAGCGTAATCGTCCTTTCGGAAAAGTTCTTAGAACTTGTGGGTAGCAGATTTGGGAAGGAGGCAATTGCCGCAACAGTTGCTCATGAATTTGGACATGCTCGTCAATATTGGAAAACTGGATTTACCGATGACAAGATCTGGACAGAAGTAGTGGACGAGCTTCAGGCTGATTGTGTGGCAGGAGTCTACATGAAAAGAGCTGCGCCTTTTCCATTAAGCGAACAGCAGGTTGATAATGTCTCCAATTTTATGAAAGCGATTGGAGATTATGCGATTTCAGAGCGAGATTGGCACGGCACCCCTCAAATGCGCTCGGTAAGCTTCAGATTTGGCTACAGAACTGGAAATCTTGACAACTGTCTTGCAAGCGATTCAATGAATTGGGGCAAGATTGGTGAGCGGATTGAAAAAGAGGTAGATAAAGCGCCCGAAACCATTGATTCCATAATTAAATGGGGCAAGGATATATTGAAGTAAGCAATGAATAATGATCTATTTTTGAATGTATATTATCATGAGGCAGTACTAACATTTCATCTTAATGCGGGTGTTTATTGCGTTGGTCGATCGGATGAGTCGGATGTAAAATTGCCTTCCGATTGGACTATTGTATCGAGCGTCCATTTTCAGATCAAAATTGATGAGGATCGCAATATCTATGTAAAAGATGGTTTAGGCGGTAGTCCAAGTACTAATGGCACAAGAATCAATGAGCGATTTATTGGTTCGTCCAAATGGTATCTCTTGGCTAAAGATGACGAATTAGCTATAGGAAGAGACCCAAAGAATTGCATTTGTCTCCGCATAGCAGAGAAGGGGGCGGACCTTGACAAAGCGCAAAAATATCATTCAAGTGATAATCCTACAGACCTTACAATCGGTCGTGATCCAAGTTGCACCGTAACTATTGACGGACCTACAATATCCAGGTGTCACGCAATTATACGTGGGAGAGCGGGCAGATATAGGCTTATTGATAATAGTTATAACGGAACATACGTTAATGGTTGCAAAATTAGTAGGTCTGTAGACCTGCTGATTAATGATGAATTAAAAATAGGTACTTATATATTTAGATGGGATGGCAAAGATCTGATTATGCAGACCAGCGGTGGACACTACCGAATTGACATCAATAATCTTAGTCTTAGAGGCAGAATAAGCGGCACAAGTTTTTCTATAGAACCGGGACAACTTGTGGCATTTGTTGGCGGAAGCGGTGCAGGTAAGTCGAGTTTACTAACAACAATTGCCGGTCACAATATGGATTATGAGGGTTTTATTGAAATCAATGGTACTGAATTGAGGCAATGCTACATGTCAATAAAGCAAGATATAGGTTTTGTCCCTCAAGATGATATTGTTCATGCCGATTTGACTGTAGAAGAAGTACTTCGTTACTCTGCACGACTGAAATTACCAGACCCAGAGTCTCAAAGAAAAGCGATTGAGAAAATACTTACTGATCTCGATATAGGACACCGACGCAAAGCAAAAATACGTGATTTGAGTGGTGGGCAAAGAAAGCGTGTAAGTATTGGTGTTGAGATGATAGCTGATCCGCGAATATTATTCCTTGACGAGCCAACATCTGGTCTTGATCCAGGCTTGGATAAGAGGATGATGGAACTTCTTCGTAAATTGGCAGATGGAGGCAGAACAGTGGTTCTTGTGACTCACGCAACTAATAATGTTATGCTTTGCGATCAGGTTATCTTTCTTGGTAGGGGTGGATATCTCTGTTATGCGGGTCCTCCAGCCAATTGTGCACCTTACTTTGGTGTTGTAGGTGACTTTGCCGATGTTTATCAGAAACTTGAGGTATCAAATATTGAAATAGAAAAGATGTCAGAGTCTTTTGCAAAAAATCAATCATTAAGAAGAACAGTATCGAGGGCGCACTCAATTAATATGAATCTTCTTAGCTCTCTGACGATTCGGATAAGGGATTTTCTGCCTCAACTCTATACGCTTTTATCCAGGGACTTTCTTTTACAAAGCCGAGATTTCACGTCTTTAGTACTAAATTCAATGACAGCACCAATGGCAATATTTTTGGTTGCTATTGCAGCAAACAATAGACAAGTATTTACTGTCAACGGTCTAAATGCTTTTGCAGATTCGCAAAGAATTCTTTTTGTTATTGTGTGTGCTTCCGCTTGGTTGGGTTTATCCTCCTCAATCCAGACACTGGTTAAGGAGCGGGAAATTTTTAAGAGAGAACGAGCATTTAATTTACTTCCCGAATCATACCTTGCCTCAAAATTAGTAGTACTTTTGGCGATGGCTCTCTTTGTAGCACTTCTTGTAATCTTATCCATATCATTTTTATTTGATCAACCTGACAAGTCAGGTGAGTATTGGGCTATCCGAATCGGTATCGCAACATTTTTATCATTGGTAGCTATTAGCTCGCAAGCATTACTTGTTTCTAGCTTTGTCAAGAACTGTCAGCAGGCAAGTAGTATGGCGCCCCTCTTACTAATTCCGCAATTGATCTTCGGAGGTGTTCTATTTACTCTTTCCGAAAATGCTGACGGCATATATTTTATTGTAAGTAGCAGGTGGTCAATGATTCTTATGGGGTGCTGGTCAAACATTGCCACTCTAGTACCTAATGGTATTTCAATAAATTCGATTGCTGGGGCTTCCGATTATATTAACTCAGTCTCCAACGTTAACAGCGCAATTGCAGTATTATCAATACAAGCTATTACAATGGTTATATTTTCGCTCATATCTCTTTTATTTTATAGAAGAAATTTTCAATAAACATTGGGGCTGTTACGAAGATAGCCGATATTAGTAATTTGACATAGACAGTCCCCAGTCACACAGGCTGTGCAGACAGCCTCTCTGTTAACAACTTTTGTGCTACTCTTATCTTATTATACCCAATCACAAATGCAAAGACTCTTTCATACTGCCTTATTTGTATTGGCACAATCTCTTTTGATTCAAAACGCGGATGCTGCAGATAAATTCTATTGTGGCGTCTATCAGAGTGTACCAGCTACCCTTAAGTATATTTCGAGTACTGGCAAGACTGCACCAATTATCTTGTGGAAAAGTTCTCATTTTACTGAATCTGGATATAGTCCGCAAAGGCGATGTGAGGAAGTGAGTATTCGATTCAATAATCTTTTCCTTGCTGGACGATTGAAGTTTCTTACAACTGGTCGTATAAATCAGATGCCTGTAATCTGTGCATCTGTAGATAAAGATTCTGGATGTCGAGGTGACGATATTCTTTACACATTGAAACCCGGTCAAAATGCTTCACAGACACTACGTAATCTTTTAACAGTAAGAACACGTGTATCAGGTCCACTAACAGAAACTACCGAACGTCCATATATCTCCATTGAGGAAATAGTAGATGCAAACAGTTCTACATCTAATCAAGGTAATTCAAGACCGCTTAAAGTTGAACCTTCATCCCCCACGACAAACATTATCAAGCAGAACCCCGCAGACAGTGCACTATGGTGATTTTTGCACTTGTTAGGTTCACTTGTTGATCGATCCACCTAATTCTTTCTTGCTAGTGTGATATACCATTATTCCAATTTTCGTTCATCAGAAAATAACGATCACATAACGGCTGGATACCTGCATCTAGTCACAAAATATTAATTCATAATCTTTGAAAGTTTACCCAGGCAGTTCTACTCATGAATATTATTTTTTTACTCGTCTTTGCCTAATATATCAACGCTCCCCAGATACTGCGTGTTTTTATAAGCTTATTTTCTGTCAAATTATAATAGATAAGACTTCGAATGATACCTTGAATGAGATATCTATTCTAAGCACTTACTATGCTGCTGTGCACTAACTTCATTGCTCTAAGGAGGTAGAATTGCAGCTTGTGATTTAAAGTGTATGTTTAAGTTATAAATTAACAAGATTTCATTCTGTCCGACCCCATATATTTTAAGTCAGAAGCATTATTATCGCTGATATCATTCCATTGTTGGCTTTGCTATTATTCACACTAACTTACCATATTCTCTTTTAATAAAGTCCTGCAAATATTGATCTGGCTTGGTACGATACTTCGCAGATAGTTCTTGCAACATCGCATAAATCACTGCAGGCATGGAAACTGTCTTAGAGTTGGTCATCCGATCACCTCCTTTCTGTGTTTCTCAAACCACTCATAGTGTGTGATCAGAAAATCAAGAGTTCCGGTTCGGGATCTCCGAAGTTTTTCTGATAGGTGATCAAACTTCTCTAGGGTCACCTGATTGCGTTGACCGAAGTAGAGGTTGATGTTTATGGGTTCTGATATTAGTGGCATATGTCCTGTAGCGATTCACTCCTAACTATTTAGTGAACCTCAAATCAGAATTTCTGTAGTCCAACACCAGATCCGGATCCTGGTGGTGTTTGTACCGGTAGTAGTCCTTGAGGTTATAGAACCCATGGTGGTCTTGGTTCCAGGGCTTCACGACGACACCCTCGTTCCCCTTGGTGGTGGTCTTCAGGATTTTCTGGACTCTCGGAGCGACCTTCTGGATCAGGAGGTACTGGAGATACCACTGGTGGTTCAGGGGTGATGGGAGTTCCCCGAGGTGCAGGTGGGTATGGAAGGGAAGGATCTGACGACTTCTGCAGATCACGGGTGACCGTTCATGGAAGAAGACCGCAGAAGGTCGTCCAGGGGGATCTGGAAGGTCTCTGGGGGAATGACACCCCATCAGTTGGGTCAGGAGGACATTTCTGAGGTGTCTGGTGTGTCCTTCCACTTGCGCATAGGAGATCGGAAGGTCATTCCAGTGAATCGTGATGAACCAGTGGGGCTGGAAGTTGGTCTCCCATTGGTCTCGGACCACTTCCTCAAGAACCTTTCCAGTGGAGTTGGTTTCCTGATGGATCCGGTGGAGTCGTTTGTTCAGAAGTGTTCTTGAGTGTCTTGACTCATTCACTCCCTTCGGTCGTGAATCAACCTCACTTCGTTCGGTTGGAGTTTTAGGGATGTGTTTGGTTGATTTCTTCAGATCCATTGGAGTCACTGGTTTTTTGGGAGATTTATGAGTTTCTTTGAGGTACACCGAGTCCCTTGGGGAATCCTTCGGGATTCAAGGGTATAAGTGAAAAGCTCGAATATTCTTTACCTCTGCAAAGAGTCTTGATATCTTTTCTTTGTGTCTAGTAATTATATAGACAAGTACGGTCTTCGTCAAGTTTGCATTATCCCCTGGTCCGCATTCGTGCAACCAGGGGACTAGTTAGAAAATTATCGACTATAGAGTTTCATGGTGCGAGTTTCGATCAAACGTTCAATTCCATCAAGGGTCGCGTCCAGGACATGATCTTCTGAGAAATGGTCCTCTGAGTAGTTGACGCGTTTCCCAAAGTCATGCGCAAGAGAGATGGACCAAAAGTGAGTATTCTTAAACTGTCCGAAAGGTGCGGGGATCAAACCCTTATACACCTTATCCCGAAATTTATTAGGGTTATTAATGTTAAGAATACCCATGAATGTTTCGCGAGTAATCAAGAAATCGGGGGTCATCTTTAGTCGTAAGAAGTGTGTGTACTTTTCGATCACTCTTTGATCAGGGTGACCGTCGCAGAGAGGGTTGCGTCTCACCCCGTTTCGATGTACTCAGTCTAGCGACGACGGATAAAGCAGCCATAGCCCATGTGACAATCCCGGACAAGACTCAAGGTTTATTGTTGACTTATTTTTCTTCCTTTAAAACCGTTGCAGTACAACGAGTCTGGGCGTGTGACAATCCATCAATCTATGACTGGGCTCTCAAAACCCTGTCGGGGTCAGGCTTTTTAAGCATCACCCAATCTCATGCAGTCTTAGACCGCAGATGGCTGAGCGGAGGGGCTTATTTCTTTTCATATTTTTATCCAAGCAATTGTCTCTATATTTTCTCTACCCCATGAATCAATTACGTCTAACAGAGCCCCATCATCATCCACAAGGCGATAGCGTTTTCCGGTTGACTTCGTACGGTTCGCGGCAGCGCACTACACATCACCCTGATGGTGTTTGGTGGTGAAGTGTTTCCACGCACCAACCTGGTCTTGGTACTGGATGTGGACTTTGGTCATTGGATCAGACAGCAACAGGCGACGTGTGATCCTTGAGAATCCGTTGGACAGTGGCAAGCGACAAACCCGTCTGGTCTCGAATCGACCTGTAGGACTCCCCCTCCTCCCGTAGCCGGATCACCAGGCGTTCCTTCTTGTCGGACGTCTTGGGGCGACCACCGAGGTTCCCTCCAGTGCGGCGACGGTGTTCAACCGATTCCTTGGTGCGTTCCTGGATCAGGGAACGTTCCACCTCGGCAAGCCCTGTCAGCAGTCCAATCACCAGTGGCGCGAGTTTCCCGAGCCCTCGTGTGTTGATCAGTCCATCGAGCGTCCTGACGTAGATCCCCTTGGTCTGCAGGTCACTCAGGCGGTTGATCACCTCCACCTGTGACCTCCCAAGGCGATCCAGTTTGGAGACCACCAGTTCGTCTCCCTCTCTCAGGCTCTCCAGGCAGGCACGCAACTGGGGGCGTCGTTCCAAGGGGGCACGGGAGGACACCTTCTCGGCAAAGACCTCGTGGCACCCCGCAGAGCGCAGTTCAGTCACCTGGGCGTCGGTGTCCTGATGGGTGGTGGAGCACCTCGCGTACCCGATGGATCGGGTCATTTGTTCGGAAACTCAGTGGGTTCCGGAACTTAAGACCCATACACCCTTTTTGGCACGCATTCCCCTGTCCCCGTCCGGGTTTTGGTGGTGTCAGCGCAACCCTTAGGTTTCTGAACGCAGTGGGCAGGGGATCAGGGCGACGGGGTGTTTGCAAGTTGCGTTTTCCTTCTTCCAGGCAAGGCACCAGCAGGATTTTGCAAACACCTTGCACACACTAGAAAGGGGTTCCGATTCCTCTAAACCCCTTGGTATGACTACGATTGTAAAAAGGCGGCACCCAGATTCGAACTGGGTCAAAATGGCGGAAATACCCCTAAAAACCCCGTAAACATTGCCTATCTGATACAGAAAACCTTCACTTTGAGCAAATTCCCCTACCGCTCCCCTACCGCTACGGGTAAGAAGACTCTCTAGTTGGGGTCCTGAAGCGGGGTCTCTGGGTAGGGGAGTTCAAGGTGCCGAAGGAACTGTCAGATGCCTGGTTGAGCGGCGATCGCCTGACACTGAACGTGCGGGAGGACCTTGGTCTGAAAGGGCAGGGCATCCCTGCTGACCTTCGAGTGTTCCTCAAACCTTCGAAGAGCAAGTCGCTCTACGCCGCCTACCTCCCCGCGGAGGAGGACGATCTGAGACCCCACCAGGGGCGCACGCAGGGCGGCAAGGGGAAGCGCAAGGTCATAGAGGCGTCTATGGGGACGACAGACCCCTTCCAGGCGGGTAGAGCGGCAATTGAGTGGGTCAAGGAGCACCAGCGTTCAGCACGTGCTCTCAGGGAGCAGCAGGAGGCAGAGCATCATCACGTCCTGGAGACCTATTGGGAGCGTTGGTATGCCCGTGAGAGCAGCAAGCGCAAGACCCAGCGGAACTTCGCCCGCTGGAGCAGGGACACC
>Ga0194123_10007606_pt1 | contig 10735 bp, 12 predicted proteins | sample TA2MahsurfametaG_5_FD_155479 | JGI IMG/M metagenome (GOLD analysis project Ga0194123, IMG submission 155479) | Freshwater microbial communities from Lake Tanganyika, Tanzania - TA2015023 Mahale A surface | ecosystem: Environmental > Aquatic > Freshwater > Lake | place: Tanzania: Lake Tanganyika... | reverse complement strand
GGCCAGCCAGGGCGATGCGGGCCAGCAGGGTGGCACGGGCAGTGTGCTCCGGATCGGTAGCGATCCAGATGCGCTGGGGAGGCTGAGCCTGGCGGCGACGGAGCCAATCAGCCAGAGCAGTGATCTGTGTGGCCGTGTCGTAGCCCTGCAGCAACTCCTGCATCGGCTGCGGTGCCGACGGACTGCGGGGACAGCGGATCAGCAACTGTTCTGGTTGCTGGAGGGAGAATTGCTGGCGGAACTGATCGACCCTTGCCAGACGATCAGCACCACCATCAAGGACCACGATCAGGTCACCACCCAGTTGCCGAGGGTTCATCCAATGCCCGAACACGAAGAGAACGACAATGCCCGAAAGAACGGTGGCAACCAAAGCGCGGAAGGCAACCAAACCTTCAGCGGCAAGCCCGCTTCACAACGGAACGCACGGCCTCGGCATAGCCCGCCATCTGCTCAGGGGTAATGGTGGGGTGCACTAGGAACATCAAACTGGTCTCACCGAGCTCCCGGGACACAGGCAAACGCTCAGGAGGAGCAAGCCCTGCATCCTGGAAGCACTTCTCCAGATAGATCTCGCTACAGCTGCCCGAGAGGGCGGGATAGCCGAGTGCAGCGACCTCTAAAAGAATGCGGTCGCGGTTCCAGCCATCGGCGAGCTCCTTGGGCTGCACGAAGGCATAGAACTTGTACCAGGCGTGCTCAATCACCTCGGGCGGCAGGGGCACACGCACGGCGGGCAAATCACACAGAGCCTCGGCCAGCTGCAGCGCGTTGCGAGTGCGAGCGGCAGTCCACTCCGGTAGGCGCTGGAGCTGGATGCGGCCGATAGCGCTCTGAAGCTCGGTGAGGCGAAAGTTGGAGCCGAAGCGTTCGTGCAGCCAGCGGAAACCGGGGGGGTGCTCGCGCCCAAAGACGGCCTCATGGGTTTTGCCGTGGTCTTTGAAGGCCCACATGGCATCCCAGAGCGCGGGGCGAGAGGTGGTCACCATTCCTCCTTCTCCGGCGGTGGTGAGGATCTTGTCTTGGCAGAAGCTCCAGGCCGCCACATCGCCGAAGCTGCCCACCGATTGGCCATGGATGCGCGCGCCGTGGGCCTGGGCGCAGTCTTCGATCACGGCGATGCCGTGGGCACGGGCGAGATCACAGATAGCTGGCATGTCGGCGGGCCAGCCGCCGAGGTGCACCACGGCGATGGCCTTGGTACGGGGGGTGATCAGCGGAGCAATGGTGGCGGAAGTGATCGCACCAGACTCAGGATCCACATCGGCAAACACAGGCTTGGCACCAAGCAGCACGCCGCTGGAGGCAGTAGCGATGAAGGTGCGCGAGGTGGTGATCAGCTCATCGCCCGGGCCCAGACCGATGGCCAGGTAGGCAGCGGAGAGGGCTAGGGAGCCATTGGCCATAGCGATGGCGTGGCTGCTGCCGCACCAGGCGGCAAACTCATGCTCGAAGGCCTTCGTTTGCTCGCCCGTCCAGGTGTTCACCTTGCCGGAGGCGAGCACACGACTGGCGGCGTCGATCTGGCAGGCATCGAACTGGGGCCAGGGAGAGATTTTCACAACAGAAACCAAAGAACGCTGAAACAGCTACAGATCAACAAGAAGAAGGAAAAACGCAATTACCAGGCACAACCGGATCGGAAAACCAATAAGAATTCAACCAACAAATCAACAATAAACCGTGAGACCAAAGCACTCAAAACACATATATCCACGGGAGGAATGGAAATACACCGCACCAGAGGACAGCCTTGAGCTAATTAAAATTATCAAAACAGGCTAAGCACTACGCAAAGAGCGATCAAGAATGGAGCCACAGTCAGAGACCATTACAAGCCCAGAGATCACTCATCGATGCAGAATCAACGAATCAGCGAACAACAAATTTGACGACTCTATACAGAGACGGATCTTCGACAACACTCTCTGAAGTGATTAATTTTAGACTCAAGAGAGGATGCATAAGGGAGGGGCTCGACATCCCAAGACTCGAGAGGAACCAAAGATGAAACAGCCGCATCCTCCTCAAAGATCAACCGATTCATCCTGGCCGAGGAATCATAGAATGCCATTACCGGGTCAAGCATTACCGAATTAGCTATTCGCGGAATGTAAAGGGACGTCCTAAGCACAGTCAGGCAATCTCGAACCGAAGGCGATGGCTGGTAGAGCTGAAGAGCAAAAGACAGGGACTCTGTCGATGAAAGCATGGCAAAGGGGAACAGATATAGCGAAGTGTAACCCTGGAGACGATCCTCCACTGCGATAGAGTTAGCTATAACACGCGAAGACGTAGTCAACCTTTTACAACTAGTGGAAGCCCGCCATATTGAAGACCAGTCCGAAAACACATTGGATCCATCAGCAAGCCCAATTAATCCAAGAGTGCGTGGATGGATAGAAGGAACGTGATAAGATTCAAGTGCATTCTCAATAGCCAACATCCACGGAGTCGTGTAGTCAATGGACTGCGAAGAATGGCATGCGTAAATAGCTCTACCGTAGGACTGAAGCTGAGAATACGCATCATCACCAATCTGCCGAGAAACACTGAAGGCCGGGTCACCAGAGACAAAAACAAAACCAGCAACTTCAAAGATTTGCCACTGATGCAAAGATGCCTGACGAGGATCCTTGACATTAAGGTCAAACGTATCGTATCGAGGAATCGATGTCTTATTGGGCTGAAATGACCACCCATGATATGGACATTGAAGGGGCGTAGAACCAGAGAATCCATCGACGATGCGGGCACCGCGATGTGGACACCTATTCTGATAACACGACAGAAGACCACTATGATTATGAATAAAAAGGTCGAAATGACCAAGCTTAAAACGGAAAAAGTCACCGTGCTCAGGCACAGATGATCGATGACAAACAAGATGCCAGAACCTGTGAATACAGGCAGACTGGATCTGATCTTGACTTAGAATCTTACCGATGGTATCCATTACAGAATGCGCTGACGAGTAAACATTCAAAGCAATAGTTGGAATATGAGTACATCAAGTCAAAGATTATATATCGAGACTTCAGCAAGGAGTTTTCAGAAAAGGAGTTTTGATGGCGTTGCATAGAGGGTATTCCCGCTTGGAACAGAGCGTGAAGCTACAGCTCCAGCGCCAACGACTGCTCTCGCGCCTACGCGCTTCCCTGGCAAGATCCTACAGCCTGATGCCAAAAAGACTTCATCTTCAACAACACAGTGACCAGTAATATCAACATGAGAACTGATTGTAACGAAAGAGCCAATGCGAACATCATGACCAACTGAACTATGGCAGTTTACAATTGTATAGCTTCCGACATAAGCATTTTCAGACAGAATGGAATACGGAAGGAGGATGGAACCTGCGCCAAGGACGGCGGTGGAAGATGCAATCACGGATGGATGCACAAAAGTTGCCGGATTACAGTTCCGCGAGGAAAGAATAGAAACAACACCCTTCCTAGTGCGTGGATTGGCAACGGAGAAGACAACTTCATCCCCTGGCCGAGGCACATAGTCCTGAATTGAACCTAAAGAGGTTAATGCAAGCCCGCCAACCGACATACAGTTACTACTATCATCTACAAAGCATAGCTTTGACTCGGACGACAGGGCTGGATTTGCATGTAACATCCAAGAGAGAACCTCTCGACCAAGGTCGCCAGCTCCGACAAAGATTAAGCGTTTGGCCATGATGCCTGAAAGTATAGAAAAGAGTAGATTTACAAGACAGAATAACCGCCATCCACAACGATGGATGATCCAGTGATCCACCGCCCGGCATCGCTGAGCAAAAATACAACAAGCTGGCTTATATCACTTGGCTGTCCGAATCCGAGTGGATGTCGCCTCTCATAATCTTTGACAGCCTCTTTGGACAGGCTGCCAGTTAAGCGATCATGCATAGGTGTTTGAATAGCTCCTGAAGTAACGGAGTTTACTCGTATTCTTCTTGGGGCCAACTCGATAGCGAGTGAGCGGACCATTCCTTCAATGGATGCTTTCGTTGCAGAATAGAGAGCCAAGCCCGTAGTTCCGGTAATAGCAGCAACTGACGACATATAGATCAAGGCTCCGCCTTCATGCATAAGTGCTTTACTAGAAGCAACTTTACCAAGATCTAGAGCGGCCCGGGCAGATGTAGCCATCAGACGATCAAAGTCGGCAGACTTAGTCAAGCGCACTGGGCGAACGAATTCAGATCCTGCGGAATGAAAAGCGCCGTGAAGCGGCAACCACTCATCAGGAAGGGATTTGACGGAATCGAGAAGTGCACCAGGTATCGCAAGATCTATTTGTATTGTATGGGCCGAAGAGGGAACTAGCGAAGAGGCAACGCATTCAAGCTTCTCACCATCTCGACCGACAAGAATAACTTTTGCACCAAGACTAGAGAGAAGCAAGGCTGATGTAGCACCAATTCCGGAGCTGCCACCAGTTACCAAATAAATCCTATCCTTGAGCGCATTATCAGCAAACAAAGAGTGCGCACGGGCTGGGTGAACCATGTTAAATAGGTTCGGAGTAGAATTTGGTTTCTAGGATAGATGCTGAACTCAATGGGATACTGGCAGCAGCCCAAGACAGGCCGACTCCATATCCAACTAAAGCAACCCGAACGCAGGGAGCGACCAGAGAGTTTGCAAGGTTAAACGCCAACAGCAACGGAATACTAGCACTGCTTGTATTGCCGTACATGCCAATATTAATTGGGAAGATCTCAGGCGGGATCGAACACTTGCGCCGCAGATGCTCGATCATAAAGCGGTTGGCTTGATGAAACAGATAGTAGTCGTGTTGATTACCAAGAATGCGATCAAGTCTGTCTATTAGGGGTGGGACTTCACGGAGTGTGAATTCAAATACACTCGGTCCTTGCATAGACAGATGCCCATCCTGAGATGCTTGCAGATAATCGGCCCCAGATCCATCAGTACCAAGAAGAAAGTGCCATGCATCACTGTCTCCTTTTTCAAGTGCCGTTACAGTTCCAGCGTCACCAAATAACAATGCAGTAGCTCTATCAGTTGGATCAACTATGTGGCTGATTGTATCGCCAGCCATAAGAAGTATTCTTTTGGCTCCGCTGGAAAATAAGGAACCTGCCAACCACAAACCATATGGATAAGCAGAACAACCTAGATTAACATCAAACGCAAATGTATCTTTTGTTAGGCCGAGCTGATGCTGAATCCGACAAGCGGTGGCGGGCAAAAGCTGGTTTGGAGTCTGAGTCATCAATATAATGCCATCAACAGTCTCTAGAGACCAATCTAAGCGATAAAGCAACCTTTTAGCAGCTTGCAGACAGAGATCACCGGTAGTAAGCTGCTTATCTGCTAGATACCTGCGTTCAACACCTGTAGACTTAGAAATTTGATTGATATCCTCAATGGAAAACCGGTCAGTAAATTGGGCATTTTGAACTTGCTGATCCGGGAGGCAGGCAACAACGCCTGCCAAACGCACATGATCAAAACCTAGATGAAGACTGGAATGGCTAATAGAAGAAGAACTGGATACCATACTAAGCAGGTAATGACGATTTCACAAGAGACAAAACGTCTGGGATACCCTTACACTCACTCAAGTCTTGTCCAGGGATCATTACCCCGAAATACTCGTCTGCCAAAGCTATAGTACTGATTATAGACAGCGAATCCCAGTCAATATCCGAGAAGCTAGTTGTTGGAGTAAGTGCTTCCGAATCAAGTTCAAGAAGATCAGCAAGTGCCAAGAGAAAGGCAGAGATTTTTTCAGGTGTCATCATGGCGAATGAGAAATGGAGAAGAGAGGTGAAGACTAGAGAACGATAGTAGCAAAGCCCCAGGATAGGCCAACACCGAAACCCGAAAGCAACATTTTTTGGCGAGATTGACGCGTATCGTCAAGCATGATCTTTTCCAAAGCAAGAGGGATCGTACTCGAAACGGTATTACCACTTTTTGCCATAGATATAATACCCTTTTCGCCAACACCAGTTTTTGCATACAGCTTTTCTAGAATGAATAGATTGGCCTGGTGAAAGACTACGTGGTCGTAAGAGTCAAGGGTGTTGCCCGAGATTCTGAGGTACTCATTCAAGGCGTTGGGAAGAACAGCCAATGTAAAAGTCAGGATAGCAGCGCCATCCATATAGAGAGATGTACGCTGTAATTCAGAGGTTCTCCATCCGCCAAAGTCACAACGCAGGAAGTCCGCCCCTCCTCCGTCGGTGCCAAAATGGATAGGGCCAATGCTTGGATCATTAAGATTTGAATCACGGCAAATAAGAGTAGCGCTTGCCCCATCACCAAACAAAGTTGCTACGCTTCTATCATTTGGATTAATCAGTTTGGAATACGTATCTGCAGTCAGCAGTAGTACTGTATTTGCCGTACCAGCTGATATGAGGCCATCAGCCATTGCCAACCCATAGATATAGCCACTGCAGCCTTGATTCAGGTCAATTGCACCACAACTTTGAGGTAGGCCAAGCTGGTGGTGAATACGGCAGGCGGTCGTTGGTAGCGCTTGATCGGGAGTTTGAGTAACAAACAAAAGCATATCTACCTCATCACGGACGACATTTGATGCCTTAAAAAGCTTTTTGGCAGCCGCGATTGCGAGATCAGCAGCTGTTTCATCCGGACTAGCGATCCGCCGTTCAAGAATACCCGTTTTATTGTAGATTTTACTAGCCGACCAACCAGGGAAACGAGCCGCTAGCTCTTCATTCGAAAGCAATCGATTCGGAAGATGGGAGGCTATTGCGACTATACGTGACATTCGGAGATTTGAGTTGCAGAAGAATGCTTCATATCAAGTTAGCAGACTGAAGAATAATTGAAGGGTCACTCAATTATTGAGCCCGTGAAAGGCGACATCGTGGCCTCGCCATCAGCACTGATTGCTTCACGCCGAATCACTTTTAAAATCGTAAGTAGAAAGATACGAAAGTCAAGCGAGAAGCTCTGGTGATCCACGTACCAAACATCAAGGCGGAACTTTTCCTCCCAAGAGATGGCATTGCGGCCATGGATCTGGGCCCAGCCACTGAAGCCCGGCTTCACATCATGGCGACGGGCCTGCGGAGGGGAATAAAGGGGCAGGTATTGCATCAACAGGGGCCGTGGGCCAATGAAGCTCATCTCGCCGCGCAGGATGTTTAGAAGCGCAGGCAGTTCATCAATCGAGGTGGCACGCAGCCAGCGGCCAAAGGGGGTAAGCCGCTTGGCATCATGAAGCAGGGCCCCGCTGGCATCGCATGCGTTAGTCATGGTACGAAACTTCATAATCGAAAAAGGACGAGCATTCAAGCCAAGACGCTGCTGTAGGTAAAAAACAGGAGCTCCGATACGCAAGAGCACTAGAAGAGCAGTCAAAACCAAAAGAGGGAACAAAAGAAATAAAAACAGCAATGCAAAAAACCGATCGACCACATCCTTAACAATTAAATAAGACATAGACGGCTTAAAGAACTAATAAGGGATTATTATCCCAAGAAATTGCTTAATCAGAAGGAGAGACACGGCCGCGAACAGCATTACATATTTAACAGATAAAAATGGAACAATATTCTGCATGCGAAACAAGAATCTTGGCGTACAGTAGTTCCCAGACGAAGGATCAATTCCGAGTCGAGCAAATATTGGATTGTCGCAAAGAAGAAACGAAGAAGCTAAAGTGCTTGAATGCCAGCCACGCACTAGGAACGAATAGCGCGAAGACACCCCTCGAATTGATAGCATACGATTAATACCCCAATTATTTCCAGGATGCTGCCTGTACAATATGTGCGAATTCACATCGTGAAACCAATCATAGCCTCTGGACGCAAAAAATGAAGATATAAACATATCATGGGAGTATATGATCTTCTTTGCACCGAGAGCAAATACACGTGAGATATGACCAATCAATGCCTTTGCACCTAGCGAATTTAAGACCAGTGTGCACCCAGCACCTCGCGCAAAGATAAGACCATACATTGGCGACCGAGCTGTGTATAGCTTGGTAGGACTAAAGGAGGCTAAATGTGGATTCCAAACAATTAACTCTGAGGAATAGCACGCAGGCCCATCACAAATTCTCAGCTTGGCAATTGCGGAATCCAGCTTAGTAGGAAGCCAAAGGTCATCCTGATCAGAAAACGAGATATAATCATAATCAGATATTGAACAGGAGCAGAGAAGATTTAGGAAGTTAGCTGAAGGAAGCCCGGAGCGAGGGCCCTTCAATATAGTGATATCACAAACATCAAGCTGGGGGCAACTGCTAGTTAGTTGTTTTTTAGAGATAGGGCCAGAAGGGCTGTCATCTCCTATTACAATGGACACATTGCAATTCAACTGAGAAAGTATGGATGCAAGCTGAACAGATAGATGGTCTTTATTTGGATTACAGATTGCCATTAATACAAGAACCCTTGGCACTGACATGTCGACTGGAGAAAGCAAGCTCATAACGAAATAACGGATATGGTATTGGGAGCGAACGCATGAAGCATATCGATATAAGCGGAGATTCTGGTTAACGCAAAAGAGTCATGAATTTTGGACCTAGGGTCTATAAGAGAGATAGGCATTGGTGGCGCCAGTGCAAGTGCGTCAGCTATGACACCAGATGGGAGCGAAACAAGCGCACGATATGAAGAAGAACTAATTAATTCAAAAATCGGGCGGCTATCAAAAACAGCATCGCATGAACGAAGAACCTCAATAGATTGAGCCGAAAGATTGACATCAAACAAACGATGAGTTGATACGAGTATTTTGACGTCAAGAGACGCTGAAAGCTTACTAGTGTATTCAACAATAGAGCGCAGGAGGATAGAAGCTGTAGTGCCACCAAGATAACGAGGGTACTTTAAATTAAGAAGAAGGTACGGATTGATTGGCTGGTCACCAGACAGCTCCGGACTGACCTGATCGTGCCTCTGAAGTAACTGTACATACTGAGATACAGAAGATATGGTATACGGATTTCTACCAGAAACTGAGGAAACAAGCCTAGACGATAGTGAAGGCTTGTCAATGATGTCGGAAAGACCATCAGAATAGATATAGACTTTATGAAACGCTAAGATCATGGCTAACTGATAGATATAGGCCGAAGAGCCGGGCACCCAAAGGTATACATTTGGGAAAAGCCAAGATTTTAGGATCGATGAAAGAACAACTCTCACACTCTTGGTATAATCTCTAGTTATGAGAGCAAACTGAATACGACGATCTTTTGACAAGCTCGCATGAGAACCGCTTTCAACGAGATCAGCTATAAACACTCGATGGTAGTAGTTACCGTAAAGAATTATACTAACTCTTGGGCCAAAGGGACTATGCTTAGCGAGTTGCCATATCTTTATCATGAGAAAGTTGCGGCTCCCGAAAAGACGATCACAGCACGATAGCAGGAATATCCAAAGAATATGAAGAGACAAATACGAGCGGCAGCCCACGATCTTAGCGGATAAAGTAAATATGGAAACAGCAAGAACAGCCTCGAAGTGCCAAAGACCATGGCGGAGATTAGATACGCTGAAACACTAATGTAGTAGAGTTTGGTGGTCATTTGCATATTACTAAGAATTAGCCAAGAAGCCAGAATAGAAGCTAGTACAAAGCAAATGACCGCCAAAGGCAAGACTAACTGAGATTGAAGGCTAGATTCGTCGAGATAGTGATTCAACTTATATTGAAGAGATGCAATAAACAAATTAATCGTACCTCCATGGTCTGCCAAGGCATTCTGGACAAAAAGACTAACTATTGCAAGAGATAAAAATAGTAGAGCGAACCAGCCGATGGCCTTCCATTTGATAATATGTAAGGATGAACTCATTCGTGAAAGTAAGCTGAATGGCCTTTTGCCTCGCAGATTGTTAACACTATTCGGCAGAAACAATATAGGCAATAGCTGTGGATGAACCAGAACCACAGCCCCTCTTAAAAGAAGGATTAGAGAAAGATCATCAATCAAAAAAGAAAGGTTGACAAAGAAAAGGCCTAGAGCAAGCTTTTTCAAAGCGAAAGAGACTTTAATAGTATAAAAAGAAAACAGGACTAAGGTTGAAAGAATAGGCGTACAAAGAGCCGGGAGCTTAAATGACTTACCTAACTGCCAACCAAAAAGAAGTACGCTGGATGAAGTAAAGATAATAGCAAAGAACAGCGATGCGGATTCATAGCTGGCCGTTATGCTTGAGACTGAGAGCCATGTAGCAAGAAATAATGGATAGTATGCAGTATCAGCGTTTATGTTTCCAAAGAAGACGGATTCATAATTCTGCTTATCAGTAATATCAAGAATGTCAGGGTCTATGCTAAAATATAAGACTGGGAATAATGCAGAACAAAGAGCCAGGAGTAGAAAATAGAGCCTAGCGCGAGAAATGCGGGTACGCATATATGCAGAATAGGAATACAAAGGATGGACACTTGCTTGATTAGTTACCTTATTGGCTAATAGCTCAGCTCGCTAGAGTGCCGAGACAAAAGCGCGCTTGCTGGCGATCAAGAAAGTTTACAGGCGTAAGCATAGAAATTTGATCTCGTTCCAAAACTTCAGCCCGCGTCCCAGCAGTTGGTGTAAATCCCCTGGCTGACCGACACAACCGCGAGACCCCCTGCAACAGAACGGGGCTCAGCTGATTGGGTGGGCGGGTAGCCATGAGAGCGTGGGGCTGTCAGACCAATCCAAGTCCTCGTGGCATCCCCGGCCCGCATCCATGCTGAGCTGATCGGCTTCCTGCGTCAACACT
>Ga0194123_10007599_pt1 | contig 10740 bp, 8 predicted proteins | sample TA2MahsurfametaG_5_FD_155479 | JGI IMG/M metagenome (GOLD analysis project Ga0194123, IMG submission 155479) | Freshwater microbial communities from Lake Tanganyika, Tanzania - TA2015023 Mahale A surface | ecosystem: Environmental > Aquatic > Freshwater > Lake | place: Tanzania: Lake Tanganyika... | reverse complement strand
GCACTCGCACGACCATTCGCATCATCACGCCCACGAGCATGCGCACACCCATGATCATGCGCACGCCCACGATCATGCGCACGCACACGATCACGCACACGATCACGCCCACGATCACGCCCACGATCACGCACACTCACACGATCACGGTCACGCCCACGATCACGACCACGGGCACAGCCACGACCACTCGCCCCTCCCGGCGCAGGCAAAGCCTGCTGCCGCAAGCGCCGCGCCCAAAACGGTCGTCCGCGTGCAACGGCATGTTCATCGCGTCAAATCGCGCCGCATGCCCGAATCGGCTGTGTACGTGCTCGAGAAAATGTCGCACGGATACAAGCGACTGGGCCGAGCCTGGGGCGCAGGCTTTTATGACTATCCCGCCGATGGACCGAAAACGCTCTGGAGCGGGCTCAGCGTTTTTGCCCGCGGCGCCAAGCGTCAACCGTCTCTCGACGATATTCGCGACCGACTGCTCACGATCCAGGCACTCGAAACCCTGCGTTGTATCGATGAAGGCGTGCTCGAGTCCGTACGCGATGCCAATATCGGATCGATACTCGGCTGGGGCTTCCCGGCATGGACGGGCGGAGCCATCCAGTACATCAATCATGTGGGATTGCAACGCTTCACCGAGCGAGCCGCGGCACTGGCCGCGCAATACGGCGAGCGGTTCCAACCGCCCGAGTCCTTGCTCGCTCGCGCCCGCGAAGGCAAACCATTCTAAGCAGCGCAATCGACCTGCCCGCTGAGGAAAAGCCGTCATGGTGAGACCCGTGCAGTATCTTCACGAGTGGCGTGAACCGGCGCCACTCCGGCCTGCAGCTACGATTCTGTTACTGCGCGATGGCGTCAACGGGCTGGAAGTGCTGATGACCCGTCGGTCTGAGAAGGCCAGTTTTGCGCCGGGGGCCTACGTATTTCCTGGCGGCGCGCTGGATGCCGCTGATCAATCCCCGCAGGCCCGGGCCGCAAGTCGCTATCGAACCGACCAACATGATGAAGTCCTGAGCTACACCACTGCGGCGGTCCGCGAGGCCTTCGAAGAGCTTGGCGTGCTGCTGGCCAACCAAGCCGACGGAGAGCCTGTTGCCGCATCGGCCTTGCACTCGCTCAATCGCACCCATGATGGCGACCTGATTGCGCAGCTTGGCAGCCGCGGCTGGACCCTGGCGCTGGACCGGGTCTGGTGGTTCAGCCACTGGATCGCCGATCGCGATCTTCCGAGGCGCTTTGATGCCCGATTTTTCATCGCCCGCATGCCTTCGGACCAGCAGCCATCGGCTGACGGGCATGAGCAGTTCGAACCCACCTGGGTGATTCCCGCGCATGCGCTGGAACAGCACGAGCGCGGCAAGTTCGAGATGATTTTCCCCACCATCCGGACGCTGCGCCAGCTGTCACTCTTCAGCACGGCGACCCAGGCGATCGACCACTGCCGTAACCAGGCAAGCGTCTGGACCAGCTCGCCGCGCGCGGGGCTGCTGGGTGGCCGCATTGAACGCTTCTGCGAAGACGAGCCGCCCTACGGCGAGCTGGAACTGGTCGTGCCCGACGGCCGGCCGCTGCACAGCCTTGATTGGCAGCACGAACAGCCCGTGCAGCTCCTGAAGAACCTGTGGCGGCTTACCGCACCCAACCCGGGCAGAATGACGGGCCCTGGCACCAACTGCTACATCATCGGGGGACCGGATGAATATCTGGTCGTCGACCCTGGTCCAGAAGACTTTGCGCACGTTGCGCGAATTCATGCATTCGTCGGGAACAAACTCAAGGCGATCTTCTGCACCCACGCGCACCAGGATCACGTGCCCGGCGCAGCCGTGCTGCAGTCACTCACCGGCGCCCCGACGTTCGGACGACCCACCGGACCAGACTTCGCCCCCGAATGGAAATGGGTTCCAGACCGCACGCTCCATGACGGGGACCGCATCACGGTGGGCAACACCACCGTTCGCGCAATCCACACACCCGGGCATACCGAGCATCACCTCTGTCTGCTGATGGAAGAGGACGAATTGCTGCTGACGGGCGATCACATTCTCAACGGCTCAACCACGGTGATCACGCCGCCTGATGGCAACATGCGCGACTACCTGGCATCGCTTGAACGCTTGAGAGGGGAACGATTCGATACGATTCTGCCGGCGCACGGCCACGTACTGGGCCGTGCCAAGCTCGAGATTGACCGTCTGGTTGCACATCGCCTGAAGCGCGAGAGCAAGGTGTTCGGGGCGCTGCACGCGCGCCCTCGAGGATCGCTCGATGACCTGGTGGAAGTTGCCTACGACGACACGCCCAAAGTGTTGTGGGGCGCCGCAAAGCGTTCGTTACTTGCGCACCTGCTCAAACTGCGAGAGGACGGCCGCGCCGAGCAGAGCGACGACGGCCGTTGGTATCCGCGCGATTGACGAACCGCGCGGGCCTCGTCAACCAGCAGGCTGCTGCGGCGCTGCAGCGGCAGCCGCATCATCAGCGGCGGCAGCCTTCATTGACAGACGCAGGCGGCCTTTGTCATCGGCTTCAATCACCTTGACGCGAACCACCTGACCTTCCTTCACGTAGTCCGACACCTGGTTCACCCGCTCGTTGGCAATCTGCGATACATGCAGCAGCCCGTCGCGACCCGGCATCACCTGAACGATGGCGCCGAAGTCGAGAATCTTGAGTACGGTGCCTTCATAGATGCGACCGATCTCGACCTCTGCGGTGAGGTCTTCGATCATCTTGCGCGCGCGTGCTGCCGCCGCACCGTCGACCGCTGCGATGGTAATGGCACCGTCGTCCTGAATGTCGATCTGAGTGCCGGTGGTTTCAGTGATCTGGCGGATGGTGGCGCCCCCTTTGCCGATCACGTCACGGATCCGCTCAGGGTTGATTTTCATGGTGTACATGCGCGGCGCGAAGTCGGAGAGCTCGGTGCGCGCTCCCCCCATCGACTCACGCATCTTGCCCAGAATATGCAGCCGGCCTTCACGTGCCTGTGCCAGCGCCACCTGCATGATTTCGCGGGTGATGCCCTGAATCTTGATGTCCATCTGCAGCGCGGTGACCCCGGTTTCGGTACCCGCCACCTTGAAGTCCATGTCGCCCAGGTGATCTTCGTCGCCGAGGATGTCGGTGAGCACTGCGAACCGACCACCTTCCTTGATGAGGCCCATGGCAACACCCGCCACGTGTGCCTTGATGGGTACGCCTGCGTCCATCAGCGCCAGGCAGCCACCGCACACCGATGCCATCGAGGATGAACCGTTCGATTCCGTGATCTCTGACACCACACGAAGCGAGTAGGCGAACTCAGCGGCTGAGGGCAGCAGGGGGCGAATGGCGCGCTTGGCCAGGTTGCCGTGACCAATCTCGCGGCGCTTCGGTGAGCCCATGCGGCCGGTTTCGCCAGTGGCAAAGGGCGGCATGTTGTAGTTGAACATGAACCGCTCGCGATACTCGCCGGTAATTGCGTCGATGATCTGTTCATCGCGCGACGTTCCCAGTGTGGCGGCCACCAGCGCCTGGGTTTCCCCGCGGGTGAAAAGCGCTGATCCGTGGACCCGCGGCAGAACGCTGGTGCGGATCGCGATGGGACGCACGGTGCGCGTGTCACGACCGTCAATACGTGGCTGACCCGACAGAATCTGACCGCGAACGATTTTCGACTCGAGATCAAACAGGATGTTGGAGACTGTGTTCGCGTCTGGCGAAGCCGCACCGCCCGCCGCAGCCTGTTCGGCAAGCGCTCCAGCCACCTTGCTGCTGACTTCACGAAGCTGCGTGGTGCGCTGCTGTTTGTTGCGAACCTGGTAGGCCGCGCGCAGATCGGCTTCCACCAGCTCGGTGATACGGGCAACCAGCGCCTGATCGCGCTCGGGCGCTTTCCAGTCCCACTCGGGCTTGCCGGCCATCTCAACAAGTTCGTTGATGGCATCAATGACGGTTTGCATCTGCTCGTGGCCGTACACGACCGCGCCGAGCATGACATCTTCGGGCAGTTCATGCGCTTCGGACTCGACCATCAGCACGGCAGCGTCTGTGCCTGCAACCACCAGATCAAGCTTGGAGCGCGCCATATCGGCGGCACTGGGGTTGAGGCGGTATTGCCCATCGATCCAGCCCACCCGGGCGGCACCAATCGGGCCATTGAACGGAATGCCCGAAATTGCGAGAGCAGCCGAAGCCCCGATCATGGCGGGGATGTCGCTATCAACTTCGGGGTTCTGGGACAGAACCTGCAGGGCAACCTGAACCTCGTTGTAAAAGCCGTCGGGAAAAAGCGGGCGCAACGGACGGTCCGTAAGACGCGCGACCAGTGTTTCGCGCTCGGTGGGACGGCCTTCCCGCTTGAAGAAACCCCCGGGGATTCGACCCGCGGCGTAAAACTTCTCGATGTAATCAACGGTGAGCGGGAAAAAATCCTGGCCGGGTTTGGCGCTGCGCGCCGCCACCACCGTGGCCAGCACGACGGTGTCGTCCACGTTGACCACCACCGCGCCAGTAGCCTGACGAGCGATCTCGCCGGTTTCGATGGTGACGGTGTTGCCCCCCCATTGGAAGGTCTTCTTAGCGATTTCAAACACTCTGTTTTCCTTGTCTGTCGCGACGCCGGGGGCGCCGCAGAAACGAAAAACCCGCAAGGATCACTTGCGGGTTTTGGCGGGCATCAGCCGCGCAGGCCGAGTCGGCCGATCAAGGCCTTGTACGACTCCGGGCTCTTGCCCTTCAGGTAATCGAGCAACTTGCGGCGGCGGCTGACCATGCGAAGCAGTCCCCGGCGCGAATGATGGTCTTTCGTGTGCGCCTTGAAGTGCTCGGTAAGCTCGTTGATGCGGGCGGTGAGAAGCGCGACCTGAACTTCGGGCGAACCGGTATCCGCCTTGGCGCGTTGAAAGTCGGAAACGATCTTTGCTTTGTCGATGTTGGCAACTGCCATGGTCAAACCCCAATAAAAGCGCTCTGGCTTCAAGCGCATGCGCGACGAGCGCGCGACTTGCGGACACCGCTGGGTGCGGGCCGTGCGTTAACAACAACCCCCAATTTTATACGAAGCGCCCTGCCGGCGCCAACGACGGTTAGCGGTAGCCGGGCAAATCCCGGTCGAGCACCCGCATCATCGCCTCGAAAAACAACCGGTCGCGGTCCGCGCTCGAGTGCGTCTCGAGCTCGGCTGGCGCCAGCACCTTGGCCACGATGGCCGGATCAATTTCCTGAATTTCACGACCGGTTGCCATGGCGAGCATTTGGGTACGGCAAGCACGTTCGAGCTTGTAAAGCCGCCGATACGCCTGCGCAACCGTCTTGCCGGTGGTGATCACCCCGTGATTTTTCATGAACACGATCGGTTTATTGCCCGCGATCCGCGCGAGCCGCTCCCCCTCGGAGGGCTGATCGGCCGTGCCGTCGTAGTGATCGTCGTACGCGACATCTTTCGCCAGAAACACCGCGGTTTGAGTGGCGTTCAGCAGCCGATTGTCTTTCAGCATGTTGAGTGCCACGGCCCAGGGCTGGTGGGTATGCAGTACCACCTCGGCACCCGTGAGCCGATGAAACGCCGCGTGAATACACCAGGCTGACAGTTCCACCTCGCCTTCGCCCGCCACGGTGTGCCCCTGATCGTCAAACATGATCAGGTCATCGGCGCGCGCCTCGGACCAGTGGTAGCCAAAGGGCAGGATCAGATATCGCCCGTCCTGTCCGGGCACCCGGGCAGTAAAGTGATTGTCGATCCCTTCATCCAGTTCATGCAGCACCGCCATCCGCATCGCGGCGGCAAGCTGCACCTTCAGTTCGCGTAGCGCGGCGCTTTCGCGCGTGGATTCAGCCTGCTTGAGTTGGGTGACGCTCATGGATCATCTCCCTGACGATCGCGTACGAACGGTGAGCGCAGCCGCCAGGCGGCGCCTGGCGAACATACGCTGGTTTAAACACCTAGCTGCGGATTGACCCGCTGCACATTACTGTGCAGCTTGTTGAGGGCGTTCAGATAGGCCTTGGCCGACGCAACAATGATGTCGGGATCGGCGCCAACGCCATTGACGATGCGCCCACCCCGAGAGAGCCTGACCGTGACCTCGCCCTGCGACTCGGTGCCGGTGGTGATGGCGTTGACCGAATAGAGCAGCAACTCGGCCCCCGATTCAACCTGCGACTCAATCGCCTTCAGCGTTGCATCAACCGGGCCGTTGCCATCGGCACGGCTTCGTGCCTCGCGACCTGCGACGGACAGCGTGATTTCAGCGTGGGGACGTTCGCCGGTTTCCGACCCCTGCGCGAGCGACACCAGCTTGAAGTGTTCGCTCTCGGGGGTGACGGATTCGTCGGAAAACAGCGCCTGGATATCTTCATCAAAGATGTCGGACTTGCGGTCGGCGAGATCCTTGAACCGCGAAAACGCCGCATTCAACTCGGTTTCCGATTCAACCGGAATACCCAGTTCCTGGACCCGCTGCTTGAACGCATTTCGGCCAGACAGCTTACCGAGCACGATTCGGTTGGTGCTCCAGCCCACGTCTTCGGCACGCATGATTTCGTACGTGTCCCGATGCTTGAGCACACCGTCCTGATGAATGCCCGAGGCGTGCGCGAAGGCATTCGCGCCAACAACGGCCTTGTTAGGCTGCACCGGAAAACCGGTAATGCCCGAGACCAGTTTCGACGCGGGAACAATTTGAGATGCGTCAATGCCGACATCCAGCCCGAAATAGTCGCACCGGGTCTTGACGGCCATGACAATCTCTTCGAGCGACGTGTTGCCCGCACGTTCGCCCAGCCCGTTCACGGTGCACTCCACCTGACGCGCACCACCGATCGTGACGCCGGCCAGCGAGTTGGCCACCGCCATGCCAAGATCGTTGTGGCAATGCACCGACCAGACAGCCTTGTCCGAATTCGGGATACGTTCACGCAGCGTGCGAACAAGTTGACCGAACAGTTCGGGCACCGCATACCCCACCGTATCGGCAATGTTGATGGTGGAGGCGCCCTCGCGGATCACGTCTTCCAGCACCCGGCACAGGAAATCCAGATCCGAACGGCTGCCGTCTTCGGGCGAGAACTCAACGTTGTCGGTGAACTTGCGTGCGAACCGAACCGCAAGACGAGCCTGCTCATGCACCTGCTCGGGCGTCATCCGGAGCTTTTTCTCCATATGCAGCGCCGATGTCGCGATGAACGTGTGAATACGCGCCGACTTGGCCCCGCTCAGGGCCTCGGCCGCACGAGAAATATCGCGGTCGTTGGCGCGTGACAGCGAGCAGACGGTGGAATCGCGAATGGTGTTCGCAATGGCTCTGACCGCCTCGAAATCGCCGTTGGATGAGGCAGCAAACCCTGCCTCGATCACATCGACCCGCAGCTTCTCAAGCTGACGGGCAATCCGCAGCTTCTCCTCCTTGGTCATGGACGCGCCGGGACTCTGCTCGCCATCGCGCAAGGTGGTGTCGAAGATGATCAGCTTTTCGGCCATTTTGGATGCTCCTGGGTCTGCCCCCGCTGGTCCGGGGGGCTTGCACTTTAAATTGTGGGGGGAGGTTTTTTTAGCGCGCGAGGCGCAGTAGCAGACGCAGCGGCTCGCCGACGAGGCGTAGCGATGCGAGGCGGCCATCGCGGCGGGCGATGACGCTGGATGACACAGCTGGGGCTTGTGCGCGCAACATGTATTCGACTATACGGGCAACACGGGGCGGCATGCAAGCTGCGCCAGCGCTGACGTTGCGCGAACCCCGCAAGTCGGCACCCCACGTTCCCGGTTAAGCTTAAGGGTCGTTGGCAGCGCCGTGGATGGCCGGAGCGGGTCCGGTGCAGCGTGTGCTGGCCAACACCCTTACGCCTTGGGAACCCAGCCATGAAGCTTCTCGTTCTGCATGGATTGAACCTCAACATGTTCGGTAAGCGCGACCCCGCGCAATACGGAACCACCACGCTTGCCGAGATCGACGATGCGATCGCCCGGCTGGCTGCCGACCTGGGTGCTTCGGCTCAGTGCTTTCAGACCAACTTCGAGGGCGCGATGGTCGAACGCATTCATCAGGCAGTCAGCGACGGCACCGACGCTGTGGTCATCAATGCGGGCGCCTGGACTCACTACAGCTATGGCATTCGCGACGCGCTCGCGATTCTCAGCTGCCCGATCGTGGAAGTGCACATGTCGAACGTGCATGCGCGAGAGCCGTTTCGCCATACCTCCGTTTTCTCATCCATCGTGCGTGGACAGATCTGCGGCTTCGGAGTCGACAGCTATCTGCTGGGCGTGCGCGCGGCGGCGTCAGCCGTTCAGCAAAATCGATCAGCTTGAGTGACGCACAGGCTTATTTTCGAAACGTTGCGTTCTTCAAGGCTTGAGCGGTGCCTCGCAGGCGCCCCGTTCGCTGCGCCGCAGGCAGCTGCACACCAGACTGAAGCGCTTCACATCGTCTTTGCGAAGCGGTCGGGCACCGCTGCGTCTCGATTGATTCGAGGGCACCCAAACGGCCGGCTCAAGGCCGAGCACCAGCTTGCCGCGTTCGCGATGATCGATCTGCACGCTTGCACAATGCACGGGCGCCGATAAGCCGTTGCGGATCTCGAACACCATTCGCTCGGGCGCTCCCTCGACCCACCCCGCGCGGATGTCCAGCCGACTGAACTCCGAGGCCTGAAGCGGAAAGCTCTTCAGGTCGGGATCGAGCCCGATCAGTCCATAACCCTGAACCGGCCTGGCGAACAAGGCCAATGCGGCGACCAGCGGCGCAAGTGTCCGCCGGGTGGCCGCCCGACCGCTCAGGCCGCGGGGTGCAGCGCCTCCCATACCCGTGCCGGCGTGAAGGGCGTATCCATGGCGTCAATGCCGTGACGGCGCAGCGCATTCATCATGGCGTTGGTCAGCGCCGGGATGGAACCCGTGCAGCCGGCTTCGCCTACCCCTTTTGCGCCGACCCGATTCAGATCGGTACGCGCAGCGATCTGCTCGGCTTCGACCGCCGGAATACAGCCAGCTTTGGGCAAGGCGTAGTCCATGAGCGAGCCGGTGCTGAGCTGGCCGCGATCGTCGTAAATCGCATGCTCACAGAACACCTGGCCCCATCCCTGAACGACGCCGCCCTGCAGCTGGCCGATGACCAGTTGTGGGGATATGACCCGACCCAGATCATCCACGGCGATGTACCGCACCACATCGGTGATGCCTGTTGCCGGATCGATTTCAATTTCGGCCACGTGGGTGCCATTGGGAAACGTTGACCCCGACTGCGCTTTGCCTTCCGCGGCCAGACGCGCGCGCTGCGACGGATCGAGCTTGGGAATCCAGGTGGCCAGTTCAGGCGCGCCGTCAGGTGCTCCGCCCAACTCGAGCCAAAGCGCCTGAGCCTGTTCGCGAATGCGCGCACAGAGCTCAACGATGGCGCTGCCAGCACCATACAGCGTGCGCGAACCGCCTGTGCCGTTGCCCATCAGCGCGCGGCCGTGATGCCCGGCCGCATAACGAACGCGTTCCGCGGGCAGCCCCAGTTCCTGTTCGACGATGGTCGCAAAGGAGGTTTCGTGACCCTGACCTGACGCACCCGTGACGCCATAGATCGTGAGCTGGCCCTGCTCGTCAAAGTCGCCCTGTACCGTATCGGCAGGCACCGCCCCGGCTCCCGACGCTTCGAGATAGCACGCAAGCCCGATGCCGCGCAGCTTGCCGCGCTGGGCTGCGGCCTCGCGGCGTGCCTTAAAACCCGCCCAATCGGACAGATCCAGCGCGCGGTCCAGCGTGCGATGGAATTCGCATAGATCGTACAGCGTGCCATTGGCCGTTTTGTAGGGAAATGCCTCGGGCGGGATGAAGTTGCGGCGGCGCAGTTCGACGGGATCAAATCCGTGTTCGTAGGCTGCATGGTCAAGCAGGGTTTCAATCGCGAACGCGATATCGGGCCGGCCTGCACCGCGGTACGCGGCCATCGGTACTGCATTGGTGTAGACCAGCTTCGAATTCATGTAGAGCGCAGGAATCCGATAGGAGCCACCCATGGTGACCGACAGGTTGCGCGCACCAATCAGTGAGCTGGGACCAACGCTGAAAGCGCCCAGGTCGATCGTGTCGTCAAAACGCAAGGCAAGAATCTGCCCGTCCCGATCCAGCGCGATCGACCCCTCGAGCGTCAGCGCACGCCCGTGATAGTCACTGACAAAAATCTCCGACCGCGTGCCAGTCCAGCCTACCGGACACCCCAGATGGCGGGCAGCCAGCATCACCAGCACATGCTCGCTATAGGGATTCGAGCGCAGACCAAATGAACCGCCAACATCGTAGGTGAGCACTTCAATCTGCTCGGCCGGGATACCGCTGGCCACCGATACCGACTTCAGCATGCCAGTGACGCCCTGCGAAGGCGTAAACAGCCTGGTTCGTCCGCTGGCTGAATCGTGCATCGCAATGACGGCGCGAGGCTCCATCGGAAAGCCGACCAGCCGCTGGCTCTGCACCCGATGGCGGCTGGTGAGCGGCGCGCGCGCGAAGGCATCCGTCACGGCCTTTTCATCGCCCGACTCGAAGTGAAGCGATACATTGCCGGGCACGTTGGCGTGCAGTTGCGGTGCGCCAGAGGCCAGCGCCTGCTCAGGGGTAACGGCCGCGTCGAGTTCTTCGTATTCAATGTCGGCAAGATCGGCAGCGTCCTGGGCCTGAGCGGCCGACTCGGCGATCACCATCGCCACCGGTTGTCCCACGAACAGAACCTGATCGCGCGCCAGTACCGGCATGGTGGCCACCTGTTGCGTGGTGCCGCCCCG
>Ga0194123_10007591_pt1 | contig 10747 bp, 12 predicted proteins | sample TA2MahsurfametaG_5_FD_155479 | JGI IMG/M metagenome (GOLD analysis project Ga0194123, IMG submission 155479) | Freshwater microbial communities from Lake Tanganyika, Tanzania - TA2015023 Mahale A surface | ecosystem: Environmental > Aquatic > Freshwater > Lake | place: Tanzania: Lake Tanganyika... | reverse complement strand
GTGTGAGTTCGAGTCTCACCTCTTCCACCAAAGGAAATATATGACAGACAAACAAATCATCATAGGTTTATTTTTATTCGCACTTGCCCTGATAACCACAGGAGAAGTTCTCGAGTGCGTGCTGTTAGTAAATGTACATGAAACATGGTGTGACTAGGAGAGTTGGATGAGAGGTTGAAATCGGCACCCTGCTAAGGTGTTGCTTTGAGAAATCAGGGCCGTGGGTTCGAATCCCACACTCTCCACCACGTGAAACATTATCGCTGTAGTGAAAGGGATATCACGAGATCGTGCGAAGGTCTAGGTCCACGTTCAACTCGTGGCAGCGATGCCAAAAAGATTAGAATTCAGAATACAACAGTTAAGTACTGGCATGGAAAATTATCATATCATGTTTTATGGAGCATCAGGCGGGCATATCTGTGCCCATCTCGTGCTGCAATCTGGTAGACATTATTGCTTGTACGATCAGCCTCTGTTAGACAAATCAGAATTTGATTCAAAATTCCACGAAGTCAAAACCTGGAATTGGGACTTGATGGAACAAGCAAAATGGAGGAGCCATCATAGTTGGCCAAACAACGAACTGACTCATAGCTCAAAAATTTCTGGCATGCATAAATTGTTCTTTACCTGTGCACCAAACGAGAGCCGAGATCCAGCAGGCGACCCGGACACTTATGGTCACGACTATCGAGATCACGAAAAATATCAGCCTTGTGTGCCGATATTGATATGGACAGACATAGATACACAAACAGAATTGGCGAGGTACAAAGTATCTCGATGGTTCCGCAGGAACGATCTAGGTGTTTATTATTACTGGAAAACCTATGCACCTTTCAAAGAAGAATGGAACAGTCTATATTCTCAACACAGGCTAGAAGGTTGGCCGGAAATCTCTATAGAAGATATACCCAAATTGAACCACAGAATGTTGGGTCAGATAAAAAATGTGAAACCTCTGTGTGATTTCCTTGATATCGCAGATCGAGAACCCGGATGGTCTATCTGGAAAGAGTCTTTAGCGACTGAAAAATATAATGGATATGAAGTTGAGAGATCAGTGTATCTCATGCTCCAGGAAAACTGTATTCCTATCAGGCTCCAGGAAATAGCTAAAACAAGAGGACGCATATTGACTGATCTATTAGATCTACCCTGGACTGAAGAACATGGAAAATTGATAGACGATTGGTTAGAACTACACACCGATCAGTTGAAGTCTATGCTCTTAGATTAGCCAAAAACAATAGAGTTGGTAGTGTAATGGTAGCACACTTGATTGTGGATCAGGTAGTGCGGGTTCGAATCCCGTCCTTCTCCCCAAACAATCTGCCCCGGTGACGGAATAGGTATACGTGCGGGTCTTAGAAACCCGATTTTAGGAGTTCGACTCTCCTCTGGGGCACCAATCAAAGTATGCGGTAGTGACGGAACTGGCATACGTACGGGACTTAGAATCCCGGTTCTGTGGGTTCGAGTCCAGCCATCACCACCATGTTATAAATAGATTTGCTTGCAGGAGTATGCACCCAAGGGCTCTGTTTTATCTCTTGGTCTGCGGTCAAGGTGAGAGACCTTGGAGGGCCACGCGAAGGCCAATCATGTCCTGGAGATTCGTGAACTGCCTACAACGCCCAAGACAGTAGGAGTCAGCCGAAAGGCCATGCGGGCATTATCGCTGTATGAAGCCGAGCAAAATGTGTTCTGGACCCGGGTTCGATTCCCGGCAGGTCCACCATAAGCATACTGAGTCCGTAAATACTCTTTAGTGGGCTAAAGGAACGGTTCTGAAGATAGTGCAATCTATTACCAGTATGCTTATGATGGGCCTGAACATGGTTTCGACAGGGCAAGGAGTAGTGACGTGGACAGCGGGGTAGGCGATGACCCTAAATCAAGCAAAACAAATAGACGCCAATGATGACGTTTACACTCTAGCCGCTTGAGGTTAGACGAGGATTTCCGGGTGTTCCTTGTTTCCAAAACACCCGGACCTATACTTGTACACGGATTTTGCCAATGCACCGTATTGATTTTTATCTAGAATTACATTGGGCCAAACAAAGACCTGCTTTGGAGTTTGCAGTGAACGGACACGTGTTGGAGCAGAACATGAAGATCTTATCATCTGATCAATACGAAGAAAAAGCTGTCATCAAAACTCAGATCTCCGATCTGGAATCCATAAATTTGATCAACATACGGTTCTATGGTAAAAATGATCAACTAGTCACCGAGCAAAGCGATCACTGGGTTCATATCAAAAACATAGCAATAGATGACGTGTTTGCTGATGCCATGCTTATCAACAGCACGTTCCAACATCAAATGCCGGAACATTGGGTCGCTGAAATGCTAACGCAAGGACATCGCATAGATTCTGTCTATAAGCCTGGCACTAGTATGAGACTCAACGGATGTTTTTCTTGGCAGTTCAATCATCCATTCATACAACATAAATTACTAGATCTATGGTCACTAGATTGATACCACCCACAGCATTCACACAACAATTTTTTGACATGGACTTTGAGTCCTATCAATACCTGCTGGATGATCTTATAGATGGGGATCACCCAGCTACGTGCGATCTGCCTGTGGTACCCATAGAAGGATTTGATCTTGATGCTTTGGACAGGATCTATCAATATTGCCGATCTGTCTGCAGTGGCGATTTCAAAACAGTGAAATCACAAATTATGTACAGTGACTGGTGTTTCCAGCCAAGATCGCAGGGTTGGACAGAGATAGTGATCAAAGCACAACCCATGTTGATGAAAGGCCGAGATTCTAATCTAGACTACAATCTTGAAGCAGATGCTGACAATCATCTGGTCGAATTGTGCCGGCAATTTTTTCCGGATTGGTGGGATAGATTTTTCTGTCTTAAGATATTAAAGATGGCACCCGATGGTTGGGTAAATCCGCACAGAGATATCTATGTGGACAATTTTCGTTTGTGCAATTTTTGGATGCCACTGCATGATTTTCCTACCACGTTAAAAGTGTTTCCCATGGGATGGTTGGCTCACAGGCTTGGCAACATGTATCTTTTCAATCAACGCCGGTTCCCGCATGCTGTTAAAAATTCAGAACAGGAAGATCGCATAGTGTTGATCGGCAAATTCTATCAAGATTTAGTGCCGCAACAGATCGTGGAGCAATTCTTGATCAATAAAAAAAAGCATCTGCAGCAATGGCAATGATACCTTGGATGTATCTGCCCCTATCAAAATTAGACAGCGTGTAAGTACCTTGAATAAATATCTATGCAGCGCCGAGAAGGCTCGACGCCGGATCAACCCGACGCTTGACAGAGCAATGTCTTTACTGTATTATGGATACAGAACGCCGTCCGTAAGTGAAATCCTTCACAAGCAACAAAAAAAAACATTTTGGAGATATCATGGACAATGACTTCATGAATACCTTTACCTATCAATATGTTGATTTTCCACCTGTGCCAGAACAGTTCGTACAAGAAGCATTGTCGTTGCGTGATGCTGATTACTCAACACGACTTAATCAGCACAACAGGCCGGAAGAGATGAAATATCGTGATCGTGTGGTTAAAAATTTGGATGGTTATATAGAAAAAGCCCCGTATACTGGTATGTATCATATTAGTGATGGTTTTCGGCAGTGGGTAAATCTTAACATTGGATTAGACTACGGACTATGTGGAGCATCGGTAACACAAGGTACCGCATGTAGAATGATGCCACATGTTGATTTTTATAGGAGTTTTATTCTAATGTATGTGGTGGAGCTTGGTGGAGATGAAGTTGATACTGTATGGTATAAACAACGTGGAGATTACACAGCCTATCGACCTGATCTCAAATATAATTGGAATCAAGATTCTTGGATCAATGACTATTCGCAACTTGAGGAAATTGATCGTGTAAGAGCTCCTGCTAGGACCTGGATGTATTTCAATGGTGACATTTTGCATTCGGTTGAAAATATTGTTAGAACCAGAATCAGCATTCAACTCAGTAGGAGCACCCCGCTTAACGATACTATCATGCAATGCAGTGATGTTAAACCTTTTAGGAAAGTTACCACGGAGAATGTCTATGAAGATTTTTAAGTATGTTTTTTGTGTATTGTTTTTTTCCATGCCAGTCATGTCATGGGCCGAATCCTTGCCGGCCATGCCCGAAGAACTGAAGGGAAAAATAATAACCATGCTGGTTCCATGGAATCCAGGAGGTGATACAGATTCCACACAACGATTTGTAGTGGAACAAGTCAACAAAATTACTGGATTAAAAATTGTTGTTATCAATCGTGGTGGAGCACAAGGCATTATTGGGGCACGTGAATTAGCTGAATCCAAACCCAATGGCCTCACTATCATGGGCCATGCCAATGAAACTTTTGTGATCAATCCTGTATTGGAAAACACAGCAGTAGACTTGGCTCGTTTAAGTCCTGTAGCGATTTATGCTTTGACACCGCAGTTCATTTACACTGGCAGCGAATCAGGCATACGAAACATTAATGATATAGTGCGTGCAGCACGCGCTGACCCAAAGTTTGCCATTGGCTGCAATATCAAGCATCAATGCATGTATATCAGCCAATTCCTAGATCACTATGGTATCAAACCATATCAGGTGATGTTTAGAACCCCGGCGGAAATGGCCATAAATGCCGCCAATGGGGATATCACAATATTTGGTGCAGGAGCTACTAGCGGTGCTCCTTTTGTACAAAGTGGACGCATCCGAGCAGTGGCAGCGACATGGCCTAGCAAATTATCTGTGTATCCCGATGCAGAAGCTCTGGGATCAATCATTCCCGGTTACCGTGCCAATAATCTTCAAATGCTTTCGGTGCCAGCCGGGACACCTGCTCATATCATCCAATATTATAACTTTGTATTTAGGGCAGCGATAAAATTGCCCGAAACAGTGAAACGTTTCTCGGAACTCAGCCTGGTACCTGTAGATCTGTCTGTGGCACAGGTAGAGCAAGAGCTAGGTAAAGAATTAGAAGTCATGAAAAATAATAAAAAATTTGCTCAGTAAAATGCTGAACAATTGCCTACATCAAAAAAGATTTGGAGCATGGAAGAGCAACGGCAAAGATTATCATAACAAATTATCAGCAGTGATAGATGCAGTGAAATCTGGTCATTGGATACATTGGGATTTCAATGACGATGTATTTGCAAGACATGATTGGAGCCGTGAACCTAAAGATTCTTTAACAACATTTTATGGTAATCGTGCTCGCACGTTACGGGAAAGATATCAGCACATCGCGGTAGAATTCAGTGGTGGAGCCGACAGCTGGAATCTACTGTATCATTTCTGTCGTCAAGGATTACATGTAGATAGCGTGATTCATCGTTATGCTGAAGAAACCATAACAACCCCCACCGATAAATCATCATCGAATCAATGGGCGGAAGGAAAATTACAAGCATGGCCAAGTTTCCAAAAATTGCTTGAATTGAATCCCAATCTCAAATGGCACACTTGGAACATCGTAGAACCAATCAAGCAAGCATGGCAGGCAGCAAACATAGATTTCAGTATACATAATAATTTCCATCCGGGAGGTATTTTAAAAACACCAGATCTCGCTGAGCATAACCCATTTGGAATTCCCAACCATGAATCATATGCCATGGTGTATGGAGTTGATAAACCCAATGTTGAATTCGCGGATGGAAAATTTTATTTGGTATTTTACGATCACCCGGTCATACTTCGCAGTGTTCTTGAACGCCAGTTTTTTGGTGTGGGAGTGCAAGATATCTTCTTTTACTGGGATCCAGACTGCGTTGACATGATGACAAAACAAGGTCATGTCATAATGAATTGGTTTCGCAAACATTCCAACATGATTAAATTTATAAATGATAGACCTACCTACCTTAGCATCATCAATCCATTGATTTACCCTGATTATCATCCAATCTGGCAAAGCCAAAAACCCAAAGGACTATTCGCACAAACACATGAAAATTGGTTTATCAATAACAGTCATATAACTGGTTCCAAAAGATGGCATGATATCATGCATGATTATACAGCAATACTAGAACATACGTTGATTGGTACAGAATATTCAAAATACCTGCAACAAGATCACGATTTGCATGAAACATTTAAGGTATTAGCCAGTTGCCCCAGTCGAGCATACTATCTTGGTGATTTATAGTTCAAATTTGGTAAGCATTCGCTTACATATTATCTAAGCAAGGTTGACCACTAAATCGCATAGTGGTATAATATGGACATTGTGTCAATCATAGGAGCCCTACTATGGATCGTGCCTATCTAGCCTATTATCGCAGACGCACCATCCAGATACAGGCACCCAACTCTTACACCGCACAGAATCTTGCCGCCATCCAGTTTGGTGCCAGGAAATCCTATCAGGTGGCCGTGGTGTTGGCCGACCAGGCGGTTATCCCAGTCAGCACAGGTTGACCACAAAACCCAATTTCGCTTACACTACTATTCCAATAATCGAACTAGAAAGGCATAGCCCATGTCAGTAGAAAACCGCACCGTTACCGCGATTGGTGCCCGCCGAGCAGTAATGAAATGCTTTGCTAAAAAACGTCCCATGTTCCTATGGGGGCCTCCCGGAATCGGCAAGAGTGAAGTGGTCGCAGACATCACGGCCGAACTGGGTGGCTTCATGATCGATCTCCGTTTGGGCCAGATGGACCCAACTGACATCCGTGGTATCCCGTTCTACAACAAGGAACTAGGCCGGATGGACTGGGCACCGCCCATCGACTTGCCCGACGCAGAACTGGCCGGCCAGTATCCAATCGTGGTACTGTTCATGGATGAGATGAACTCTGCGGCTCCGGCGGTACAGGCAGCGGCCTATCAGCTGGTGCTGCCCCGACGCATCGGCAAATACCGCTTGCCCGACAATGTGGTGATGATCGCCGCAGGCAACAGGGAAAGTGACAAAGGTGTGACTTACCGTATGCCTACACCCTTGGCCAATCGCTTTGTGCATGTGGAGATGAGAGCAGACTTTGCTACCTGGCAAGAGTGGGCGGTGCTAAACAACATCCACAAAGACGTGGTCGGCTATCTTTCATTCGCCAAACAGGACCTCTACGATTTCGACGCCAAGAGCTCTAGCCGTGCGTTTGCCACACCGCGTTCATGGTGTTTCGTGAGCGAATTGCTAGAAGATGAAGACCTAGATGATGCCACTGCCACAGATCTCATCGCCGGTACAGTAGGCGAGGGCCTGGCAGTGAAGTTCCAGGCGCATCGAAAGATCGCGGGTAAGTTACCTCGGCCCGAAGACATCTTAAGTGGAAAAGAAAAAGAACTGCAAGTCAAAGAAGTATCGGCCATGTACAGCCTGGTGATCAGCCTGTGTTATGAGCTCAAGGATGCCTTGGAAGTGCGCAAGGTCACAGATAAAGAGTTCCATGCTATGGCGGACCATTTCTTCGGCTACATGATGAAGAACTTCGAGACCGAGCTCGTGGTGATGGGGGCTCGTATCGCGCTCACAACCTACAACCTGCCGTTCCAACCCACCAAGCTCAAGAACTTCGACGAGTTCCACCAGCGATACGGCAAGTACATCCTGCAGGCTAACTCTTAACTGTCAACAGGGCAGGATCCACACCGAAAGGGACATAGGGCTATGTCGGATCCTGTCCTTCCCGCATCCGTGGTCCGGATTGAGTTCCGACCATACAGCCATCAAGAAGTGCAAGATCTGTTGAGATCAGTCGCCCTGGATTTTGATCCGCCGGGTGGTCGGCGACGGTGGCAATTTGTCACAGCTCAGACTCCTGATACACAAACTAATATCTGGATAATCGACTTTCAGTTCCGCGACACTAACGACGCGATCATGTTCAGCCTTAAATATCAGAAATAAACGCTCGCCAAGAGTTATCTCGCAATTGATCTCGCCGCGAAACTTCATCTATAAAAGCCTGCCATAACCTGGGATCATAGGCACTGTTGTGCAGTCTTTCCAAACAACTTTGCACAAATGTCCTTACATTGGACGACGAAGATCCGAGCAACAAGTATTGGAGATTGGTCAGTGCGATATTTTTTTGCCTGGATGGAAGATTAGTTAAATGCAAGTAATCAGGTGACGTAAGTGCATCCATGGTCAGAAAAAGTTTTTTGTGGTCGCACCATCTGACTATACCTTCCAAACTAGATATGTTGAGGTTTTGTACGACACAATGCACAGTGGCCTTCACATTTGGCAATAACAGCAAACGATCAACATTATCCTGGATCTCAGACCAACATGCAGGATATCTCATATATTCTAATAATGGTCCCACGGCATCCAGACTGAACATGATCCTTACTAGACCAAATTTGGCAAGCACGGTTTTCCATCGTTCATCAAATCGGGTGCCATTGGTGGTAATATGCAATAACATCAATCTCGCCTTAGATGCTGGAATCTCTTCTAGCACAGCCATTAATTTTTTGTTGACCATTGGTTCTCCACCTCTGACATTGAGCACTTTCAATTGCTTTATGTCCAAGATGTCTTTGAGGTGTGTATAGCCTAGGTCGGACCATTCTATATCTTTTTGAGTGATTTTATTGATTTTCAACTTGACATTCTCGGCGAGAATCGCACTGCTGTTTTTTTCATTGCACATGAGGCATTTCAAGTTGCAGATATTGTCTATATCAATCTCGCAATTTTTTATGCCAGCCTGATCGGTATCAACACCCAGAATCTCATATTCATGTTTGGTGCGTTGTCGTAAACTAGCAAATCCTTGTTTTTCGTGAGACCAACATTTGGCACAGCCGGCATGCGGTTGGTCATTTAACATATGATCTTGCACTTCTCGAAGATATCGTGAACGTTGCCATTGTATCAACGAATGCTGATTGATGTTCATTTTTTCAAACGCAGGAACAGCATGCATACAACAGGGAGCATATTCACCGCTGGTTTTGACTTGCACGTGATGGAACGGTAATGCACAGAAAAACTTGTGATTTTTCAAATTTGGCACAGTAAATTCTTCACAGATTGCAGGTCTGGATGGCGCGGCCATACTCTGTCAATGCGTCCATTGTTCCATAGTCTAAGACATTTATCAAAATTGTCTACCAATTCGTCTACGATAATTTCTCGAAATCTACCAAAAAAATGTTTTTGGTTGTGTTGTAATACTTCTTGCATGTCAGCAAGCATATCGTTCAATTGATCCAAAGACTGGCTGCAAACTTTCTCTATCTGTGCTGAAATCATGTCCATTCTATACGAATCATCATCGACTAGATCGTACGTTTCATCGATCCATCTATCAAAGGTCTTGAATCCATAGGATTTCAGATATGCCAAATTTCCCGGAGCACCAACCAACACAAAAGGTCTTAAGCACACTATGGGTTGGAATATTTTTTCAGTGAGATGCAATTTTCTATGATAAAAGATACTTTCATTGACCACGTGTAAAAAACTTTGTTGCCACATCCTGTATTCGTGGACTCCAAAATGAGCACTGAGGTCGCCGCTGACATCTTGGCGATCGATCCATCTTCTGGGGCTTGAATCTCGCTCGATCCATGCAGATATTATCTCTTTTTCTGCGTCAGTGAGATAGGTATTGGTATTTTGTAGTTCATTTAGACAATCCTGGCGATCTCCATGAAAACTGATCATGCCTTGATCGATCACCCCTCTTTGATCTAATCTCGCTGCCATAGACATTCGATAAGACCTAGAACCAGTGACTAGATGATTGAGACTGCAAAACTTTTTGATGATAGGAGCACTGGTTTTGAGGTATCGCGAATCTCTGTACCAATTCATGGCAGCGAAACCATGATAAAAATAATACCAATCCAACAACACATGATCTTTACAGGCTTTTTTCTTGATGTCGGAAATTTCGCTGTTAGCCAGTATGCGAGGCCATTTGAACTGATTACCTTTAAATCCTTTGATCAATGCTGGATCATCACTTTGATAGATGGGTTCCTGATCGAAATGAAACAAGACTGCTGAACTGTCATAGGGATGCCACGTCATTTGGTCATATTCCCATTGTACCAGTCTATTGGTGGTTCCAAATGGATAGTAATATTTAACTGGCAGGTTGACTGGTTTGAGCAGATTTTCGTATAAAATCCAATAGAAGTTCTCGACAGATATCATCTTTGTATGTATACTGCAGTGTTTGTGCTGACAAAGTTTACACAGATCAAATTGTACTGACAAAGTTTACACAGATCAAATACGAAATCATCAGACTAGATGGTCGATATACCTATCGAGATTGTTTGGCTTCTACATCAAGTATTCCAATCGCATGGCCGTAGATCACGGGCCGTTACAGTTCAACAACGCCCTGGAATGGTTCCGCTATACCTATGGCTGGAGTGCCGAGCTACGAGATTACAGCAAAATGCAGAAATGGACCCAGAAGGCCACGGTGTGGATGGTCAGTCGGCAGATACAGAAAGCATCTGGTATTTTGGATGATCTTCCTGCGCACCGCAACCCTCATTGGTCCTGGACCAACGGCTACGATGATCTCAGGATCTATGTTGCCAGCCAAAAAGAATTGGCTTTTTTCCAGTTGGCTCACCCGGTTGACCAAAAATAACAAATATTGTATAATCATTACAATATAGGAGCGATCTATGACCACAGCAACACAAGATACCGCCAACCGAGACGACGCCAAACGGTTCGCCAACCTCATCGGGCTGACAGATCCCAAATTAGATCGGGAAGTGCGCGA
>Ga0194123_10007590_pt1 | contig 10747 bp, 6 predicted proteins | sample TA2MahsurfametaG_5_FD_155479 | JGI IMG/M metagenome (GOLD analysis project Ga0194123, IMG submission 155479) | Freshwater microbial communities from Lake Tanganyika, Tanzania - TA2015023 Mahale A surface | ecosystem: Environmental > Aquatic > Freshwater > Lake | place: Tanzania: Lake Tanganyika... | reverse complement strand
CTATATTTGATTTATTTCCCATATCTGATTTATTATCCATATCGGATTTATCATCCATATCTGATTTATTATCCATATCTGATTTAACATTTATATCTGATTTTCCATAAAAATCTTTTTTTCCATAAAAATCTTTTTTTCCATAAAAATCTTTTTTTACAAAAGTATTTAATTCATTTTCAATATTTATTTGATCATTGAATTGTTTATTTAATTTTTGATAATTATATTTTGAAAGAGCCATATCAAAATTATTTTTTATAATTGTTAATTCTTCATATAAATTAACAAAAAAATCAATTATATGCATATTTATAAACAATAATTAAAAATAAGATAAGGAAAATAATTCCTATTAAAATTTTAAGAATAAATATTTGTTTATTTTGATATTTTAATTGTTCAATAATAAGTGGTATGAATTTAACATATTTTACACTTTTTATACCATTATTTGTAATTACCATTTCAGGAAATATTTTTTCAACATCTTGTGCAATAAATCCAATATCTGAAGAGTTATCGCTTTTCCATTGATATGTTTTTGCATTTAATTTAAGAATTTTTTCTGGATTATTTATATTTTCAAGATTTTTTTTAAGATTTCTATCTGATAACATTGTAATTTCTTTTATAACTGCATTATTAATTTCAATTTCATTAAAATATGCTTTATTGGTATTTTCTTTATTGACAGGATTATAAATTAAAGACAAATTATTTGAAGTGTATGATAAAGAATTTAATAGATTATTTATTTTTACAGTGTTTTCATTTATTTGAATATTTGAATTTTGTAGATTTATTTTAGTTTTTCCAAGATCAGTTTTTACATCAATTATATTTTTATTTAAAAGATCAGAATTAGATTCAAAAATTTTATAGTTACCATCTATTTTAATATTTAAATTTATAATATCATTTGTATAAATTTTTGTTTTATTATCAAATTCACTTTTTAAATTATTTAGATTTTTTTCAATATTAAGTAATGTTACCTTTGATAATTCAACATAATTTATAAATTGATTTAAATGTTCATCAATCTTTAATTGCATATTTGAATCATTGTTCTTTAATTCTAAAATTGTTTTACTATTATTATCTGATATTTGTAATATATCTGATATTTTATCACCTTGTTTATCAACTTGAAAAGCTAAAAATCTTATTCTTTTTAAGAAATTATTTTGAGTTTCTTCTAATTTTATAAATGTATTTTTAGATAATTCAACATAATTTATTAATATTGCTAATTGTTCATTTGTATTTTTTTTTAATTCATTAATTGTCTTTTGAATAGATAAACTTTTTTTTTTTAATTCTTCAATTTCATTTTTATTATTATTAACAGTTTCAGTTGTTAATTTTAATTGTTCACTTTGTTTTCTAATTTGATTTGCTAAAAATTGAATTCTTTTAGATAAATTTTTATTTTCTGTATCAAGATTATTTAATGAATTTGATAAAGATTTAATATTTTCATTAATTTTATCAATTTCTTTTTTAATTTCATCTGGAATTTCTCTTATAAATATATCTTTATTTAATGGAATATTTTCTACTTTTATTTTTAGATAATTTATATTATCAATAATATTTGGTATATCTTCATCTTTAATTTTGCAAAGTATTTCCTCTATCAAGATAATTTTTTGAAATAATTCATTTATATTGTCATTAATTATTCTTTTATCTTTTGCATTGATATTATTTGACATTTTATTTATAAAACTTAATAACTGATTTAAATCACATTTAATTTTTTCTATTTCATTATTTAATAAATTTTCCATTTATATTGATCAATAATTAAATTTTATTCATAAATACATAAAATATTTAGATAATTATTTTATGCGTTTTTTTTAATATTACGGAATTTTTATTTAATTTATTAGATAATATATAAATGTCTTCTTCTACAATCAACAATCCGAATTTAAGCGGTAATGTTAATTTTTCTTCTGCTACAAATATTTCGGGAATTACAAAATTTACAGTTGGATTAGACCAAGTAAATAATACTTCAGATGCAAATAAACCAGTTTCAACTGCTCAGGCCTCAGCTTTAAGTTTAAAAGCAAATTTAGCTAGTCCTTCTTTTACAGGCGTTGTTTCAGGTATTAGCAAAGGAATGGTTGGATTAGATCAAGTTGATAATACATCTGATTTAAATAAACCTGTATCTTCAGCAGTTCAGGATCAATTGGATTTAAAAGCGAACTTGAATTCTCCAACTTTTACTGGAACTGTTTCAGGAATTACTAAATCAATGGTAGGTTTGGGAAATGCTAATAATACATCTGATGTAGATAAACCAGTTTCTACTGCTACACAGTCTGCGTTAGATTTGAAGGCTAATTTGGCTAGCCCAACTTTTACTGGAACTGTTTCTGGTATTTCTAAAACTATGGTTGGATTAGGTAATGTAGATAATACATCTGATTTGAATAAACCTGTTTCATCCGCAACATCCGCAATATTGGCAACTAAAGCTCCATTAGTTAGTCCAACTTTTTCTGGAACTGTTTCTGGAATAACAAAAGGAATGGTTGGTTTAGGAAATGTTGATAATACTTCTGATGTAAATAAACCTGCGTCAACAGCAGTTTTAAATTTATTAGCTGCTAAAGCTCCATTAGCAAATCCAACTTTTACTGGAACTGTTTCTGGTATTACACCTGCAATGATTGGATTAGGTAATGTAAATAATACTGCAGATGCTGATAAGATAATTTCTAATGCAACTCAGACAGCATTGAATTTAAAGGCACCTTTAGCTAGTCCAGCTTTTACAGGAACTGTTTCTGGTATTACTAAAGGAATGGTTGGTTTAGGTAATGTTGATAACACTTCTGATGTAAATAAACCAGTTTCAACTGCAGTTCAGAATGCATTGAATCTTAAAGCAGATATTTCATCATTAAGTTCATATGCAACTGAACAATACGTAAACGATACAGTGAATACATTAGTTAATTCAGTTCCGGATACATTTGCAACTTTAAATGAGTTATCTACTGCTTTAGCTGCTGATCCAAATTTCTCAACATCTGTTTTAACCTTCATTTCATTGAAAGCTCCTATAAACAATCCAACTTTTACTGGAACTGTTGGAGGAATTACAAAAAGTATGGTCGGATTGGGAAATATTGATAATACTTCTGATGTAAATAAACCAATTTCAACTGCACAACAGGCAGCATTAGATTTGAAAGCTCCTTTAGCGAATCCAACTTTTACGGGCACTGTTTCTGGTATTACTAAAGGAATGGTAGGATTGGGGAATGCAGATAATACTTCCGATGTAAATAAACCTATTTCAACTGCACAACAGGCAGCATTAGATTTGAAAGCTCCTTTAGCGAATCCAACTTTTACGGGCACTGTAAATGGAATAACCAAAGGTATGGTAGGATTAGGAAATGTTGATAATACGTCAGATTCAAATAAACCCATTTCAGATGCAACACAAGCGGCTCTTAACTTGAAAGCACCAATTAATAATCCAACATTTACTGGAACTGTTTCTGGTATTACAAAAGGAATGGTAGGATTGGGAAATATTGATAACACTTCTGATGTGAATAAACCAGTTTCAACTGCAGTCCAAACAGCATTAAATTTAAAGGCTAATTTAGAAAGTCCAACTTTTACTGGAACTGTTACATTGCCTGCACCACTTGATAATAATAGCACTCAAGCTGCAACAACCGCATTTGTTTCAAGTTCTATTTTAACCGCGGTTTCTGGATTAACTAAATCATCAGTAGGATTAGCAAATGTCGATAATACATCTGATTTAAATAAACCTATCTCAACCACGACTCAAGCCGCTTTAGATTTAAAAGCAGATTTATCTTCACTTTCTAGTTATGCAACTACTACTTATGTTTCTAATCAGATAACAGCTTTAGTAAATAGTGCACCATCAACATTGGACACCTTAAATGAATTATCAGTTGCCTTAAATAATGACCCCAATTTTGCAACAACAATTACAACATTAATTGGTGAAAAAGCCACTTCTGCAAATCCAACTATATCAAATCCTACTTTTACTGGTGTTGTTACTTTGCCTGCCCCAACTAATTCCAATGGATCGCAAGCAGCAACAACTAAATTTGTAACTGATGCTATTATTGCTGCTAATGGTGGTCCAACTGGTCCACAAGGTATTCAGGGTATTCAAGGTATTCAAGGTCCAACAGGTCCTATTGGTTCTCAAGGTATTCAAGGTATTCAAGGACCTACAGGAACTCAAGGTATTCAAGGTATACAAGGACCTACTGGTTCTCAAGGTGAAAGAGGTCCAACTGGCGCCCAAGGTATTCAAGGACCTCAAGGTCCAGCAGGTGCAGATGGTGCAAATGGAAGTCAAGGTATTCAAGGTATACAAGGACCTACTGGTTCTCAAGGTGAAAGAGGTCCAACTGGCGCCCAAGGTATTCAAGGACCTCAAGGTCCAGCAGGTGCAGATGGTGCAAATGGAAGTCAAGGTATACAAGGTCCAACTGGTGCTCAAGGTATAGCAGGAACTAATGGTGCAACTGGATCACAAGGTCCAACTGGACTTCAAGGATCCCAAGGTATTCAAGGAATACAAGGACCTACTGGTGAACAAGGTATTCAAGGGATACAAGGAATACAAGGACCCACAGGAAGCAGAGGTGCAACTGGATCAATTGGTTTACAAGGTCCTATTGGTCCAACGGGAGCTACAGGATTAAATGGTGCTCCTGGTGCGAATGGAACAGATGGTGTAACTGGTCCACTAGGACCTACTGGAGCACAAGGACCAACTGGTGCACAAGGTGATGTTGGTCCTGCAATCACAGTAAGTTCTGGAGTAGCAGCAGCAGGTGATTCCGTTAATTTATTATATTATGATTCAGGAAATGTATATTATAAGACAACAGCAAAGACTTTTGTGATTGATCATCCAGAAGATACTAATAAATATTTAGTTCATGCTTGCTTAGAGGGACCTGAAGCTGGTGTGTATTATAGGGGAGAGTCAGAAATAACAAATGATAAATTTGTCGAAATAAGTTTACCTTCTTATGTTGATAAATTTTCATCCCAGTTTACAATTAATTTAACAGAAATTTATGATGAAGATTCGGAGGAATTTAATAATTTAAGAGCTACAAGAATAAAAGATAATAAATTTAAAGTATACGGAAAGAACAGTAAATTTTACTGGTTGGTTATGGGAAATAGAGGTAATATTGAGGTAGAGCCAACTAAAGACGTCAAAGTAAATGGTGATGGTCCATATAAATGGATTTAGATGCGTTTTAATATTTATTTTGTGGGAAAAATAAATAATAAATATTATATTAATTATACATGTCTATTCCTACCCAAACATTAAAAGTAGTCGGAACTACCGTTGGTCAGTATCTTGGTGAAACAACAAGTGGAACATTTAATCCATCTTCTTCAATTTACCACGATACAAGTAATGATAAATTAGTCATTGCTAAAAAACTAGGTTCCAGTTTATCTCCAATTATAACAGTCGATAATCAAGGTGAAGTCGTTTTTAATTCAGCCGTTAAATTCCAAGGTTCATCTGTTATCGAGAATATTAAAACAAGCATTGTAGAAGATCAAATGGTTGATATTGGTTTAGCTAGCACAGTTATGATTGACCCTTCACTTATAACTTATACCGCTGGAACCCCAGCTGTAGCAGCAGTTGCTGGAACACCTCAATATAATTTTATTTATTCATTACAAGGAGCCACTGCAATTGATACATCCAAATCTGTAATTGTTGCAACTAATTTTGATACTTCTATATCGTATGCTCCATCATTTTATCCATCACAGAGTGGTTCTCAACAAGTTGTATCTTTATCTACTGGTAATTATTCAGTAAACGTTGGAACAACTACTTTTTCAACTGGAACAAATATTAATCCAATGCCATCACCATCACAAACTATAAATACATTATCAATCTATCAACAACCTGCAGCAAGTTCATATACTTTATCTGGAATTACAAGTAATAGCACCTCATCTAGTCAGGTTAGTTTTAATAGTTCTAGTAGTATTCCAGCGAATATTGATATTGGAGATTTAGTTTATTTATCTACACCTATTTATGATGGAGGTGTTTTGTGTCCAGATTCATATGCAATTGTTGTCGGAAATTTAGCAGGTATTTTGACATTAAAATTCCCTGCTCCTTTTACTGCTGGTTCAGTAACTGGTGCCAGTTCAGCAGATATAACATCAATTTCTTTCACTCTTTTTGATAGAATCGCAAATATTGCTTCAACAGCATTAACTACTATTGTAGGTGGTTCAGCAGGGACACCAGCAGTGCCAGCAGTGTATAAGATATATGCAAAATCACCAACTAGTGAAGATTTTACTGGATATACTACTTCGGATTATGTTTTCTTTCGTGGATTAAATTATGATGGAAATGAAGTTCTTGATACAGCAAATAAAGTTCACGCAGTTGCATCAGATAAATCCTGGATTTCAGTAGAAAATTATACTAATTATAATCCAACAGCTCCTTCTGGTCATACCGGATTTTCAACTGGATCCGCAGCTTTTGTATCCAAATTACAATCAATTACCAATAATACTGGTATTAATTTTTACGGAAGTAATAGTGGTTCTTTAGTAGCAGGCACTTTAACATATGGTGCCAATGGAAGTTCAACAAATTTAACTCTTGACAACACTGGTAATATTTACATTGGTGGAACTGACAATACCAATCACAATATCAATGTTGGAACAACAATTGGCTCAGGATTAATAACTATGGGGACTGATAATTCTACTACTACTGTATATGGTTCAGTTATCTTTGAGAAAACTACTAATTCTACATCTAGTGCTAATGGTGCATTAATATGCAATGGTGGTGTTGGTATTGCCAAAGATTTATATGTCGGTGGTAATATCTATCTTAACGACAATTCCGCTAATACTATTACTGTTTCAGGTCAACAAAATAACTCGAATACAATGGAATCTACTTCTACTACCACTGGTGCAATGATAGTTGCTGGTGGTGTTGGTATAGCCAAGAATTTAAATGTTGGTGGTAATAGTCGTATTTTAGGTAACATGACAATTGACCAGAACTCAACATTGGGCGGAACATTAACTGTAGCTGATGCTACCATTATAAATGATACACTTTTAGTAACTGGTGCTACTTCTCTTGGAAGCACTTTAAATGTAACTGGTGCATCTACCTTATCTAGTACTTTAGGTGTTACTGGAAACACTACTGTTGGAGGAACATTTGGTGTTTCTGGTGCATCCACTTTATCTAGTTCACTCGCTGTAACTGGTGCTACAACTTTGTCCAATAATTTATCAGTAGCCGGTAATAGTGCTTTAACTGGAACACTTTCAGTTGGTGGAAATTCAACATTATCTGGAACCCTAGGTGTTGCTCACGCAACTACTATAGGTGGAACATTAAATGTTAGTGGAATAACCACATTAGGTGACGATTTAAATGTAACTGGTCCAACCGCAATTAACGATACACTAGCAGTTACTGGTGCAACTCAATTATCTAGTTCATTAGGTGTAACTGGTGCTACCACAATTGGTGGAACTTTAAGTGTAACTGGTGTAACTTCGTTATCTAACAATATTTCAGTTGGTGGGACCGCATCAATAACAGGAGCAACTTCTTTGTCAAATACATTAGCAGTTACTGGAAATACTACTCTTTCTGGAACCTTACATACTATTGGTGCTTCTAGTTTGGATTCAACCTTAGCTGTTACTGGCGCAACAACATTGGGAAATACATTGGCGGTTACTGGAGCAACTACAATAGGTGGAACATTGGGAGTAAGTGGTGCAACTACTGTTAATAATAATTTTAGTGCAACTGGAAACGCTACTATCGGAGGAACAATCGCTGTTTCTGGAAATTCAACTTTAGGTGGAACATTAAGTGTAAGTGGTATTACTACTATTAACAATGATACTGAAGTTACTCAAGATTTAGTTGTAGGTCAAACATTATCAGTATCAGGAGCAACTACATTATCATCAACTTTAGGTGTTACTGGAAATTCATCAATTGGTGGAACATTAGCAGTTACAGGTGCAACAACATTGAGCTCAAATTTAGCAGTTTCAGGAAATTCATCAGTTATTGGAACATTCACTTCTTCAGGTGCAACCAATATAAACAATACATTAGCAGTTAGTGGTGCTACAACAATTACAAATACATTATCTGCATCTGGTGCAACATCATTAAACAGCACATTAGCTGTGACTGGAGTTGCTTCATTTAGCGATAACGTCAACATTACTAAAGCTACAACTATCGGACAAACATTAGCAGTTACAGGAGCAACAACATTATCAAGCACATTAGGTGTAACTGGTGCTACAACTTTATCAAATAATTTGTCAGTTGCCGGTAATTCATCTTTAACTGGAACATTAAATGTGGGAGGCAATTCTACTTTGTCAGGAACATTACATTTAACAGGTGCTGCTACTTTAGACAATACTTTAAATGTTCAATTAGCTACTACTTTACAGGATAACTTAACAGTTGGTGGAAATGGAAGTGTTGGTGGAACATTGGCGGTTACTGGAGCAACTTCATTGGGAAATACATTGGCAGTAACTGGTGCGACAACTGTTTCAAATACACTTTCTTCTACTGGAAACTTCACGGTTGGGTCTAATAAATTCAATGTGACTGCTGCATCAGGAAATACTACAATTGATGGTATTACAACTATAAATAATGTAACTAATACAACTGGTGCAAATACAGGAGCATTAATTGTGCAAGGAGGCTGTGGAATAACATTGGATGCATTTATCGGAGGAAAATTAACTTGCGGTGAATTCGCTCAACAGTCAGATGTCAGATTAAAAGAAAACTTTCAACCAGTAGAGAATGCTCTAAATATTGTTGATCACTTAAATGGAACTTATTATACTTGGACTAAAGATCAGGGAACAAAATTAAGAACGATTGGTTTTATTGCACAGGAAATAGAATTAATATTACCTGAGGTGGTAAATACAGATGATGATGGAATGAAGTCAGTTAATTATACTGGTGTTATCCCAATTTTAGTAGAAGCTATTAAAGAACAACAAAAACAAATAAATGAATTAAAAAATATTATTTCACAAATGTCTTCTAGCTAAATAAATATTGTAATTATCCAATTGGAATCCAAGTGGATATAATTATTTCATTTTAGCACCCATTTTCACAAAAATATCTAATGCAAAAATTAAGAATATACCAACAACAATTATTACTATTAAATCTCTAATTGAATATGAAGTATATGTCAAATTTGGAACATTTTTAGCATTTGCATTTGAAAAACCCTCCAAAATATTCTTATTCCCTTCATCTTCCATAAAATTTTTAAATTTCTTTCTTAACCTCTCCTTATATTTATCTGCTAATTTCAAATACTTTTTATACAAAAAGTAATCCTCACTAGTCATATAATCAGGTTCGTATTCAGGTTTAACTCTTCTTTGTTTATCCAAATATCTGATATCGTGCTCATTATCTTCAAGAAGATCCATTGCACTGTCGTTATCACTCGAATCTTCGTTAAATTTATCTTCTACTGGAAATCTATAATTGCGTCTGGAAGAGTCTGGAAAAGAAACTTGATATGGAACTATTTTGCTTTTTGCTGATTGCATATGCTTAACTGGAGGAGGACCTCCATTGTAAGAAGGAAAATATTTATCCAACTCGCTATCTGTTTGTAGTTCGCTGTTTTCTAAACCATTTTTGGCTAGATTAGGCGGAACTGTATTTTGAACAGATGATGAAGCTGGAGCTGCATTAACTTTTTGAAAGTAACTCTCATCTTTAAAATCTGATCCCCACGCTTCTTCTAATGAACAATAGGGCATGTGTCCTACTAATATTTAAGTAGAAAAAAATAAAATAACATGATATTAAATGAATATTTATTCTCTAATTTGTATTTTAATCATTTTTTCTTATTTATTAATTCTTCTTTTTAGTGCTCCTAAAGATTTAAATCCATTTCTTAAACATAATATCTCAACACTCATTATCATTCTAATTTCCATAACTTTAGTATATTATGAAAGATTAATTGGATTTATATTATTTATAGCAGTTATATTAGTGATATTATGTAAAAGAAAAAATATAGAACATTTTGATATAGTAGAAGATGATGTAGATAAAATTGTTGAATTCGAGGATGATTCATTATTGGGTAAATTGCAAAATGATGAAGATTATGTAACTGGTGTCTGGAGTTCATCTACTTTAGGAAAAGAAATGGGTTTGAATCGTGCTTGAAAAAATTTATATGTAATTATATGTTAAGATTACTATATAAAATATCCATATTTTTAATAACTTTATATTTGATTTTTATAAATATATCATATTTTACAGGTAAAAAATATATATTAACTATTGTAGATTTATTTAATGATAGTATATTTCGATTATTTTATTTCATTTTAATTGGTATTATTTCTCTAGGATATATTTCAGGTGGAATCATTTTAGCAGTTTTATTAACAGTAATTTTTATAAATACAATTTTGTTTGATTGTAAAAAAATGTAAAATATTAGATTGCATATCATTGGCAAATAATATCAAACAAGAAATTAAAAATAATATATCTACTTTACCAAAAAATAGTCGTGTTCCTTGTTTAGCAACTATACTTGTCGGAGATAATGAAGTTTCTAAATTGTAT
>Ga0194123_10007588_pt1 | contig 10747 bp, 5 predicted proteins | sample TA2MahsurfametaG_5_FD_155479 | JGI IMG/M metagenome (GOLD analysis project Ga0194123, IMG submission 155479) | Freshwater microbial communities from Lake Tanganyika, Tanzania - TA2015023 Mahale A surface | ecosystem: Environmental > Aquatic > Freshwater > Lake | place: Tanzania: Lake Tanganyika... | reverse complement strand
TCTTTGTCCAGTGGGTCCTGTTTGTCCAGTAGGACCTGTATGTCCAGTAGGACCTGTATCTCCTGTGGGTCCTCCAAGACCAGTATGTCCTGTATCTCCTGTGGGTCCTTCAAGACCAGTGGATCCTGTATGTCCAGTGGATCCCGCAAGACCAGTAGGTCCTGCTTGTCCAGTGGATCCTGTTTGTCCAGTAGGTCCTGTATTTCCCGTGGGCCCTGTATCTCCAGTATGTCCTGTATCTCCAGTAGGTCCTGTATCTCCGGTTGATCCCGCAAGACCAGTAGGTCCTGTATTTCCCGTGGGCCCTGTATCTCCAGTATGTCCTATATCTCCAGTTGATCCCGCAAGACCAGTAGGTCCTGTTTGTCCAATGGGTCCTGTATCACCAGTAGAACCTATATCTCCAGTTGGTCCTGCAAGACCAGTTGGTCCAGTATCTCCTGTTTGTCCTATATATCCGGTTGGTCCTGTATATCCAGTTTGTCCTGCTTGTCCAGTAGGTCCTGTATCCCCAATTGATCCTGCAAGACCAGTAGGGCCTGTAAGACCAGTGGATCCTTCAAGACCAGTAGGTCCTGTATCTCCAGTATGTCCTGTATCTCCTGTTGGACCGATTTCTCCAGTGGGTCCTATATCTCCGGTGGGTCCTGTAAGACCAGTGGATCCTTCAACACCAGTAGACCCTGCAAAACCAGTGGATCCTGCTTGTCCAGTGGGTCCAGTGGGTCCAGTGGATCCTCCAAGACCAGTAGGTCCTGTTTCTCCAGTAGATCCTGTTTGACCAGTAGATCCTGATTCTCCAGTAGGTCCGGATTCTCCAGTAGGTCCGGATTCTCCAGTGGATCCTCCAAGACCAGTAGGTCCTCCAAGACCACTAGATCCTCTTTGTCCAGTGGGTCCTGTATCTCCAGTGGGTCCTGTATCTCCAGTAGGACCTGTATCTCCGGTTGATCCTGTAAAACCAGTGGGTCCTGCTTGTCCAGTAAGACCTGTATATCCGGTTGATCCCGCAAGACCAGTAGGACCTGTATCTCCAATTGATCCTGTATTTCCAGTAGGTCCTGTATTTCCAGTAGGTCCTTCACCAGTTGGTCCTGTAAAACCAGTATGTCCTGTAACACCAGTGGGTCCTGTAACACCAGTGGGTCCTGCGCCAGTTGATCCTGTATATCCAGTTTCTCCTGTATACCCAGCTGATCCTGTATCTCCAGTGGGTCCTGTATCTCCATCTGGTCCTGTATCTCCAGTGGGCCCTGTATCTCCATCTGGTCCTGTATCTCCAGTATGTCCTGTATCTCCTGTTGGACCGATGTCTCCAGTGGGCCCTGTATCTCCATCTGGTCCTGTATCCCCAGTGGGCCCTGTATCTCCAGTTAATCCTGCTTGTCCAGTGGGTCCTGCTTGTCCAGTGGATCCTGCTTGTCCAGTGGATCCTGCTTGTCCAGTGGGTCCTGCCTGTCCAGTGGATCCTGCTTGTCCAGTGGGTCCTGTCTGTCCAGTGGATCCTGCTTGTCCAATGGATCCTGCTTGTCCAGTGGGTCCTGCCTGTCCAGTGGATCCTATATCTCCATCGGGTCCTGTATCTCCAGTGGGTCCTGTTTCTCCGGTGGATCCCGCAAGACCAGTAGGTCCTATATCTCCAGTAGGTCCTATTTCTCCAGTGCAACCTGTATCTCCAGTCGATGCTGCAAGACCAGTAGGTCCTGTATATCCAATGGGTCCTGCACCAGTTGGTCCTGTAACTCCAGTTGATCCTGTTTGTCCAGTGGGTCCTGTGTTTACATATGATCCTGTATACCCACTGGGTCCTGTATCTTCTCCAGCTTGGCCGGTTGGTCCTGTATTACCATAACCGCCTGGTAGTCCTAAATATCCAGTGGGTCCTACATATCCAGTTGGTCCGGTTGATCCGGTACTATAAATACTACCAGGTGTCCCGGTAAATCCAATAGGGCCAGTTACACCTGTAGGTCCAGTAGGTGCTTCGTCGATACCGTTTATATATAAATTACCATCGACATTAGTTAATTTAAGAAAAGAAATCATATTATACTATAATATATTATAATTAAATAAATAATAATTATTAAACCTAAAATATAAAATATAAAATATAAATTATAAAATATAAATTATAAAATATAAAATATTATAACCTTTACACATTTGAAGATTTACGAAAGGTAATAGTCTTGTGAAATGATAAAGCATTTCAAACTTTTTCCTCAGAGGGATAAGTGGGTGAAATTTATAATAAGGTACCTTTTTAAGGGTTCCGTTTACACCCTTGAAGATTTACACCTTTGGACTTTTCCTAAGGCACTGTGTTTCGAAAACGCCGACTTGTGGGCGTGATATCAGTCACAAAGTAACAGTTACCAAGGTCTGACCGATGGTGTAAAATGTGACAAAGTCCCATTTGCATATTTACAAACTTTAAGATTTGAAATGAAATAAAATTTCAAATCTTTTTCCCTGGATGAACCGGGTAAATTTATAATAACGCACCCTAAAGGGTCCGGATTCACAAGGCTTTCTAGCCCAAAGGGCATAAGGCATATAAGGCTCGGTAGAGACTACCTTGAACACTACTTTGTAAATCTTCACTTATTAAATCCATTTATATGGTCCATCTCCTTTTATAATAACGCTAGATTTCATTGGTTCAACTTCTATATTACATCTTTTACCATGAACTAACCAGTAAAATTCGCAGTTCTCTCCATAAACTGTAAAACAATTATCTTTTATTTTAGAAGTATATAGTTGCTGTATCTTCTTACCATAATAAATAGGTGTTATTTGAACTGTAAAATCTGTAGCTAAGTTGTTAACATATTCTGGTAGCTCAATTTTTACTGATTCACCATTTTGTATTTGTCCTTCACCTCTGTAATAAACACCACCTTCAGGACCTTCTAAACAAGCATGAACTAAATATTTATTTTTATCAATTGGATGGTCTATTACAAATGTTTTTGTCCAATAAGTTATTTCTGATGTTGATGCGTTATAACCTAATACTCGTGTTTGTGTTATTTCTCTAAGTGGAGCCACAAAAAAACCACTAGCAGCAGCATTTAATTCAACACCAGTTGCATTTAATATAATTGAATTTTGTACTTGACTACCAGCACCAGCTAAATTACCTATTGCAATTGAATTGGTTCCTTGTGTATTTCTTCCTGCTAAAGTACCAATTGCTATTGCGTCATTTCTCTGAGAAAACTCACCAGCTTGTGAACCTATCGCAATTGCACTACCTCCTTGAGTATTTCTACCTGCAAAATATCCTATCGCCGTTCCAAAAGCTGATTGAGAATCAAAACCAGCTTCAAATCCTATCGCAACTGCAGTACCTCCTTGAGTATTTCTACCTGCCCTTTCCCCTATGGCTAATCCACTACCACCCTGAGCATTAAAACCAGCTTCAACTCCTATCGCAACTGCGCTAGCACCTTGCCCAATAGTACCTCCAGCAGCAGATCTTCCTATTGCAACTGCACTGTCGCCTTGATTAACCAATGCAGTATCACTTCCTATCGCAATTGCACCTGGGCCTTGTGTATTTCTTCCTGCATTAATTCCTAATGCAATGGCACTACTAGACTGACCAGTTTGTCCAGCGTTATTTCCAAATGCTAAAGGTGTATTTCCTGTAATTTGCCATGCATTTGTAATATCGTTCCAATTTAATGCTTGTCCATAAATTGTTCCAGTTACAATATCTCCCCTAGGTCCTGTATTTCCAGTGAATCCTCTAGCTCCAGTAGGTCCTGTATTTCCGGTGGGTCCTGTTTCTCCTGTGGGTCCTGTAAGCCCAGTAGGTCCTGTAAACCCAGTGGGTCCTGTAAACCCAGTTGGTCCTGTTACACCTTGTAGACCTGTAAACCCAGTGGGTCCTGTATTTCCGGTGGGTCCTGTATTTCCGGTGGGTCCTGTAAGCCCAGTGGCTCCTCTAAGCCCAGTGGGTCCTGTTAACCCAGTTGGTCCTGTATTTCCAGTTGGTCCTCTAAGCCCAGTGGGTCCTGTTAACCCAGTAGGACCTGTATTTCCAGTTGGTCCTCTAAGCCCAGTGGGTCCTGTTTGTCCAGTAGGTCCTGTATTTCCAGTAGGTCCTGTATTTCCGGTGGGTCCTGTATCTCCGGTGGGTCCTGTATTTCCAGTGAATCCTCTATCACCAGTAGGTCCTGTATTTCCTGTTGGTCCTGTATCACCAGTAGGTCCTGTATTTCCAGTTGATCCTGCATATCCGGTGGGTCCTGTATCTCCGGTGGGTCCTGTATTTCCAGTGTATCCTCTAGCTCCAGTAGGTCCTGTATTTCCGGTGGGTCCTGTATCACCAGTAGGTCCTGTATTTCCAGTGTATCCTCTAGCTCCAGTAGGTCCTGTATTTCCGGTGGGTCCTGTATCTCCTGTGGGTCCTGTATTTCCGGTTGGTCCTGTTTCTCCCGTGGGTCCTGTTTCTCCCGTAGGTCCTGTTTCTCCAGTAGGTCCTGTTTCTCCTGTGGGTCCTGTATTTCCCGTGGGTCCTGTTTCTCCTGTGGGTCCTGTATTTCCCGTGGGCCCTGTATTTCCAGTAGGTCCTGTATTTCCAGTAGGACCTGTTTCTCCTGTGGGTCCTGTTTCTCCCGTAGGTCCTGTATTTCCAGTAGGACCTGTTTCTCCTGTGGGTCCTGTATCTCCAGTGGGTCCTGTATTTCCCGTGGGCCCTGTATTTCCAGTAGGTCCTGTTTCTCCCGTAGGTCCTGTTTCTCCAGTGGGTCCTGTTTCTCCCGTAGGTCCTGTATTTCCAGTAGGTCCCCCAAGACCAGTAGGTCCTGTATCTCCAATGGATCCTGTATGTCCAGTAGGACCTGTATCTCCGGTTGATCCCGCAAGACCAGTAGGTCCTGTTTCTCCAGTAGGTCCTGTAAAACCAGTGGGTCCTGTATCTCCAGTGGATCCTGCAAGACCAGTTGGTCCTGTATGTCCAGTTGGTCCTGCACCAGTGGGTCCTGTATAACCAGTGACACCTGCAATACCAGTGGGTCCTGTATCACCAATTGGTCCTGCACCAGTGGGTCCTGTATAACCAGTGAGACCTGCAATACCAGTGGGTCCTGTATCACCAATTGGTCCTGCACCAGTTGGTCCTGTATATCCAACTGGTCCTGTATATCCAGCTGATCCCGTATCTCCAGTGGGTCCCATATCTCCAGTGGGTCCCATATCTCCATGTACTCCTGTATCTCCGGTTGGTCCTGTAACCCCAGTTGATCCTGCATCACCAGTATGTCCTGTATCTCCGGTTGGCCCTGCAAGACCAGTTGATCCGGCAAGACCAGTTGGTCCTGTATCTCCAGTGGGTCCTGTATCTCCGTTTAGTCCTGTACATCCGGTTGGTCCTATATCTCCAGTGGATCCTGCATAACCAGTGGGTCCTGTATCTCCGGTTGGTCCTGCAACACCAGTGTATCCTGTATCACCAGCTGGCCCTATATCACCAGTTGGTCCTGTAACTCCAGTTGGTCCGGCAAGACCAGTGGGTCCTGTATTTCCAGTGGGTCCTGTATTTCCAGTGGGTCCTGTGTCTCCGGTTGGACCTGTATCCCCAGTTGGACCTATATCACCAGTTGGTCCAGTTGCTCCTGTATTGCTAGCAGTGCCGGCTGGTCCAGTTGGTCCTATATCTCCAGCTGGTCCAGTTGGTCCTGTATTTCCTATAGTACCAGGAGGACCAGGAGGTCCTGTAACACCAGTATATCCAATAGGTCCAGTTGGTCCTGTAGATAAAATAGATGTTCCATTTTCAAATAACTGTCCATTAACATTTATTAAATCAACCAAAGACATTATATTATTTAATAAGAAATTATAAATTTAAAAAAAACATAATTATAAATAATAATTAACATATCGATATAAGAGATTTGAAATAGGACAGCATTTTAAATCTTTTCAAATGAACCCGGTGAAATTTATAATAACTCACCCTAAAGGGTGCAGATTTAAATCTTCACTGGTTTAAATTAGTAATCCATTAGTATATGCAACACCTGAGTTTGGTACAATAAGATTTATCAACTGATTTGGTTGTAAAGTATATAAAAATTTAGAATTAACATACGTGTTAACTACTACACCAGATGTTGCATATTTGACAATACCACTACTTGGTGCAGTAAATCGACCACCAATAGATATATATCCATCTACATCGTATGATAAACAGTTACCTTCATTGTTAATACCAGTTCCTAAAGCAGACCATGATGATCGATTCCATCTTGCGATTCTATTCGCAAGATTACCACCAGCTGTCCCGAATGTACCTGTAGCATATAAATTATTACTTCCATCAGTTACTAAACCTAATGCAGGAGTATTTAAACCACTTCCTAAAGCAGCCCATGATGATCCGTTCCATCTTGCGATACGAAATGCTGAAATCGTTGTATCAACCACCGTGAAGACACCTCCGACATATAAATTACCAGCTGTATCAGTTGCTAAAGAAATTACATTAGCACTAGGACCAGTTCCTACAAGAAACCATGATGTTCCATTCCATCTCGCGACACGAACCGCGGGTGAAGTAAATAGACCTCCAGCATATAAATTACCATTTAGATCGAGTGCTAAAGCATTTACAGTATCATTTACACCACTTCCTAAAGCAGACCATGATGAACCGTCCCATCTTGCGATTCTATTCGCAGAATTACCACCCGCTGTAGTAAATAAACCTCCAGCATATAATAAATTCTGACTTCTATCAAATACTACAGCATTTACATTATTATTTACACCACTTCCTAAAGCAGACCAATTAGACCCGTTCCATTTTGCGACATAATTTGCAGCAATACCACCGGCTGTATTAAAGGAACCTCCAATATATAAATTACCACTTGTATCAGATATTGAAGCTAATACTGCTGAATCAGAATTAACATATGTGTAAAGTTCAAAATATGATGTTAATGACTTTGTTATTTTTGTAATATAATTTGCAAAATTTCTACCCGCTCTAGTAAAATCACCTCCAGTATATAAATTTCCACTTGCATCAAATGCTAATATATATACAACACTATTATTTAAACCAGCTCATAAATGAGACCATGATGATCCGTCCCATTTTGCGATGTGATTCGCAGAATTACCGCCAGCTGTAGTGAAATAACCTCCAGCATATAAATTTCCACTTACATCGAATGCTAAAGAATTTACAGTAGAATTCATACCACTTCCTAAAGCAGACCATGATGATCCGTTCCATTTAGCGACACGATTTGCAGGTATAGTAAAGCTACCTCCAGCATATAAATTACCACTTGTGTCACATACTAAAGAATTTACATTATTATTCACACCAGATCCTAAAGCAGACCATGACGATCCGTTCCATTTTGCGATGCGATTCACAGAATTATCACCAGCTGTAGTGAATCTACCTCCAGCATATAAATTACCACTTGAATCAAATGCTAAAGAATTTACGGTAGTGTTTAAACCACTTCCTAAGGCAGACCATGATGATCCGTCCCATTTTGCGATGCAATTCGCAGGATTAACCGTACCAGCTGTAGTAAAGCTACCTCCAGCATATAAATTACCACTTAAGTCACATACTAAAGAATTTACATTATTATTCACACCAGATCCTAAAGCAGACCATGATGACCCGTCCCATTTTGCGATACAATTCGCAGAAACACTGCCAGTCGTAGTGAAGTTACCTCCAGCATATAAATTTCCACTTCTATCAAATGCTAAACAATTTACAATATTATTAAAACCACTTCCTAAAGCAGACCATAATGATCCGTCCCATTTTGCAACCCTATTCGCACTAATCCCATCAACTACAGTACTTGGACCTCCTACATATACATTTCCATTTCCATCAAATGCTAGAGCATAGACAGGATCATATGTACCTGTTGACAACGTATTATAACCTCCGATTATAGATAAATCATTATTTAGAACGGACGTAGTATTAGAAGAAACATCAATATTTATACTACTTGTTGCAAGATTAAATAAACCAGAATAATCACTTAAATTTATTTGGTTAATTTCGCCTATTAGAGGATTAACAATCAAAGAACCGCCAGAATTAGTCAAATTAACAAACGACATTATAATATTATAAAAGAAAAAAGTAAATTTGTAAAAGTTGATAATTTTATCTAGAAGAGACATGCTGACTATTCAAAACAGAATGATGAATACGTAATTCATTATCAAAATGATAAATATTTTTCTCAATTTGTCGCCGTTCAAAAGCAGTATTGACAGAATGCCATTCTTGTATCAATAAATGAAAATGATGAAGGGCTTCATCAAAAGAATAACGTTCATCAGAAAGACCGATGATGGGTGTAAGGTCTTTAGAAGAAGAATTAGTATAGTTAAGTTTGTTATTAAAATTTGTATAATTTTTATAATATTTTTGAGGGAACTGAGTAGTAAAAGCGCCAAGAGATAGTCCACCAGAATTATGAATATTAATCTGAAAAGTCCATGGATTGTCATTAACATTATCGTGTGATAATATGAAAACCCCATCTTTGATAGAATGTATAAATTGATAAGCAGCTTCAGTATCGCAATACATGTGAATATCAATATATGCAATATTGTAAATCTCTCCGTTATCATGATCGATTTGAGGGATTAATGTAATAGAAGAAACATGACAGATTTCTTTAGTAAGAAGAGTAAAAGCGATATGGTCAGCGGTATATATAGTTTTAACCTTAAGGATCATAAGAGAGTTGAATGTCATTTTAAAAAGTAGTATTGTAATAATTTATAATTGTTATATTTATTAAGATGCATTTAAAATAAAATAAAAAAGCATTTCAATTTTTTTTAAATATAAATAATAATGTGGAGGTAAAATGAAGTTAGATAAAATTTAAATAAATTAAATTTAATTTTAAAATAAAAAAATAAAATTTTGGCTCCACCTTTTGAAAGGTGGAATAAAAAAAATTGAAATCCTTTTTCATGAATAGATGAAAAGTATCAAATGAAATAAAGTAATAAAAGTTTAAAACGAAGTGAAAAGAATAAAATGTTGTCAAGTATTAAGGTATCAGAACAAATTAACCGCCAATTGGTTCAAATTACGCAAGAACTAGCGTACAAAACAGTGAATTACTGTGCATCAAAATACAATTTTAATGCAGAAGAAGTGTACAGAGAACTGGGTCTGGATTTGCTAAAGGTGGAAGGTAAGAAAGAAGGAAAGAGAAAAACAGAAAAGGTGTCGGTCTCTGTAGCAAAGCCAACATTCCCTCTGCCTTACAACGGTGAAATGAATGCGGAATGCTGTTCAGCACTACGTCAAAACAACGGACTATACACCCAATGCACAGGTCCTCGCCGTGGTGAAAGTAATTTCTGCAAAGGATGTGCAAGTCAAATGCAAAAAACAGGTGCGGAAGTACCAGAATACGGTACAATTGAAATGCGTAAAGCAGTGGGAATTTTCGAATACGTTGACCCGAAGGGTCGCAAACCAGTGGCTTATACAAAAGTCATGAAGAAATATAAGCTAACTGAAGAACAAGTTCTGGATGAGGCAAAAAAGCTAAATATGGAAATAAACCCAGAACATTTTGCAGTTCCTGAAGAGACGAAGAGAGGTCGTCCTAAGACAGTTGAAAAGGAGCCAAAAGAAAAGGGAACAAGAGGTCGTCCAAAGAAGTCAAAGAAGGTGATAGAAATCGATGGTGATACAGAGGATTTGTTCGCAACTTTGGTGGCAAATGCAAATGAAGAAGTTGTCGAAGTGGTGAAGTCCGAGGATGAAGAAAAATTGAAGAAGGAGAAGTTGGCAGCTGAAAAAGCTGAAAAATTGGCAGCTGAAAAGGCTGAAAAATTGGCAAAAAAAGAAGCAGAACGTCTAGCACGTGAAGAGAAGAAGAAAGCTGAAGAGGAAGAAAAAGCTTTAAAGAAAGCAGCGGCTGAACAGGCAAAGAAGGAAAAAGAATTGGCAGCTGAAAAGGCAAAGAAGGAAAAGGAAGCAGCTAAAAAGGCAAAGGAAGCAAGTAAGACTTCAAAGAAAGTTGAAAAAGCTTCACCTGAGGAAGCTGGAGAGAAACAAGTTGATGAGCCAGATGTCGTGAAGAAGATCGAGTTTGAAGGCAAGAAATATTTGAAGTCAAAGAAGACTGGTATCATCTATGACTATCTTGAGTATACCAAGAATGGTGACCAAGTAGTGGTCGGAAAATGGAATGATGCCTCAAATAAGATAGACTTCAATGCTACAGAAGAAGAAGAAGACGAAGAAGAATATGACATGTAATCAACCTTTATAGCCAAAAAAATATAAAAATAAAAAATAAAAAATATAAAAATAAAAAATATAAAAATAACATGATATTATGCGTTTGATTTAAAAAATAAAAAATAAAAAATAAAAAATCGGGCACAAAGTTGTCCACCTTTTTTCTCTCAAACTTTTTTCTCTCTAGATCTTCATAGAAGAAGTATAATACTTGCTGCCTGCTGCTGCTGTTCCCCTTACAATGATGTAGTGTAAAACCCGACACAAATTTGCAACCAAAATTAGTGGCTATATAGTACACTACTACATGGCCTTCTACATAGTCTGTCATATAGTACACTACTACATAGCATCCTAATATAGGTGTATATTCGTACGTACTATTGCTGCCTGCTGCTGCTCTTTTATGCAGTATAAAAGCTGGCACTATTTAGCAGTCGAATTAGTTGCGATATT
>Ga0194123_10007586_pt1 | contig 10748 bp, 9 predicted proteins | sample TA2MahsurfametaG_5_FD_155479 | JGI IMG/M metagenome (GOLD analysis project Ga0194123, IMG submission 155479) | Freshwater microbial communities from Lake Tanganyika, Tanzania - TA2015023 Mahale A surface | ecosystem: Environmental > Aquatic > Freshwater > Lake | place: Tanzania: Lake Tanganyika... | reverse complement strand
AACGTTCGGCCTCGGCCCAGTTCGGAAGCGGTGCGTAGTAGCCAGGGGAAACAAAAAATGATTCTGGCGTCAGCTGCGTGCATAGGCGCTCAGCGAGTTCGCCGATGCTCAAAGGTGAAGAGGCGCCACGGCGCATCAGCCATTCGGCCTCCTGCAGGCGCCCCGCAGCAAGCAGATCAGCTACGGGAAGCGTCAAAGGTAGTGCTCCAGCTCAGCGGCGTAATAAGCCAGCGTGAGCCGAAGGCCTTCACGCAAGCCCACTTGGGGCTGCCAGCCCAGCTGCTGGCGAATTTTACGATCGTCAGCGTAGTAATCGCCGATGTCGATCTTTTTGCGCTCAGCCGGGTAATCACGCAGTAAAAAGGGATCCGCGGCTAAGGGAAGATCTAGATCGCGTGCTGCGGCGACCAATGTTTCGGCTGTTTCTAGAAGACTGACGGGTTCGCCGCATCCGCCAAGATTGTAGATCTGACCGATAGCAGTGTCGCTATCAGCTGCGAGCCGAAGAGCTCTGACGCAATCATCCACATAGGTGTAATCCCGCAACTGCTCACCATCCCATACCTCAAACGGCCGGCCTTGCAGCAGATTGCGGATCCAGACACCTAAAAAGGTCTGCCGCGCATCCTTAATGCGCATACGCGGCCCATAGGTATTGGTCAGCCGCAGTACTGTCGAGCGAATGCCATAAACCTGGGTATAGAGAAGGTGGTACTGCTCACCGGCGAGCTTGTTGATGCCATTCACATCCACTGGTCGCAGGGGGTGGGCTTCATCAACGGGGAGATAATTTGGCTTTCCGTAAATCTGGCGGGTTGATGCAAACACAATGCGAACATCTGGAGCCACCTGACGACACACTTCCAGTAGTGAAAGCTGGGCTCTGGCATTGATCTCGAGATCCGTGTAGGGATCAGTCATAGAGTCCATATGACTTGTCTGGCCGGCAAGGTTGTAAATCAACCCAGCCCCGCTTAGCAGTACCTTGAGAGAATGCTGGTCTCGCACATCAGAAATGTTGACGCGCAGTGAACGGTCATCAACGAAATGTGCGAGGTTATGAAGGTTGCCGCCGTAGCTGGGGTTCAGGCTGTCAACCAGTGTGATGGTTTGTCCTTGGTCAGCTAAAGTAATTGCCAGGGAGCTGCCAATGAAACCCAAGCCGCCACTGATCAAAGTCAAAGAGGAGTAGTCCATTTGGTCAGTTTCCTAGCGGTGCCTGACGAGCCCAGCTCATGAGCAGCAACGCTTTTCTGGACGAAAATGAATCCATCTCAAGCCTCATTCTGGGGACACGGTTGTTGTTGTGGGTTCATAGCAAAATCACATGGCCGCATCTTTTATAACCGTACCACTTAAAGCTACAGCTGGACAGGCACCGCATCTGGCATAGAGGACGAATAGCCGGCATCTGTGTATTGCGTCTTATCGAGGTGACGCAGCCGATGACTTCCTTTGTGAGGTAGGCCAGCGAACCAACACCAAGATGCGCGGCGATCTCCTAAAGGGTGAGGCCAAGTCAAATTGAGCTGGATCGGCGGACAGCAGCACTTAGCAATTGCCTCCCATTTTTTATTATAGATTAATATAAGAGTCTGCAACAGTCCTTAATACTTTGGCTCGAAGTAACGAGCTGCTGATCCCAGGTGTACGCGGCAAGATCAAAAGACGCTTACTTGAAACAAGATTGCTATTATCATCGCCATGAACAAGTAGATCAATTTTGTGCTGATCTAAAAAGGATTCTTCAATGAGCCATGGCGAAGAAACAACCTCATCGACGAATCTTATTGATTCAAGAATCTCGCGTCTACATGAGAAATCTAGCTCAGGCTCATATCCTTTCTTGGCGTGAATTTCTTGGTCTGATGTAAGTGCAACGATAACATAGCCATATTTACTGGCCTCTCGGAGCAAGCGTATATGTCCATGATGAATAAGCGTTGCGGACATGTCAACCATGATGCGGTTCATTCTAGAATCTCTAAAGTCGAAAGTATATCTCCATGGGCCTCGTGTCCCAGGTGAACTTCGCCAAGGTGGCAAATTACGCTTCCACCCATTTCGGTGCGCGGAATGTATAGTACTGCACGGTTGTCTTTGGATACGATCTTGCATGATAGATGCGTACACAAAAGAGGCTGGCGGCTTGGGGGCTGCGTTAAATAAGAATTCATCCTATTCATGATCGCACGTTTGTTTGCTTCTACAGTCTCTCTGAATATATCATGCTGGTTTAATACATCGTGAAGCGAAGCTATTGCATGATAGGGTCCAGTCATTAGCTTGGAGATGTGATTTGAAATATTGAGGTAAAATGAATCAACTTCGACTGTCGGTGCTTCATGAAACGCCACGAATGCTGCACCAGTTAAGCCAAAGAGGCCTTTGCATGAGCTGTAGCCAATTACGTCCGCAAGCTCATGTTGGGTTTCGAGCCCAATAGATGCAGTTGCGTCGAGCATTAGACGAGCTTTAAGGCGGTCTGAGGCTGCACGCAGCATTTGTATAGGAAGCTTGAGACCACAGCTGGTTTCTGTGTAACAGGCAAGAATCCAGTCAAAGGTTCCTTCAATATTATCAAGTCGTTCCCATTCTGCCATATGAACTTCGGTGATTTCGTTTTGTCGCTGCATTGCAGAGAGGGCCAACCAGTGCAATCTTTGGGAGTAGTAGCCAGTTTGAATTACAAGCACTCGACCGTACAGAAAATTCAAAGCCATGACCTCAAGTGCGAGACTTGCAGACCCTTGCATCCGTACAACATTTAAATGCCCAGACATCTTTCTGAGTACTTTTATAACACTCTCCTCTACTCCAGCATAATCGCTATCACCTCTGCCGAAGCATGGGCGGAGACCGGTTATATTCTCTGGCAGAAGAGCAGCTGGTCCAGCTGTAAAGATGAATTTCGCTGAATTGCGACTAGCTACAAAGCAGTCGATCGATTTTTCTCCATCAACTGTCATTGGTCCATGCCCAGAAACTTCATAAACTCCTTTTTATTATTAACGGGTGAGCACCGAGGTCGCCCTAGGTCCATTCGTGCCCCGCGCTTACAACGGATTTCCAAAAAAGCACTGTCTTTAAGTGTGAACATTCTTGCTAGCTTTTCGCGTATCTCGTCACTGCTAATCGCGATATCTACATGTTTATATCCAAGAGCGTACGCTATGTGATCAAAGCGTAAAGTATTGCCCTTGGTGGGCTGACCGCCGACAGAATCATGTGCTTCATTATTCAGTACGATATGCACAAGATTGGAGCAGTCCGCGCTCACAGCAAGTGATCCTGTGTGCATTAGCAAAGAGCCATCACCATCGAGGCAAACGACTTGACGGTTAGGCTGAGCAAATGCGATCCCCGCAGCAATTTGACTTGCGTGTCCCATGCCTCCAACGGTTAAAAAATCGCGATTGTGTTGATTTTCTGTTGCTTCTCTAAGCTCATAGAGTTCTCGCGATATCATACCAGTCGTTGAAACAACAGCGGCACTGGCGGGAACGATAGAAAGAACCTGCCGAATTGCCTCTTCTCTGCTTATCTCTACATTTCTTTGTAAAGGGAAAACGTTTTGAAATGGCGCGAATGTATTTTTCCTGATTACCAGTGCAGTTGGCCCCTGTCTTGCAAGGCAATCCAGGACGGATTGTTGAAGATACTCGCCAATGAGTTGTTTGCTAGCATCAACAACTCGGTATGGTATCTCAAGTATATCAAGTTGTTCTAGAGTAATCTGTCCTTGCTTTATATGCTGAGGTTCGTCGTGAAGTTGAGTATTGTTGATTAACATCTCTCCACGCCAACCTATCATTAGGACCATGGGTATGGCATAAACTCTCTTGTCCGCTAGAGAAGTTATCGGATTGATGGCGTTCCCTAGGCCTGAATTCTGCATGTATACGAGAGCAGGCCGACTTGTTGCTAGATAGTACCCGATTGCCAAGCCTACGGCAGAGCCTTCATTGGTTGCAATGATATGTCGTTTGGGGCCGAGAACACTTGCCATGCATGCACATATATCTTTGAGCAGTGAATCAGGGACACCGGTAACGAAGTCAATTCCGCAATTCTCCATGCAATGAATGAACTCAAAGCAATCAATCATTGTTTTGTCCCGGGAATTAACTCAAGAGCTTCATCGATGCTAATAAGCTGATCATCGACCTCGGCAGATCGCCCATTGCGCAGAATCTCTAACGCCACGCGTTCCATTGCGGGATATGCCGCACGCAGTAAATGATTAGCATAAATGACAATATTAAATCCTGCCGCCGCAAGCTCCGCTTCAGTAACTATATTATAACTTGTAGGTACACATACTAGTGGAATATTTGGATAGTCTTCCCTAAAGATCCGTGCAAATTCGAACACTTCGTCAGGCTGCTTGCGTCGGCTGTGAATCATGATGCCATCTGCACCTGCATCGACGTAAGCATGAGCACGCATGACAGCATCCTTCATGCCTTTTTCAAGAATAAGACTTTCTATTCGCGCAATCACCATAAAATCGGAACTGATGCGACTTGCGCGCCCAGCCCGAATCTTCTCACAGAACAGATTCGTATCTTCTTGGGTCTGAGTAACATCAGTCCCCAGTAGCGAATTCTTTTTGAGACCAGTTTTATCTTCAATAATAACAGCAGAGATGCCGAGGCGTTCGATCGAACGTACGTTGATCTCGAAGTGCTCTGGTTTGCCGCCGGTATCAAGATCCATAATGAGAGGCTTGGTGGTGACTTCAAAGATGTTATTAATGTTTGATAAGCGGCTAGATATATCGAGGGCTTCAATATCTGGTTTTCCCATCTCGGTAGAGTCAGTAAGAGAGCTTGACCAGAAGCCGTCAAACTGTTTAATCTTGCCGTCGACTGATGTTGTCGCATTTTCTGCAATTAGTGCCGAGATTGGGCTGTGTGTCTCGATAAATCTTGCAATTGGCTTTACCCTTAGCAAGCGCTTTAGGGTGCCTTTTCTTATTTCAGGAGTTGTTCCAACAACAAGTAGGCTTTCAATCATGCGACTTGAGGAGATGCCTTTCGTATAAGGCACCTCAATAAGCTGTCCGCCATACTCGGATAGCGCCTGCAAAGCTTTGTCGCGATATGGGGCTAGAGGCCCATCAAGCCAATCATCTCCATGAATGAGAATATCCGGGCGATATTTACGAATATTTGGCCCGTAGTCCCACTCGTTCTGCGGAACAACAAGTGAAACTCCTGTAATATTCTCGAGAATTCTCTTGCGCTGATCAAAATCTAGATACGGAAGACGCTTGTAATCGGCAACCGCAGCATCAGTAAGCAAGCCAATCGTCACTTCTCCGTGCTTTCGAGCATGCTCAATAATATTTATGTGGCCATGATGGAATACATCGACTGTCATTCCTACATACACTGATCTCATATCAGTCCTTTGCGAAGAAGCTCGGATGTCAAGTCGCAATCATTATAACATCGATTTGGGCCTTTTGACCAAGAGGCTAGACGACCTATTTCCTTTGTGGATGGAATTGGCGCCGAGGGCTCAGTGCTGGAAGATGTGCGTACACGACGAAGCCTAACTGCGTGTTAAGGTTATCACGATTTAGGTGCGGTAAACCTGGCTGACGGACACAGATCCGGAAACCCTCTCACCGGAATGGGTCTCAAACCATTAGGTGGGCAGGGATTCATGAGAGTTTTGGGTTGCGAAACCAAACCAATTCCCCGTTGACTCCCATGCCGGTTCCATGCTGAGCTCGCCGGCTTCTTGCATCACTCCCCGATCTGCGACGACCGCTATCTTGTGCTGCTCGGCTGGATGGTCACCGGCCTGCTGCTCAGCCAGACCGTCTGTTTTGACGAGTGGAAGCGATCCGTTCCGCTGAACCGCTCCCTGCCAGCAGCTGGCAGCGACGCTGCCGACGTTGGCTCAGCAATGCTGGATCGCCCCTGAGGCCCTCTACAGCCGACTGGTGCTCTTGCCGATGCGGCAGTCGCAAAAGCCAGACCACGCCCTGCATCTGGCGCTCGACACCACAGTGATCTGGGAGAGCTTCTGTGTCGTGAGCCTCTCCGTCGTCTGCCACGGCCGTGCGATTTCATTGGTCTGGCAAACGCTCGAGCATCCCAGTGTCAGCGTCAGCGTTGAGGAGGTGATCGTCCTGCGGCGGCGGTCCGACCGTCTGCTGACGGAGTTCAGATCGATCACCGTGCTGGCAGATCGAGCCTTTCCCAGTGCTGAGCTGCTCGCCTGATTCAACGGAAGGCACCGCTGGAGCTATGTGATTCGGTGGCGCACCGATAACTGAATTCACGGAACCCCGCGCCAAATGACTGCGACACGCGCCGGCTCCGCTTGCCGCGCGGCCATTCCCGTGGTTCCGGGGTGTGGAGCTCTGGGAGTGTGGCCACCAGGCCAATCTTGTACAGGCCAGGACCTTTGTTATCACAGCCGCCGAGGTTTGGTACCTGGTGAGCGACCTCGAACCCGGCCTGGAATCCGGTGTGGGCCTACGGCCAGCGCTTTTGCTGTGAACAGTTGTTCCGCGACCAGAAATCAGGGATCTTCTAGCTCCAGTTCAGTGGCCTACGCGATCCGGCTCGCATCGATTGGCTGCTGCTAGTCGTCGCGATCGCTGTCCTGATAAGCGCACTGCAGGGTTATGCGGACAGCATGGCCGGGGAACGCCGCCGCGTCGATCCCCACTCGAAACGCGAGCTGAGCTTTGCCCACATCGGTCTGCACTGGATCCAGGAGAGCGTGATCGCTGCCGGCCGAGCGCGTTTGGCCTTGATGCCGACCCGCTTTAGGCACTGGATCCCTGCCTTCTGAGAGGTGGTGTAAAGCGACGTGCGAAAAGGCTCTGGATCTCGTGGATTGAGCTGCCACCGCCGCGGACTCACTCGAAAGCGCCGATGGTGATCGCATGACGGTCTCAGCTGAGAATTAGCCGTCAATCAGGCGGCGGAAACCCCTGCCAATCTACTAAAGACGAGGCAGCGCTAGCGCGCTAGCGCGTCAGCAACTTTTAGGCAGGCAGGACGCTGATCCCACACCTGAGCACGCGGGAGGTGAGGCTTTCGCCATGATCAATGCATCGACGCATCAATCTATAGTGATCGAGGGTGTTTTGGGGGATCCAACATAGATCATTCTAGCAGAAGCTTTTTCGCAATAGGTGGCAGTCTTTCTCGAGATTAAGTCGTTCGACTTGCTCGTCTATATGAATATGTATTTATTGCGCATTTTTAGCTGATGTTAAGTATCGCCTCTATTGGGAATTGTTGAATAACTAGGGAATGGCAATCTGGTATTCTTGAGAATGCTACGATTGCTTAAGCCCATTGCGTCCTTCCGCTATGTCAGCCCAATACCCTAAACCCTTTTTAATAAGTGCCCATAGAAGAATTACCTCCCTCGTTTGCAGTGAATCCTTCTCTAAGCTTGTGCTTAAATACTATATTGCAGCCAGAAGAGCTCTTCAGACAAGCATGAACCAACATCCACTCGTCTCGATTATAATCCCAACATATAACCGATGCGAAATTCTTATAAATAGAACTCTGCCATCTGTTCTAGGGCAATCATATCAGAAGTTAGAGGTAATTATAGTCTCTGACGGTTCAACTGATAACACCGTGGAAATGGTGAATCAGCTACGTGACCCACGAGTTAGGCTGATTACCCTGAAAAGTAGATCGGTGCTTCCATCCGAATATTCGTTGCGATGGTTCGTGCAGGGAGCTCGGCCAAGAAACATAGGCCAATGGAAATCAAAGGGAGAATGGCTAGTTCATATAAGTGACGACGACATCCTATACAAGGATCACGTTGCTCAACTCCTTGAACATGCGCAAAAAACAAAAGCAGATCTCATTAGTGCATCTTATGACACAATAAAACATGGCACAAAAGTAAGGATTAACCCTATGGAAATAGATGGCCCGGGTAGCCCAATGATTGGAGGAATGCAAACTTGGTTCATGAGGGCTTATTTAAAATGCTTTATTTGGAATCAGTATTCTTATTGCAACGCATGCAATAAGCCGATTGACTATGATATGCAAAACAGGATGTACCTCTCGAACATAGTCTTTTCCTCATTTGAAAGAGCCCTATTCTTTTCGCCTCCTGTTGGAAGCACTAACGACTCAGGTTACTCAGCTTACATGCTGGCAGCAGAGGGCGAGCTCCAATGAATATTTATATAATTAACCAGGATAGCTACATTGAGCAGCACCACTCAGTTCATAGATATATTGAGCAGATCGCCTTGTATCATGCTTGGAAAGTGCACGTAATTAATTTTAATTCAGGAACTCTATTGCAGAATCTCCAGCATGATTCCCCAGTATTCTCTTCATTCGATACTTTTGCCACTTTTATTGATTCATGCGAAAGGACTGACCCACCATTCTACACTAGTCAGGATATAAGCCATACATCGGTTGGAAGGTATGATATGCCGCTCAATGCAAGTCAGTTATATGATAGTGCAGCAGATGGTCTCAGGCAGTATTCCCCACCATTATTTGATTTGTTGTCAATAGATCTGTCAATATGTCGAAAGAAGCTGCTATCAGAGGCGTTTAATCAACAAGCAGCAAAACGCTTCGCTTCGACAACATTTATTCTCGCTTATAGTTTGGCATGCCATATTGAGAAACTCATAACAAAGCAATCCAATGAAGAAGCTTTGTGTCTTCTTTTTAATGTTTACACCTGTTCGTCATATGTACAGTATCTTTCGGGGAAAGGACGATTCAAAAGTCTTACAACGCGAACGGTTACTCAGAATCCTGCAACAGGGAGGATCGTGTTGGCTGACTGTGTACATCTCGAGTACTATAGACGCCGCCTAATGCAGAGTTCTACATTTGAATATGCAGAATCACTTGAATACTTTTCATATGCAGAGAGTTATGTCGCCAACAAGATACTTAATAGTAATTGCCCATGGACTTACTCGCCACCAATAGACAGCTCTCCGATCAACATGCTAAATGATGATTCTCATTGTAAGAAAATTGCTTTTTTTTCCAGTTCTCCCGATGAGCTCCAAAGTATCGAAACAAGGAGTCGCTATTTCTCACCTTACCAAAATAGCATGGCTCCATTGTTCGCCAGTGAGTATGAATTTCTAAGATTTGTACTTGACCAGACTATTCTAGATCCTGAATTACACATTTACGTCCGCTTGCATCCAAGGCTTGGGATCGAGAAACGTTCAGATTGTCATAGTAGCGCACGAGAACTCTATATCGATCTCCTTTCAGAGTACAGAGTATTATTAGGGGGTAGGCTGACAGTCTATGAACCCGAATCACTAGTCAATAGTTTTCAGCTTGGTCTCTCATGCCACCTTTCATTATACTGGTGGAGCTCTATGGGATTTGAACTCTCACTTTTGGGTGCAAGAACTCTTACCGGCGTTGCCAATTACCTCAATCTCAATGTAAACCTTTCGTTTGTATCTGATAACTTTCCAGAAACGCGTCTTGATTGGTTAGACTTATTCAGGCGCCATCTAAGTGAAGAATGTATTACAGATGCTGCATATGAAGCAGCTCGTGCCTTCTTTATCTGTAATATAGCCGGAACATTTGATTTGAGTGAGCCTATTACAACAGACATTAGGCTTCAATTCCGCGAGGCTTTGGAGAAAGGAACTAGTTCTTGCGTAGCTAAGCCATTCTATTCATCCAAATACCATAGCAATCACAGAGATTCATACCGGGTGTACCTAAAGAAACTTTTCTTGGAATATCCAGGTCTTTATTGTCAAAAAGCAAAGTTGCGTATTGGTGTGAACACCCTTATTTGACAATGCCTCTTTACTATAATCCTGTCCGCTACGCAAAAGAGAGATCGGTCGAAAGTCTGTCTATTTACTTTTCCCACATTCCAAAAACTTCTGGAAGTTATATATCCAAGATTATGAGTGGGCTCAACTTGATTGAAGTACTATCATCAAGGAATCCCCCGCCAATTAGAATATCTCTACAGCATTTACCACTCCAAACCGCACGTAGACTCATTGACTTTAAACGGGTCACATACTGTTTTTGTTTTGTCAGGCATCCATATGAAAGGTTCTGGTCCGAATATGTATATCAAATGACTATACGTCGTGAACTTGGATTAGATCAGCCTGACTTTCGTGAATGGGCTTGCATGGTCTTCTCAACACTCAGAAAGGATCCATTGGCGTATGACGCTCACCTTCTTCCTCAGCACTATTATGTTAATAAGCATATAGAAGTATTCAAATATGAGCTGGGCTATATTCAATGGGCAGAATATCATAATCGACAGGTTGGCAGCACTTTTGCTATAGACAGGTCAAGTATTGAGTACACGCCAAGAAAAGACTCAGGTATTATTTATGATAATAAGATAATCTATCAGGTGCAGAAATACTACGCCCGAGACTACGAGAAATTTGATTACAGGCTAATCTAGATCTGGCGTGGTCCCCGGAAGCCGGTCCACGGTGAATGAGAGTCTTCATCCGGCCAGACTGGGCCGGGGATTTCACCATGAAACGAATCCGCCACACAGCCGAGCAGATCATCCGCAAGCTCAAAACCGCTGAGCAGCTGATCGCTCAGGGCAAGACCGTTGCCGATGTCTGCCGTGCCATCGAGGTCACCCAGCCGACCTATCACCGCTGGAAGCAGCAGTACGGCGGGATGCAGGCCGAGGAGGCCAAGCGGTTGACCCAGCCCAGGCCCTGCTGACCAGATCCGCTGCGATGGCTGGAT
>Ga0194123_10007582_pt1 | contig 10750 bp, 11 predicted proteins | sample TA2MahsurfametaG_5_FD_155479 | JGI IMG/M metagenome (GOLD analysis project Ga0194123, IMG submission 155479) | Freshwater microbial communities from Lake Tanganyika, Tanzania - TA2015023 Mahale A surface | ecosystem: Environmental > Aquatic > Freshwater > Lake | place: Tanzania: Lake Tanganyika... | reverse complement strand
CATCGAGATCACGATCCAAAGAAAACTCGACATTGATACGCGAGAACTGATCGAGGCTCGATGACGTCAGCTTCTCGACGCCCTCGATACCGGAGATTTCGTCCTCCAGCACCTGGGTCACGCGCGACTCGATCACCGCTGCGTTCGCGCCGCGATAAAACACCGAGACGCCGACGATCGGTCGATTCACGTCTGGCAATTCGCGAATCGGCAGCCGCAAGGCTGCCATCAAGCCGAGGATCAACAACATCAGCGAGATCACGGTCGCGAAGACCGGGCGCCGAATGGAGATCTCGGAGATCTTCATGTCTGCGCTGCGAGATCGCGCACCGGACCGCCCTCGCGCAGTTTGACCGTGCCCTCGACCACGATACGCTCGCCCTGTGCGAGTCCTTCAATGATTTCGACGCTGCCTGGCCGACGTAATCCCGTACGCACTTCACGCTTCTCCGCGTTGCCATTCACGACTACGTAGACGAATTGCCGGTTTTGCTCAGGTACTAGCGATTCTTCGGGGATGACGATGCCGTTGCGCTGATCGCGCAACAATTCGACATTGAGAAACATGCCGGGCCTCAGCGCGCCATCGCTATTCGGAATCTCAGCACGCACGAGCACCGAACGGCTGGTCGTATCGATACGCGAGTCGAGACTCGTCACTCGGCCTTTGAACACGCGGCTCGGATAAGCCGTCGATCCCACCGTCACCGGTAGCCCTGTACGCAGGGCAGTCAAATTATTTTCAGGAATCGCGAAATCGATCTTGATAACCGACGTATCGTCGAGCGTCGTGATAATCGTACCCGGGCTAATCAAGCTGCCGACGCTCACGCGACGCAACCCCACGCGTCCGTTGAACGGCGCGCGGATCACCGTATCCTCGAGGCGCGCCTTTGCGGCATCAACTCGCGCCGCGTTTGCTGCGAGAGTCGCCACGATCTGATCGAACTGCGACTTCGATAAAGATTGCGTCGGCAGCAACTCCATCGCGCGCTCATATTGGCTGTTGCTCTCGGTCAAGGCCGCTTGCGCGGCGGCAAGGTCAGCGCGGGCCTGCGCGCTGTCGAGCTCGACGAGCACAGCACCCTTGGCCACCTCGCCGCCGTCGCTGAAGCGAATAGCAGCGACGATGTTCGAAATTTTAGCGGTGATTTCCACCGCCTCGTTGGCACGCGCCGTACCAAGTGCACGCAATTCACGCGCAATGGGTTGCAGCGACACCTCGCGCGACACGACAGCGATCGGCATACCGGCGCCCGGCACGCCACCGCGCAATCCCGAAGCTTCAGGCCGCTCCGGCCCGCTAGCGCCGCGCAACGCTGCGCCTTGGCCCGGCGCGCCACCGGGTCCGCCTATCCCAGCCCCCGCAGTGCCGGCATGACGAGTGGCGTAAATCGTCCAGCCGCTGCTAAGTAAAGCGACCAGGAGACTGACCACGACGATGGGATTGCGGGCGGGTGACATTGCACGATTATCTCACGCGCCCCCGGCCTGCATCGGCCAAGTAGCAAGGTACCAACCAATCGCGATCGACCCAGCGATCAGCAAAATGACGGTGATGATCAGCATGACCCGCCGAAGAAACATCAAAGAAGTCCTCAACCGCTCGGGGTCAGCTCAGAACTACGCTCAACGAAGCGGTAACGTTCCTTTTTGATCGAACGGCACCGTACGCAGCAGGCCGCTGTCCAGCTTCACTTCGCCGCGCATACGATAGCCCAGCTCGTTCGGTCGCGAGCCCTCTTTGCGCGCACGCTCCGCAAGTTTTAATAAAGTGCCGGCGAAATTTGCCGTGACCAGCATGTCAAATTCGGCTTCGCCGCGCGCTGGCACGACGAAACTGCCGCCTGAGAGACCGCGACCCAGGTCCTCGCCACCAAGCTCGATGGTGTAGGTGATGCCGCGCACGCGCAGCTCGCGATCATTGGGGTTCTGCACTTTCATGCGGGCGCGAAACCGCTGCTCGAACAAATCGCCTTTGATGATCTCGACGTTGGCGATCGATAACGCGGGCGCCTCGAGGCGAGGACCCACGGTCGCACAGCCCAACAACAAAACGGCGAGCAGGATCCACGACCATTGCTTTGCGTACTTGCGAATCACGCGGAGAGCGTCCCGAGGCCTGGCCCAGTTCCATTATCGAGTCTACTCGCTCAATCCGATACGCAGTAGGCTGGTAGCACTCGCCAAATCGCACTCGGAGACGCACTCCGGGAGCATCGGCACGATCGAAACGCTGTTCAATACTAAATGTCGGTCAATACTATATGATATATATATCTTCGAAGGGGCAAGTGAACATCGGGCAAAACTCCGGCAAACAGCGATTCTGCGGGCTGTGGCTGGCACTGCTGGCCGCGGCCCTCAGCTTACTCGCCAGCCCATCGCGCGCGCAGGTGCTGGATCTCGCGAGCTACCCGCAAGGTGCCCTCGAAATTGTAGGTAAGGGCACTCGTCATAAGTTCGAGATCTGGATCGCCGACACCCCGGATCGACAGCGCCAAGGCCTGATGTACGTGCGCGATCTGCCGGCGAATCAGGGCATGTTATTTGTGAACGAGTCGTCGCGGATATCCTCGTTCTGGATGAAAAATACCTACATCCCGCTCGATATGCTGTTCATCGACGCCGGCGGCAAGATCGTCGCGGTCTTTGCCAACACCACGCCGCTCTCGCTCGAGCTCGTGGGTCCGCCGACCCCGGTACTCGCCGTTCTCGAACTTCGGGGCGGGGAAAGCGCCCGGCGGGGCATCCGCAAGGGCGATCGGGTGAGCCACCCCGTCTTCGGCCCACGTTGAGTGTCCGCAAGCGCTGAAAGTTGATGGTATTTGTTTTTTTACAACACCAAAACGCCGCTATTTTCTTAACTTTATTTACGGGTTGTGCTATCTTCTAGTGCGTTCATTTCCAGCATCTTGTAGCGAAGAAATTACGGTGCAGTGTGGCCTTCCGGTCCGCTGTGAAGGGCTGTTTCATCTCAAGGAGATTCTCCTAATGATCAAGCGTTGCTCAGTGAACGACGCAGTACGGATTGCGGTACTGGGTGCGGCCATTCCGTTTGCGGTGTCCGCTTCGCTTGCGCAGGCTCAACAGGGCGCGCAGGACGAACTTTCCGAGGTCGTCGTGACGGGTACCCGCATTACGGCGCCTGGCGTGACCTCTTCGAGCCCGATTCTCTCGGTCAGCGCGGCTGACATCGATCAGCTGCAGCAGCCGGAAATCGAAAAAATCTTCCGCATTCTGCCTATCACTGTGCCGTCCGACGGTCAGAACGTGAACAATGGCACGGGCGGCGCCGCGACGATCAGCCTGCGTGGCCTCGGCGCGCAGCGTAACTTGATCATGCTCGACGGCAAGCGCCTCACGCCGTACAGCCCGGCGGGCGCAGTCGACACCCAAACCATTCCGACCGCGATGATCGAGCGTATCGATATCATCACCGGCGGTGCCTCGGCCGTGTACGGTTCCGACGCCATCTCGGGTGCGATCAACTTCATCACCAAGCGTGACTTCGAAGGCGTGTCGATCAACACCGACTTCTCGCAGACTAGCGAGAGCGACGGCAAGATCAAGAGCGCCGACGTGCTGCTCGGCACGAACATGGCCGATGGCCGCGGCAATATTGTGATCGGCCTAAATTATGCAAAGCGTGAGGGCGTGCAATTCGGAGCTCGTCCGCTCGGACAGCTCGGCATCGTCACGGCCAACGGCGCGAATCTTTCGAATTTCCTAGCCGGCACACCGCCGACACCCCCGGTTGCAGGCTGCGGCGGCCCGAACTCGGTGGCCGCTGGCGGCTCGACCACCACGCTGCCGACCCGCGTAGCCATCGCCGGTGGCCCTGGCCTCGGTCAGTTCCGTGAGGACGGGACGCTCGGCTCGAACTGCGGCGTATTCAACTTCAATCCGTACAACTACTACCAGACCCCCCAGACTCGCTATGGCGGTACCGCCATCGGTCACGTTGAGTTTAACGAACATGCTGAGGTCTACGGACGCCTCTCGTTCACCAACACAACGGTTCGCCAGCAGATCGCGCCATCGGGCGTGTTCGGTAACGTGTTCTGGACGCCGCTCGCTAATCCGTTCATCTCGGCACAGGCGCGCGCCGCCATTATTAGCGCAGCGAACGCGGGTGTTGCCGCTAAAACGGTGAACACAAGCGGCGCTTTCCCAAACTGGCGTGATCTAAACAATAACGGTTTGGTAGATGCCGCTGATGACCTGTACATCTCTTACCGTCGCCGCACAGTCGAGTTCGGCGAGCGGTCCTCGACCTATGACAACACCACCTGGCAGTTCCAGCTCGGCGTGCGTGGCGACATCATGGACGGTTGGGACTACGACCTGTCGTTCCAGCGCGGCCAAGCCGATCGCGATCAAACCTCGGCCGGGTACACCAACGTGGCGAACATCGCAAACGCTGTTAACTCGGTCTCAACCACGGCCTGTCGGACCGGTGGCAGCGCTTGTGTGCCCATCAATCTCTTCGGCGGTTTCGGCTCGATCACTCCGGGAATGGCAGGCTACTCATCGGCTACGGCACTCGAGAATCAGATTTACACACAGCAGCTCAGTGCAGGCTCGGTGTCGGGTCCCGTCAACGCTATCAAATCGCCGATGGCGGATAATCCGCTCGCTGTTTCGCTCGGTGTCGAGTACCGCGAAGAATTTGCCGAAACCATCCCGGACGAATGTTTAAAGCTAGCCCCGACAAGCTGCTTGGGCGGCGCGGGCGGTAACACCTTGCCCGTAAAGGGCGGCTACAAGGTGAAAGAGGTCTTTGGCGAAGCGATCCTACCGCTCATCAACGGCGCTGCGGGCGCGCAGTCCCTTGACCTTGAACTCGGTTTTCGTTCGTCGGACTACGATATCACCGGCTCCAACGAAACCTGGAAGGCTGGGCTTTCTTGGCGCCCGCTCGACAACGTGCTCGTGCGTGTCATGAGACAGCGTGCGGCTCGAGCGCCGAGCGTTGGGGAGTTATTTTCTCCGCTTACCACGGGGCTCGACAACGCGCTTCTTGACCCATGCTCGATCGCTAACAAGGCTATCGACGCGACGCTACGCGCGCGTTGTCTAGCAACGGGCATGACGGCAGCGCAGGTCGGTACGGTCGAAGACATCGTGGCCGGTCAGATCAACATCTTCTCGGGGAGCGACCTGAACCGCCCGCCGAGCCCCGAGGAGGCGGATACCACCACCTTTGGCGTGGTGTTCACGCCGACCCTTGGCGGCGCAATCAACCGTGCCGTGTTCTCGTTAGACTACTACGACATCGATATCGGTAAGGTTATCGGTACCTTGGGCTCTCAAGAGGTCCTGGACCAGTGCTACAAGCAGGGTCTCACCGAGGCGTGCGGTCGTATCGTCCGCGTAGGTGGCACCCTCACGCTTCCGGGCTCCGGCATCCAGCTGTTCACCACAAACCTCGACTACTTCCGCGCCGAAGGCGTCGAGTTTGCGGGCACACTGGGCTTCGATCTCGGCAATGTCGGGCAGTTGACGCTGCAGGCGAACCTTAATAAGTACTTAACTAAAGAAAGTCTGAGCTCCTCCTTCGCGGACGTCGTCGACTGCAATGGCTACTTTGGTAACCAGTGCGGGAACCCGATGCCAGAGATGCGCTGGACCCAGCGCACCAGTTGGAGTAAGGGGCCATTCGGCGTATCGCTTCTGTGGCGGCATTTCGGGTCTACCAAAATTGAACCGGAGCAAGAGTCTGACACTTTCGCCCAGTTTCGCGAGATCGATGCGTACGACTACTTTGATCTGTCGGCCAGCTGGAACTACACCGACAATATCTCGGTGCAAATTAGTGCGCTCAACGTGACCAATGAGGATCCGCCGGTCCTTGGAAACGAGGCAGCAACGACGGCGGCTAACGGCGGTAACACCTTCCCCAGCGTCTACGACACTCTGGGTCGCGTGTACACGGTCGGCTTTAATGTGAAGTTCTGATCCAACCCTGCTGGTCTCTGGCCAGAAAACGGCAGGCTTCGGCCTGCCGTTTTTTTTGCCACCTCATTGTCGGCAGCGTCGGCGCCCTGCAGAATCGGCAGATGACAAACCGTATCTCGACATGGGCATGCTCGATAGTCACCCTGATCGTCGCCCTTCTGCTTGGCCCGGTCACCGCCTGGGCGCAGGTTGCGACCGATACTCCCATGCCGACGGCAACGGCTACCGAGGCAACCGCGAGCGCACCCGCCGCCGCAGCCGACGCAAAAGCCGAACCCGAAATGATCTGTCGCAATGTCCGTTCCACGGGCTCGCGTGTGCGCAAGGAGCGGGTCTGCACCACCCGATCAACCTCGAAGGACGCCAAAGATTGGCTGAAGCGCCAACAAGAACGAGGAGCCACCGATAACGCCGGCGTGAACGGCGGCGGCTGAGCCTTGGCACTGCCCGTCGGGCAACTCGTTGACAGCGCCATCGCCGCTGCACGCAGCGGTCGTCATGCCGAGGCCGAGTCTCTCTGGACCGAAGTGCTGCGGATAGAGCCCGAGCACCAGCAGGCGCTCTTCAGTCTCGGGGTGCATCTTTTGCAACGCGGCGAGTTCACGCGTGCTCGTCAAAGATTGCTGGCCGCGCATCAGCGTGCGCCCAACGATCTGCTTGTATTGATGACGCTCGCGTCAGCCTGTCGCTTCATGAAGGATCGCGATGGTGAACGCGAGGCGATCGATGCAGCGCTCGCTGCCGACCCGTACTACCTGCCGGGCCTGCTTGCGCGCGGCTACTGGCTCGAGTCGCATGCCACCGTGAGCGCTGCGGCAGCCACCTTTCGCAATGCGCTCAAAGTCGCGCCGCCGGAATCCGCGTGGCCTGATTTTTTGCGCGAGCAATTGCTGCACGCCCGCGAGCTCGTCGAGCGGCATGGCCGCGACTACCAAAAATATCTGGGCAATACGCTCGCCAATCTGCTTGACGATCTGCCCGGCGGCCAGCAGTCACGCTGGCGCGAGGCCGTGTCGATCATGGCGGGTCGCAGCCGACCTTATGTCTCGGACAGCAACCAACTGCATGTGCCGCGGCTACCGGCAATTCCTTTTTTTGAGCGCAGCCTCTTCCCCTGGGCAGAGCGTCTGGAAGCGAACACTGCACAGATCCGTGCAGAGCTCGAACAAGCGCTGCAGACCCACGACGAAGGCTTCGCGCCCTACATCGGCTATCGACCCGGCGAGCCGGTCAATCAGTGGCAAGAGCTCAACCATTCGCGCCGTTGGAGTGCGTACCACTTGTGGCGGTCGGGTCATCGGGTCGAGGCGAATCTCGAGCGCTGTCCGGTGACCGCCGCCGCACTCGCTGCCGTCGACATGGCCGTCATTGAGGGGCTCTGCCCGAACGCCATGTTCTCGGCACTCGCGCCCCACACACGGATTCCGCCGCATCACGGCGAAACCAATGCGCGCATCGTCGTGCATCTGCCACTCGTCGTGCCCGAGGGCTGTCGCTATCGCGTGGGTTTCGAGGAATGCGACTGGCAAGTCGGCAAAATTCTGGCCTTCGACGACACGCTGGAGCACGAAGCGCGCAACGACAGCGATGAATTGCGGATCGTGATGATCTTTGATGTGTGGAACCCGCTACTGACCGAGGCTGAGCGGGAGCTCGTCAAAGCCATGACGTCGGCGGCCCGGCTTTACAGTCGCTAAGACAAAAAAACAGGCCGGCGTGAAAGCCGGCCCGGAGAAAAATCAGTCCAGCGAGCGCAGCACCCGTTCGAGATATTCGGACTGCAGGCGACTGCGTGCCGCCGCCTCGCTGTCATCGGGCGTGAAACCCTCGATCTCCTCGCCCGCCACGAGCTCACGGCGCGCGAGCAGTTTTTCCACGGTATCGAGTCGGGTACGCGTCACCGCCAATTCGGTGATCAGCGCCAGCGTCACGCCGTAGAGCCGATCGAGCATCGGATCGTCGGTGAATTGCGGGGAATCCGGACGGCGCCCGGTGGCGGCTGCAGCTGCGGGCTGGATGGGGTCAGCATCAAAAGGGAGGGAGTGATTCATGTCCATGCTATCCATTCGCCGCGATTCCTTTCGCCGCTTGCCACGCACCCACTGCATACCAGGCGGGCGCTCGTCCGAAATCTTCGTGCTGTTCGTCGCTGTTGGCAGGCTGCCCCAGGGGCGGCGCCGTACAGCGTGACTCGAATACATTGGCCGAACCAAAACCCGACTTCGCGAGTAGCGCCGCGCAGTCGGTTTCGTGCAGCGCGCTCCAGAAGGGTTCGTTGTTGAAACGGCCATCCCAGTCGCGCATGAACTGCTCGAACGCCGGCAGACCGCGATAAGGCGGCTGCTCGAGATGAAGGGTCAGCCCACCCGCACGCAGCAAACGGTGCGCCTCGGCGAATATTTTGGGCAGGGCTTGGCGCGAAGTTTCGTGCAGCACCATGGTGCTGAAGACGAGATCGGCTGAACTGTCGGCAAGCGGCGTGGCCGTCGCATCGGCCTGCAAAAACTGCACGTCGTCGAAACCTCGGGCGCGCGCACGGGCATGGCCGTAGCGCAGCATTGGCGCGGCAACATCCACGGCAATGATTTCGGCGTCCGGAAAAGCCTCGCGCAGCGGCAAGGTGTTATGCCCAAGCCCGCAGCCAAGATCGACGATGCACCGCGGCGAAAATCGCGGGTGATGACGCTTCAACCAGGCCACGAGCGCGCGGCCTGCGGCGTCGTTCCACGGACCCCCGCTGCCACCGATGGTCGCGTACATGCCCGCGTCGTAGTTCGCGGCATTGGCCACATCATCGGCAATTCGTTCGGCGGTATAGCCCCCCTGCATGAGGTGGGTATCGACAGCCGTGACGTAACGGGGAAGATCGAGCGTGGGGTCGAGGCGCAAGGTGGCAGCACCCTTGTTGGCGGCCTGCGCCGCGCTGCGCAGACGCTCGGCCTCGCGAGCCACCAACGTGCGACCCGCATGCTGGCGGATTTCCATGGTGTTGCGACGCACCAGGCTGAACGCCCGATAGGTCGGGTCTTGCTTCATCGCCGCGGCGACTTCGTGTCGGTCGGCGGGTTCGTGACCATGACGCATCCACCAGGCATTGAGCACGCGCGACTCGTAGGCCTCGCGCACCTTGGGCGCCAACCGCTGCGCCACACGGGCATTGAGATGGGCCACGATATCGAAACGCGCCATCTCGTCGTGCTCCGCGGCCGGCAGCAGCGCATGACGGCCGATGGTGTGCCATGGGGCGGGGTAACTCATGCGGCGGACGGTACCGCGCCGGTATGCTTTCGGGAAAATCGATTATTCTTTAAGATCTTTTCGGTTTTTCCGAACCTTTTACAGGCGCCTGCGGGAGCCCTTACTTCAGGTATTCGCATGCGCCATCTCAATTACACCCACCTGCTCTACTTCTGGAGCATCGTTCGCGAGGGCGGGGTCGCCGCGGCGGCGGCGGCGATGCACGTTACCCCGCAGACCGTGAGTGGCCAGGTCAAGTTGCTCGAAGATCAATTGCAGGGCGCCCTGTTCGAAAAACAGGGTCGGCGGCTCGTACCCACGGAGCTCGGCCGTATTGCCTACGCCTATGCCGAAGAAATCTTTCCGCGCGGACTCGAACTCGCGAGCGTGCTGCGCGGCGCGCGCACGCGCGGCAGTCGACAAGTCACGGTCGGAGTCGCCGATGCCGTTCCCAAGCTCATCACCTGGCGCGTGCTCGAACCGCTACTCGCCGGCGACGGCAAGTTCCACGTCATCTGTCACGAGGCACCGCTCAATGCGCTGCTCGCCGACCTCGCCGCCCACCGACTGGATCTGGTGCTGGCAACGAGCGCGGTACCGACCGACTCTTCGTTCAAGGCCTACAGCCATTTGCTCGGCGAATCGGAGATCGGGTTTTTTGCTGCTAAACCGCTCGCTGCGCGTTTGCGACGCGGCTTTCCGCAGAGCCTGCAGGATGCGCCACTGCTCGTGCCCACCGACCGCAGCGCCAATCGGCGCGTGCTCGATCTTTGGTTCGAAAAACAGGGGATCACGCCGCGCATCGTGGGCGAACTCGACGACAGCGCCCTCGTCAAAACTTTTGCGCAACACGGCGTGGGCGCCTTCGCGATCCCGCTCGCCATAGAAAAAGAAGTCACTCGGCAATACAAGGTAATGCGGGTCGGCCGCATCGAGGGGCTGAAGGCTCGCTTTTATGCGATCTCGACAGAGCGTCGAATCAAACATCCGGCGCTCGCCATGATCACCGAAACGGCCCGCACGGATTTGTTCTCGCAACCCGCCGCGCGGCACTAATCGATTTGAGTGCGACTAATCGCAGCGGCTGGTCGAGACGTTATCGAGTTCGCCGCGTTCGCTCACTTCGAGCCGTACCTCGATGGGTCGACAGCAGATCTGGCAATCTTCGATGTAACTGCGCGAAGCATCGGTGAGATCGAGCATCGAGCCATAGGGCTCGCCACACCACGGGCATTGCAACTCGACGAAGACGCCGAGCTCCGCCGTGCCACCCTCCGCGCCGCTACCAATACTTTGACCAGGTTCGAACACCGGCTCGAGCCCATAGAGCGCATCGATGCTCGCCGCATCGAGCGTCGTCACCTCGGCCAGCAGTTTTTTCGGATCGGCCCGCATGTGCCAATGATAGACCGACCCCTGTTAGACTGGACAAAACATCTAGCTTGGACCAAACATCGCGCCGGAGACCCTGTCATGTTCCGCAACTACCCCGCGATTTTCGGCTGCAGCCTCGCCACGCTCGTCACTTTCGCTGCAGCGACTGCCGCCACCG
>Ga0194123_10007579_pt1 | contig 10754 bp, 10 predicted proteins | sample TA2MahsurfametaG_5_FD_155479 | JGI IMG/M metagenome (GOLD analysis project Ga0194123, IMG submission 155479) | Freshwater microbial communities from Lake Tanganyika, Tanzania - TA2015023 Mahale A surface | ecosystem: Environmental > Aquatic > Freshwater > Lake | place: Tanzania: Lake Tanganyika... | reverse complement strand
TGTATTGTATAAATCAGGCGCGTCGTTCACGGGCATTGAATCTACCGTTGTTTTACTATCCTGATTGTTATTAAAAGCTATTATTACTTTTTCCCCGTTAGTTCCTGTTAATTGGTTTAAAACTTGTTGCTTTATTAATAACTGCTGTTCCTCGGAAGGGACGCCATTATTAAAGTTTATTACCGCGCGCCCCGAAAACCCGTTGTTTACTTCATTCAAAAGATAGTTTGCAATAGATTCCTCTAATTCGGCGTATGCAAGCGCCCCGTAATAATCAACGTAACTATAATATTTCATTCCTACGGAATAAGGTCTAATAAACATTATTTCGATAGGTTCTTTACTACAACCAAAAGCGGGTATTCGTTTTGGCGTAAAGTTTCGTAAGTCTTGCCAGTTGTCGCAGTAATAATACGCTTCTACTTTGCCTTTTTCGTTGCATTTTTCAGCGCGTAAAAGTTGTATAGGAACGTGGTAAACCTTTGTAATTTTCTTCCTATCTTTTGAATAAATTACTTGAACAGCGCATTGACCTAATAATTTTAAATCACTTATTAAATGCCGCATACATTCTTTAGAAAACAGCGCCATCATTTGCGCGTATTCGTTAGGTTTTTTTGACGCATTTACGGCGCTTAATCCTTTGCCATAAACTAAACGTGTTATGTTATTTATAACGGCGTTATTCGTTGTTGAGTTCGTGTACCTATCAATTAAATATTGATAGTAATTATTGTCGTCGCCGTATTCAACCCACGCGTCGCGTTTAGATTCTTTTATTTCAGGTCTTGTATATTCACTTAATTTAAGAACGTGTATATTATTCATAAACTATAAATTCATTTGTTGTAGCGTTGGTAGTATATTGACCATTATTAACGCTGTATGTTACTATTGATTGATTCGTACAAAATATCCTATCTTTGTAAATTATATCCGCGTTGTTTTTAAGTACAAGGTTATAAAACCTATTTTCTATTAAATTAAAGGTTGCGGTAATCGTGTTTACATAGTCGCCCGTTGTACTCGAAGTAATACTAACTTGTACTTCGTCGTTCGTTTGGTCGTCCGTAATAAACATACCGTTGTAAGTATTGCTTTTAGGAATAAAACTAAACGTCTGCGGGTTATTACTTTGTTGTAATATAATCATATTAATATAACTACTTTCTTTGTTATTTGTTTCTTAATAAAAAAAGCCGACCCATTTACGGTATCGGCTTCACCTATGAAAAAAATAAAATTTTAATTGTAATCTATTGTAGCATTTGCGCCAGCGCCAGTTGCAAAAATAGTAACTAAAGTCGCTTCGCTTGTACAGTTAATAAAGTTTGCAGGCACTCTTTCCTGAGCCGTAAACGTCAACCCGTAGCCGTTAAAATCGCCTAACGCCGCACCGTTCGAAACAGTACCCGCTGAAACGTCTGCGCCTTGGTCTAATCCCATTAAAAAGAATTGGTCTGTCATTGTTCTTACGACAATTCTTGGTCTTCCGTAAGCCATTAATTTAATTTGCTTATGAGTTGCAACGTCTTGCTTTTTTAATTGAATTGTTAGCGTTTGTTCAAAAAACGTTGTACCGTTTTCTCTACTTGCGTTAATAGTTGTTTCAAAACTATTGTTTCCTTTTAACTCGTATTTATACATAGTTAAGGCTGCGGCTGGAGCCCAGTCTATAATTTGGTCTGTATTTGTGGCGTGGTAAGCTACATCCTCAGAATCCAAGTCGTCGTAATTAATAAAATATATTGCTTTTAGACCTGAAACCGATTCTTTGCATTGTTCTAACCTACCATTTGATATAAGGCAAGACATAATTTCTAAATTTTAAAAGTTATACAATAAATTATTAATTCGCACTGTTCACGATTCCGTATGTAACCATATCTTCAGCAAAACCATATTTAGCGTCCGCAGTAAATCGCATAATTACCCTTACGTTTTGTGAGCCGTCAAGTTCTGCCATATCAATAGTTTTAACTAAGTTCATCTCATTTAACAACCCCGTCGCAAAGTGTAAATTAGATTTAGTTGTGGCGATAGCCGTGTTTGCAGCAAGTCCGTTAGCCATAAATACTTTTATTCCATCAAAGAATACGTCGCCTAAAACTTGGTTTGTACCTTTGTTGTCGTAACCGTTAGCGCCTACACCCGCAGCAGCAAAACCACCTAAAGCGCGTACATACGCTTTGTATATGTTTTGTGAAACGTAAAGTGTTAAGTCGTCTTGTCCGTACATTCTTGCAGGGATAGCATCTACTAAAAGACCTATTTGCGCCACTACGTTTGCACTTGTTACGGAAGTTCCTGTAACTTCTTGTGCGGCAGGTAAAGCAGCATCTACAGCAATTTGCGTAGAAATACCCGCGAATTGACCCGCTGTGTTATTAACACCCGTCCAAATAGTTGTTTCCATAGCGGAAGCCACTTTCTCGGAAACGTGTGCAATTAAATAATCTGAAAATGATTTAGGGAGTTGGTCGAATGCGCTAAAGCCCATTTCAGCCGCTTGCCAAGTTGAATGAAAATCTTTTTTACAAAGTTGTAAATTCACTTGGAATTCTTCAGGTTGTAAAACTTTTTCAGTTAAAGTAATCGTTGAAGTAGCGGCAAAGTCGCAACCTGCGTTGGCAATAATGTCGTCCGTAGCCACTTTTTGAATTACTTGTTTGAACTTTACGTTCGGGTGAATAGTAATACCACCTTTTTCTAATGTCGGTGCGGACAATAAAGCCGCAGCAATGTACTTACCTGCAAACTCGCCAGCGTAAGTAGTTGTAATTGATGTTGTTGTTGGCATCTTTTTTTAGTTTTTAGTTATTTATTTAATTTGTTTAATATGTTATTCATTATCGAATTACCGCCTTTAGAACCAAATTTGTACCCTTCAAATTTTTTTACGTTTTCAGGGTTAAATACAATCGGTTCAACTTCTTCTTCGGAAAGTTCTACTTCAACTTTGCCTTCAAGTTTAGCTTTTAGTTCTTCGTTTTCTTTTTTCAACGCTTCCATTTCAGCAAAAAATGTTTCTTTAACTACGCTTTCAATAGTTTTCTTAATTGTTTGCGCGCTATTCTCGGACATATAATCTTCTTTTTTTGCTTCTTCTTCTTCTTCTACGTCCACTTTTTCTTCTTCTTTTTCTTCGTCTTTTTCTTCTTTGTCTTTCATTTCAGCAATTACGCCTTCTTCTTTAACGATAATTTTACGTCCGTCTTCGGTTTCGTATTCACCTACGGGCAAAGGAATTTTTTGTTCGTCTTCCGTTACTACCACAATTTCTTTTTCCGCTTCAAACGATTCAGCTTCTACAACGGTAATTCCGTCGTCTAATTTCATTGTTTCTAATACTACTTCCATTCCAAGAAGCGTACGAACTTTGTTTAGTATTTGATTTGTGTTCATTATAATGCAAGATTTGGTAATTGATTAATAAGTTTATCTAATTGTGTAACCTTAACTTGTGTGTTTTTTAAGATTTCATTAATTTGAATTTCATTTTGCAACATTTTTTGGGGCATTTCAACACCTAAAGCAGCTGTTTTTTCTTTTAATAATTTAATACCGTCCGCTGCTTTTTTTGCTGCTCCTAATTCTGCTCTCAAAATATCAAAAAGACCGATTAAGGGTGTACTTGCTTTATTAAATGCAGCTTTCTTTTTATCTTTAAAAGCCAATGCTATGTTAATAGCATTTTTAATATCGTCTGCTAAAGCTAACTCTACTTCGTGTTTTGCTAAATCAGTTCTTTCTTGTTGCTCTATTTGAGCAACTTTAAACATCGTAGTTTTTAGAGTATTCATATTTGTTTTTATTTATTAACTAAAATATTGTTTACTTTCTTTTTCAGTAAATCTATTATAAGTATCTAATATTTTTACTGCTTTACCAAGTTCTTGTATATTTTTAGCATTCAAACCTAATTGGTTTGACATTTCGTTAACTTGTTGTATAACAGCCGTTAATTCTTTTACAGAATTTTGAGCCTCTTTATATTTTATAGTTCCTTTCTTTCTAATATCTAAAAATGAAGTAGTTATTTTTGACAACTCATCTTGAACCAATTCTAACTTTTTTGTTTTATCTTCTAAAACTGCTAAAAATCCAGAAGCCAACTCTACTTCGTGCAAACCTAAATCAATTCTTTCTTGTTGCTGTATTTCAGCAATCTTAGACATAGTTGTTTTTAGAGTATTCATAACTTATTAACTTATTTAATTATTACTTGTTCCATTTTTAAGCGCTGTTACTTTGATTAACTAAACTGCCAACGCCCTGCGCTTGTAAACTTCCGTCGCAGCATTTAGATTTATATGTTCCGTCTTTACATAAGCAACCGCGTTTACCACCCTTCGGGCTTGTTTTACTCGGTGTAACAAACGTTGTTTTATTAGTTGTCTTTTTCATCCTTGACCTCTATTTAATTTAACGTATCTTTTACTTGTTTTTAGCTTTGAACTTTTTGAGTGTTGCTTAGGTCTTTTCTTTCGTGTTTTCCTAAGGAACACTTTTACGTTAGTTTGCTTTTTCAAGTTGTTTGTTTATTTATTTATTTCGTATTTGTTCTAACTTTCTTTGCGCCCATTCTATACCTTCGTCGCCACCCCAGCATAACCACATTAAACGACCGCATCCGTCTCCTAATTCTTTATCGGAGTTTTGTCGGTGTCGTTCAAACGCTGCCATTCTTGCAATCGTGTCTTCGCTTATTGGTTCGCCATTTGCTAATTGGTTTGCACGTTGTTTTCCTACGGCAGTTCCGCACCCGCCCCAACCGTTTTCTTCAACGTAGCGTAACGCTATCTTTGCGTTTTCACTTGCTTGTTTCGGGTAGTCCGTATAAGATTCGAGTTTTAGTAGGTTTTTAAGTTGCTGAATAATTTCTTTCTTCTTTTTTTCTTCTAAACTCATTTCGTATTTGTCAGCAAAATACCCCTCAATACTAAACCCTTTTACCTTGCCTTCTTTAACGTCTTTCCACACGTCTTCGTTGTTTACTTTCATTGAAATCATCCAAGTACCCTTTGGCAAGTCAAAACCATATAAACGGCTTTTGTCTTTTGTTTCGTCTTCTATTATCCAGCTTTCCACTACGGACATTCCGTTTAATTCTTGCTTGTGTTCGTAGGTAGCGTTATTTTGGTTGCCACGCATTAAGAATAATTCACTTGCTTTGCGTATCGTCTTTTCACTGAAATAAATATAGTATTCGTCTTTTCCGTTATGTCGGTAAATTTGTTTATTAGGAACTAAAGCAGCCCCCATTAATAAACGCTTTTCTTCGTTTATTTCTTTTAATAATATTTCGTGTTTATTTAAGGCAATAAAATTTTCTTCAATAGCAGGGCTTTTAACAATACTAACGGCGTCAATACCGCTTTGTTCGTCTTTTTCGTCTATTAATAATTCGATTATTTGCATATTACTATAACTTATAAAGTTGCATTTTGTACCCTATTTCTATCCAACGCCTGCGCGCTCGTAACTTCGCCGCTAACTACATACGCTTGCACAGGTACGTTTTGTAATTGCGCTAATTGATTTACACCGCTTGAACCTATCGTGTTAAACTGCGGTGCTGAAACGTTTGTCCCAGCCGTAGCGTCGGGGCTGTTTTGATTTGTACTTTGTTCCCCGCCGTCAAATTTTGTTTTCGCAATAGCAGCTATCTGTAAAGCACCCATTGTACCCGCCGCAATACCAAACGGAATACCAAAAGGAACTCCACCGCCGTTTTTTACGGAAGTAATAATATTTGACGCGGTGTCCACAACTACTTGAGAAATTCTTAACGCCTTGTCCCTTTCAAACATTCGTTTGCGTATTTTCTTTTCTTCTGCGCTTCCCTTCTCTACTTTCTTTAATCTTTCGTCATCGCTTGCGTTTAATAAACCATTTAAAGACGAATAAACATCAACAAACGTTTTAGCGTATTTTAAAATTATCTCAGCTTTACCTTCTAAATCTTCTAAATCTCGCTGCTTTTGTTCTTGTCGTAATCTTGCTAATTCACCTTGAACATATTTTTCAGCGTCTATTTCTTGTTTGCCTGTTTCTAATCTTTTTATAGGTAATTTTTCTAAATGTATTTGGTCGTCCCTATCGCTCCTATCTCTAAACTCTTTTTTAACGTCTTCTATTTCTTTGCTATATTTGGCTTCAATAGCCGTTTTTAGTTCGCCTGCTTTTTTTCCTTTTTTGTCTATTTGGAAAATTTCGTTGTCGCGCTCCAATTCTAACAGTTTTATTCTCTTGTCCATTCCGTCTTCCATCGCGTTAATCTTTTCTTTCTCAACTTGATTAGTATAGTCTGCTATTAATTTGGTAGACGTTCCTGTTTTTTTATTAAAATTACCCATTTTACCTTGTAACTCTAACAAAGTTGCTGCTAAGCTTGCAAATTGAGAATCTAATTTTCCTATTTGGTCTGTAATTTTACCCGCTTGTGCAATAGTTTGACTACCTTGTTTATTGTATGCAGTGTTTTGGTTTTCAGTTATTGATTTTGTTTGGTAATTCAAACCTGCTAACGCATCAGTTTGATTGTTTATAGCCCCTAAACTTTGGTCTATAATACTGTTAGTCTTTTTTTGTTCTTTACCTACATTTTGGAAAATTACTGCATTACCTACATTTAGTTCTTTAAGTTTTGTTTCTAATTCAAAACGCTGTTGCTGAATATTAAATAATTGCTGTTCTATTACTTGTGATTGTATTTTAATGTTTTGATATTTTACAAAATCTTGGACAGATTTATTAATTTGGTCTTGAAATGCCGCTTCGTTTTTTAAATTTTTTAAAGTAGTTCCATATTGTGCATTCATTTGATTTACAAGTTTTTCCCTATCCTTAGAACCTGCATTTGTTTCTTTCAAAGCATTTGCCAATTTAAAAAACTCAACACCTTCTTTTGCTGCTCCATCAACAGCACTTTTTTGTGCTTGTAAAACAGCATCTTCACGAGCTTTAGCCGCTTCCATATTTTTCTTTTGTGCTTCGGTATTTGCGTTTGTTTTTCCTGTTAATTTATCCCAATTAGCAACAGCTAAAGCTATACCTGTAATTACTAATCCTATTCCTGTAAGTGCAAATGCTTTACCTGCAGCTGTCATTCCTTGAAATGCGGTAACGGCTGTTTTACCTAAACCTAAAACCCTTGTGTTTAGTGTATTAAATGCCCTACCTGCATCCTCTAATCCTTCCAATCCTTGAGACAAAGCCATCGCTGCCTGAAGTCGCACCATTGTTTCTTGCAACTTTTCACTCTCGACACCAGTTAACGCGACAGCACCTTCGACCGCACTAAACCCACTTGCAACCGCACCTAATGCTTTGCCCGTTGCTGTAAAAACCCCTTCACCTTTAAATGACGCAATCGCATCGTTTGTGTCCTCGATTTGGTCTTTAAGTTGAGCCGCACGTCTTGCTGCTTCAGCCGCCTCTTGAGACGTTTCACCATACGCTTGCGCTAATCTTTGAACTTCTTGGACAGCTTCTTTATATTGCGTTTTTAAAGACTTTACATTGTCCTGTATTTCTAAGTTAATTGTCCTTGTTTCTGCCATTTCGCTTTTGGAGTTTTATTGTTCTTCGTCTTTTTTCAAGTTGCCAAATTCCTTTCATATCCGTAGGAATAGAATACAACCCTTTCGCTATATGTATATTCTCAGACGCTTGGTAAAATTCGTCTAATTGTAACATTGTAATTATGTTTTTTATCATATCTGTAATATTATTAATGAAACCGCTTGCGAACTATCTAAAAACGTGTATTCAGCTTCTACGGTTATAACGTTTACTTCGTACGCTTCGCCTATTATATCGACGTATTCTTCGCCTATTAAAAAATCATTGTTTTCAGCTACTATATTATCCATTGGCGTTGGCGTTACTGGCACGCATATTTCTACGGCTTGACTTGCCGTTATGGTGCTTGGCGTTATTGTTACTCCCGCCGTAGCGCACGTTAAATCGCATTGTGTTGCTCCGTGCGGTAAGTTTATTGTCGCTTTTATACACTGCGCTTGCCCGTCTAATTCGTAAGGTTTGTTACCATTTATAACACCCCCGATAATGCTTCTGAAATCTAAGTATAAAACAAAATTAACTTCGCCTGTTGTCAAATTGCTTTTCATTTCGTTAATAATATACCTTTTGTCGCGTATTATTATTCGGTCGTTAAGCTGTAAATTAGTCAGTAAGGAAACGGGTAAAATAGTTTTGACATACACAATCCTGTTTTTTAAATTGTATAGGTTAGATAAATACGGAAAATAATACGTTGCATATAAACCGTATTGTATTGTTTCGTTATGTATTATGCTGTTATCAGCCCCAAAATTTAAACTAAATTTAGTACCGTTATGCGTATAATCTTGTCCGAATAACATATATTTGCTTATAGGTTGCGTAGTAACACCATCGTTAAATGCAATATCCTCTGCTAAAGTATCTGACATACCGTATTGATATAACAAACAAGGTTTTGGAACGTAGCTTTGATAATTCGCGTCCAAAAAATATCCTAATATTGCGTAATCTCCAAACGGGTCTGTGGCTCGTGTAAATAACAAATTTTCAAACGGACTTTCAATAATGTATTCTTCTCCGTCGTAATCAAATTGATATTCTACATTTCCATAATGTAAGCCGTTAGTAGCAAAGTAATTTTTATTCGTAAAACTTTCCGATTCCTGATATTTAAAAGCTATTTTTTTATACAACTTTATTCTTTCAATGTCTATTGAATTTATATCCGTGTATTCGGTTATATCTACTAAAGCGCCTTGACTGTACCAATCGTCTAAAGGTAAAATTTCGTATATATTTTGTTCTGTTGAAACGCAAGTACAATTAAATTCTTTTAATACGCCTGCAAAAAAATCTGAAATTTTCATATCAGGTACATAGGCATTTAAATTAATGTTTCCGCTTATTGTAATAGGGTATGTTTGTATCGTACATAATGAACCAAATTGAGTAAAAAACCCGCCAGTATATTCAACGCTTAATATAGTGTAATTTATTGCCATTGTAATTACCATTGCATCCGTAGCCTTTACTTTAAAAGAAATAATTGTATTTAAACCTGAAGTATTACCAATTTCAACTTTACTACTTGCTATTCCTACTGCGCTTGTTTGTATTGTTTGATAAAAATTACCGTCTTGGAAAACGTCAATATAAATCGTACCCGCCGCACTCATTGTTAAAATATTAAATTCTATTTCGTGCATATAAATTTCGTCCCAAAAATATTGTATATTAATATTACTATTAATTAAACTTACAAACGTATGCGCTTGCGGTAAACCAGTAACCCCATATAAAGGGTCTGTAAAATTTGCTTCACTTATGAATGTCACGGCTTGGGCTTCGGGAATAATACTAAAAGCGTTTGAGTTTTTACATTGTAAATACAAATTATTAAAACGGTCGTCCTGTAATATTGCACCATTAAATTGTACGATGTATTTTTGTGCAATTAATTCAAATAACCTTACAACTTTAATAGCGGGAAACAACTCAGTGTATTGTATTTTATGGGTATTTTTTGTAATGTCATTTGCACCGTTATCGTTATATGTCCATAACCTTGTATTTGCTATTAAAGGAAAACGTACGTCGTAATCTGAAGAATCTATTATCCTATTTAATACTTCCGTTCCGTCGTAAGGAAAAGTAAAATCGTTTAACTCTAATAAATTTAATTTATCTTCTCCGAATTTATCTTTTAAACTTTTTAGTTCGCCGAAAAAACCTATTTGGTAATTATCTACATAACCGTTTTTTATATTTGATTTTTCTAAGCGTATTTTACCACGCCTAAAAAAAGTTAAATCAATTTCGATATATGCGTTGCGGTTCGTATTGTGGTTTATTAATGAATCGCCTGTTAATACGTCTCCGACATCGCTTTGATAAAAGTGTTTAAATATGGCGTTGTTAATCGTTGAAGCAGGAACGGTAAAACTTTGCGAATAATCGGTAAAAACTTTGCTTATGTCAAATATGTTTTGAATACTTGAATTTACGTTTATTTGTTCGTCTTGGAATAGTTCTATTTGTTCATAGTCGCCTGATTCAAAAATAGGTTCAATCCATAAACTAATTTTTCTTTTCATTAAATTACATTATTAATAAGGTCGTAAGCAAAATTAAATTCTAATTGATAGTTAATTAATTTTTGGTTTATATGTTTGAATAATTCAGTTCCTTTTGTGTTTAAAATAGCAGGGTAATTATTTACTAATATTCTTTCGCTTAACATTAATTGTTTTAGTAGTTCGTTGTAGCTTTCGTTTACCCAGTCGGTATTTACTTTAATCGTCTTTTTGCCGTTTGCGTTGAATACTTTGCGTTGCCCTTCAAGTGTATTGTAATTAGCGTAATCGCTTTGCAATAAATTGTATTCCGTGTTTTCTATTGATATTGAATTATTTGAAGCAGCATAAAACCAAGTACGTTGCCAGCATCCGTATTTATTTACAAAATCACAAACGACTGGCTCATACCTACAATTTAAGTAAGGCTTAAAATAAGCAGTCCATAAAACAGCATCAGCCGCGTCTAATATTTCTAATTTATTTCCTGAATCGTAATAAGCAGTATAAACGCGCAAAACGTCTCTTAATGAATTATTTGGAAGCCCTTGCGTTTGCGTTGCCCCTGAAACTAAATTTGTGTATTTTGCTTTATATGAAGTTCCCGTTTGTACCATAATAAAACCGCCCCTGTAATCTTCATTCGTTGAC
>Ga0194123_10007575_pt1 | contig 10763 bp, 10 predicted proteins | sample TA2MahsurfametaG_5_FD_155479 | JGI IMG/M metagenome (GOLD analysis project Ga0194123, IMG submission 155479) | Freshwater microbial communities from Lake Tanganyika, Tanzania - TA2015023 Mahale A surface | ecosystem: Environmental > Aquatic > Freshwater > Lake | place: Tanzania: Lake Tanganyika... | reverse complement strand
ATTCATTAATAATAATTGATATTTTATATTTCTGACTTTTTATTAGAAGATAATGTTAATGAATGTTACCAGACTGCAATCAAATTTGTTTAATCATATTATATGTAGTTATAAATACATGTATCCTGGATCGTATAAAGAAATATTATTTCCTGATAAAATACATTATGTTGGGAAAAATCAATGTTCTGTAGTTTCTGATGTATTATATGATTATTTACTAAATACACATAATTATAATTTGCCAGAATGTTCAAGTATGGAATATATAGTTTCGAAACCAATCAATAAAGATTATGCATTAAAACATCAATTAGATTGTTTAGGTCATTGTTATTTACGATTTAATATTAAAAATACACCTTGGATTATTGATGGAACATATAGACAATTTTATAACATTGATCATTGTCCAGACAATATCTTAATATGTGAAGAAAAAGTTTTGTTAAATTTACCATTTATAAAAAATCATCCATACAATTTTTATAAAGAAAATAATAAAATTTTACATATAATTAAAAAGAAGAAAAATTTACTTTTAACAATTGATATATAAATATTAAATGTCAGATGTTTTCTTAGATTCCTCATAATCTATGTCTTCATTAAATTGAATATATGATTGAATATCTTCAACTTTAGTTTCATGAGTCAATGTATAATATGATTTATCTACTTCATCTTTAGTAGCAATGTCTATTATAGAACCAATAAGACCAATTTCTCTATCTCCGGGATCTATTCTTTTATTTTTAATTAACACTTTAATATATTCATTTTCTTCCAAATATCTATTATATTTAATTAAATAGATTCGTTTCTTCTCAACTCTCATAAACTGCATAGCAGAATTTACAGAAATAACACATGTCACTATACCATTACCAGCTTTAATTAAATAATCATTTATATTATCTATAATGTTTTCTACTTTTAAAATAATTAAAGTATTTACTAGTGGTACAAATAATGTTCCTATAAAACTCACTCTATATTCAGCATTACCAGTGAAATCTTCAATATTAATAATATTTTCATCATATTTTGTTATTTGAACGATTTTAACAAATACTCCATCATTATTACATTTATTAATAATTTTTGATTTTAAATTAGACTTTAAGTTAGCATATAGATCTGAATTCATCTGATTAGGATATAATTTAACAATAGTACTAAATTCACTGGTTATAAAAGGATTTGGAATATCGTTGTTTGATGCCATTAATATAAAAATTGATATTTATTTTAATTGATAAATAATCAATTATTTTTCAATGGAATATACACAAAAGAAAATGTATAGCATTATTAGTAGATCGAGATAATACCAATAAAGAACCTATAGAAATAGAATATAATATAAATACTTTTGAAAAATTTAAAGAATTGGTAGAATTCATATTATCAGAAAAAATAGTTAATATGAATTATAAATATCAACCATTATGGAAACAAATCATAGGATCTTCTACTCCACTGTAAGTTCCCATGTTGTGCTTTTTAATACAAAACCTAAACTAATAAAAAAATCTGTAAAAATATTCCAGTCGTCTTTATGGGTAAATGTTAATATATACTTTTTAAACTGATTGTTACGAACACCTTCAAATATTCCACCATTACTTTCTTTAATATTAACTTTAGTAGTAATTTTTTCAGATAATTTACTCATAATATTAGATACATTATCTTCAAGATTTAATGGAAATTTATATTTTGGATGATTATATGGTATAATTACCCATGTTAATTTATTGTTGTCTTTAACAGTAGAATATTTTTCCAAATACATCATACGTAATCTTATAACTTCACAAATATCCATTCTTGTATCTGTGTTAAATTCTTTCAATCCTATGTATTTAGCAATTTTAATCAGGTATTTTTTATCTTTTGATGTGTAACATACAGATCCTTTTAAAGAGGGAATTCCAGTACCTCTCTTTTTTGTTAGATTTTTTTGTTTTTGTTCTCTAATTTTAAAAATATCATTATTATCTACTTTAATAGTTTTCTTTCGTGTTAATGGCTTATCTATTATACCAACGTATTTTGCTTCGGGTTTAGAATCATAGTATTCCAAAACATTGTCGAAATCATATTGAATATCATCATTATCAGTAATTTGAAATTCGCCAACAATTTTAGAATCTAATGAATTTTTAAAATATTGATTTAATGTTAATTCTTCAATCAAATCTTTAGAGTAATTAGTTCTATAATACATTGGAACATCTTCATTTTGATTTAATGGTTGAAAAATATAATATCTATTTCTATATATTAAGTAACCAGGAACATTAAACTTATCATAAATAGTAGAAGTAAAATTATTAAAATCATTTTCAGTTATTAATACCAAATCATTTAATGCCTGATAACAAAAATAGTTTTCAAATAATTCTGCTTGATCGGGAGTAAATGATTTTTTAACATTTTCTAATATTTCTTCTAATCTGTATACATATTTAAATCTATACATTTCTTTAATTTTATTTTTACAAAAGTTGATTTCATTTTTTGCCAATTTACTAGTAAATGTTGAAAAATCTAAATTTGCTTTATTTATTTTTTTATATAATTTACTATTTTTATCATAATGTTTAAAATTTAACTTTTTACTATTACAAACATACATACAATTTTGAAATTCACATTTCATAGGACACTGTACTGCCTGTTTTTTGGCATCATCATCTAATTTTGCATATTCTAATGGTGGTATACAATTTTCAAATGCTTTGACCATGTTTTTATCAAGATTGTTATTGTAATTTTGAGCACAATCAAATGCATTCTCTTGGATCAATCTTTCTACATCTTTAACAAGGATATATTTTAATTCAGCTTTTTGGTACAATATACCTTCTGTGGATAATTGATTAGATCCTTTAACCTTAACTATCAATTTATGTATATAGACATTTGGATAAGGATTATCTTCATCCATTAAAGCCATGTGTACACAAAAGCGTATACCTCTACCAACAACTTGGGCAATTTGACCTAGATGATATGCAGTATCTAAAATAATGATTCTCAAAATATTTCGTAATGTTATACCTTCTGTCATAACTTTTGATCCAATAATAAATTTTATAAATTTACCTTTAGAATTTTCAGGTATAGAAAACACAGAATCTATTATTTTCTTTTTCTCTTCTGGTATTTGGTCTTCTTCATCTTCCGTACCTCCTGTTACAACAACATATGTAGCCGGATAAAATTTTTCTTTGGATCCTTTTTTCATATATTCGGAATATATTTCACCAGTATAATAATGTTTGGTATTTGGTAAAAGCGTATAGTTATTATCAGGAGAATATTCTAAGTAACCATTTTCTATCATTGTTTGTTCAAATAATTCAGTTCCTGTTTTAACGAAATTTGAAAAAATAAATCCTAAACCGGCATTATCATTTACCATATTATCCATTGTAGTTAAAGCTTCTTTAAATTTTGCAGAAAATATACCAACATTTTCTTTCTTTAAAATATCACCCCTAATAGTTTTAAATTTTTCAACATCCACAATAAATTCATTACCTTTTACACCAAGCTTTTTAAGATGTTCATATAGTTCAGTTTTATTTGTTTTGACACATGTACGCAATGCATTAAGACCATCCAAACCATATTTGCCTACTAATTTTCCATCTTGATATACTGGAAATGCAAAATTTGATACAGCAGTTGATTTACGATCTAATGTATCATCCGAGGATTCTATAGCTTCTTTATATGCCATTTCTTGAAAAGGACTCATTTCACATTGAATTAAACTGGTATACATCAACTCTTTAGGTATTTCTCCCATATCAACTTGTTTAGCATATAAATACTGACTAGCGCCTCTAGAATATGATACATATCCTCTCAACATTCTTCCAAGATATTCGCGCCCTCCAGGTTTATAATCCATTAAATGATTTTTATGATTTGTAAATACAAGATCACGATCAATTTGATCATCCTCTGGTCTTAAATAATTTACCAATTCAATAATATCATCGGCTAAATTTTTCATTGGAGTTGCAGATAATAAAATTACACGAAGATTTTTAGAGTTTCTAATAATCGTTTTTACTGCAAGACCATATTCATTACCAACAATATGATGGGCTTCATCAACAACTAATACAGTGTTGTCCAATGATTCTATTCTGTCTGTGGCAATATCACGTTCATATTCTCCTTGTGATGTTTTTCTATATACCTTACTAATTTTATCAGCATCTTTTTCTTTAACATGTTCAATAATTTTTTGTCCCAATACTTTTTTATAGAATGCAACATGAGACATAATTTTATAGAACTGAGATAAATTACTTTTAGCATGTTTTATTTCTTGTTCTCGTTCTTCTTCACCAACATATCCTAATGTTTGGGTTAAATCCTTCATATACTTTTCACCTGTAAACTTTATAATTTCGTCTTTCCATGTTTCTTTCAATATTCTTCCAGGAACTAAAATATGTATTTTAGTGCCATATTTAAGTACCATGTCAGTAAATGCTTCTAATGTTGTAACTGTAGCACCTGTTTTACCGGCGCCAGTATCCCAATCACATAAAATTCCTCTAAACGGAGTATCGGGTGTTATATAATTAGTCAATTGTATTTGATGTGGTTGTAATGTTTTAAGTTTAACATTACAATTCACATCTCTAAATTTTTTCAAATCTGCATAGTTTTCTAGAACAACAGGTTCTTGTCCCCTATAGTTATAAAATTCTCTCTTCTCATAGATATCATTTAAGAAATCTTCATTATTAGGATCTGGATAGGAATAATCTTTGTCCAATGCCTTTTTTAGATTTGACATTATATAATAAGCCCAAAAATTAAAATTTAATATTTGAATAAATATTAAATGAATAAAGATAATAAGTATAATTCTATAGCTTTTAAAAAAAAGTTAGGACAAAGAATTAATAACGTTAAAGGAAAAAAACATTTACGTAATATTTTTTCAATTATACATAATAGCAATGAAGCGTATACTAAAGCAGAAACGGGATTATATTTTGATCTCAATGTATTATCTATTACCACATTAAAAGAAATTGAAGAATATTTAGATGAACATTTTCCTATTGTAGATATTATGCCAATTGATAATGTTATTAAATCGTTATCCGATAATAAAAGTGATACTAAAGATTACTATGGCATGACTAATCAAGAAAAAAACTTTTTAAAAAAATTAGATTCCGATTCTTTAAAAAAGGAATCGGTTGGAATTCCATCATTAAACTAAAAAATCATATAAAAAAATATTATTAATTTATAATATATGAGTGTTATATTAAAAAAATGTATTCAAACGTGTAGAAATGATGAAAATTATTATAGTACAGTGCTATCAAGTGTTAAAATTCCCGATGATTTTTTTTGGAATAATATTGATATTTTTAATTTGGAATATTTAGTAACATATTGTACATTAGAACAAGAAAGTATTAAGAAAATTCTTGATTATAATTTAACAGATTCATTATTGGTTTTAACAAAACAAATTTTAACTAATGATACTATTGAATACTATTTTAAACTTGCACAACATATTGATCTTATTTTAGAGTTTCAAGATGTACCATGTAATTTATTGACTAAATATAAATATTTACTAAATATGGATATGATATCTAAAAACCAATTTTTAGATTTAAAATTTTTAGTGGAAAATATTGATACTATAAATTGGAAATTGATACCATTAAACCATAAAATGATACCTCATATTAATGAAGGTTTTATAACTCTTTTCCAATCTACAAAAATATGGGACAATATTGGATATAGTGATATAGATACTGATACCCTTTTTAAATATAAACATTTTTTTACCGATGATACATATAAAAGTTTATCAGAAAGAAATGATGATTAATGAAAAAAATGATATTTATTTATTTATGTACATATTAATTTTATAATTAATATGGGAATTAAAAATTTAAAAAAATTCTTAGAAAGAAATTTACCCAGTGACTCTAAAGCTATACAAGAAATACGATTGACTGATTTATCGGGACAAGTGTTGGCTATTGATTCGTCTATTTATATATATAAATTTACATGCGGTATACGAAACAGTGCTAAAGATTTATATAATGATCAAGGAGAAAGTGTTACACATATTCATGCAATAGTCAATAATGTGGGAAGTTTAATTCAAAAATCAATATTACCTATCAATATATTTGATGGTAAACCAACTGATCAAAAGGTAAATGTTTCTAATGCACGATCAACTATTAAAAACACTAGTGCTAGTGAATTAGAAATTGTTCAAAGAAAAATTAAATCTATTTTAAGAAAGCTTAATATTAAACCGAAAACTTTACAAGATATTAAAAATATTTTAGAATTGTTCGAAAAATATAAAGCATTAGCAAAATATTATACTAAATTATTAAAAAAGACTACAACTATTGAAACGAGACAAATAACAGAATGTAAAGAAGTGTTAAAAGTAATGGGTATTCCATTTATCCAATCTCCGACAGAGTCTGATCCACAATGTGCACAACTCGTTAAAGATGGTTATGCTTTTGCAACTATGACAGAAGATATGGATTTATTGACCTATGGGTCTACACGCGTGGTCACAAATGTTTCTAAATCGAAAAATCAATGTAATATTTTCAATTTGGAAATCATATTAGAGGAATTAAAAATAACAATGGATCAATTTATAGACATTTGTATTCTTTTGGGTTGTGATTACACATGTACAATACCGGAAATAGGTTATGCGAAAATATATAACATAATTAAAAAATATAAAACTATAGAGAATTATATTGAAAATGATCCTAATATTTTATCTGGTAAAATTGTTGTTCCAGATGATTTTGATTATATTAAAGCACGACATGAATTTAATTATCCTATAGTAGAAACTACAGGACCATTTGTGTGGAAAATACCAGATTATGAAAAGTTGCATAGATTATTAGTCGATAAATATGGTTTCACAGAAGATAAATATTTATACATTGAAAATTTATTGAGTAGTAAATTTTATTCTAAACACACAGGTCAGAAAGAATTCAAAAAGAAAGAAATATTTATAAGTATGGAATCTGATGAGGATTAATTTATCTTATTAAATTATAATTTAATATTTTTTATATTACCTTAATTTAACATGTCAAACAATACTGATGAACCAAGTATATTTACATATACGTCTGGAATTACTGTTCAGGTTTATGGTAGTACAATATCAAAATCATCTTATTCTGGATATCCTTCTCAAATACTGCTGAGTGACAGTGTAATTAATATTGGACCTGATGCATTTAAAGATTTATCATTGAGTGAAATAACTATTTCATCAAATAGTATGTTACAAAGCATTGGGGCTAGAGCTTTTTTTGGAACTAATCTTTCGACTTTTACCGTACCTAATGCATTGTGTATTATTGGTGAAAGTGCATTTGAAAACTGTACAGATTTATCTTTTGTAAATATATTACAGGATTCAAATTTACGAACTGTTGCAGATAGTGCATTTAAGAACTCTGGTTTAGTAACTATTGAGTTACCAAATACAGTTACGCAAATTGGCGATTATGCATTTGCATATACTAAAATATCATCCATTACCATTCCTTGTACTGTCACTTCATTGGGGGCACATTCATTTCGTAATACATTGCTACACAGCATTAGAATATCAAGTTCTGTTGTACAAATTGGTGATTATGCTTTTAGCGATATATCATCATTAACTAGCTTGCAAATAGTTGGGTCTAAATTACAATCTATAGGGAAATATGCATTTTCAAATACTCGTATTACCAGTTTTACCGTACCATCATCATTGATATCTATTGGTGCGAATGCATTTCATAATCTTACTACTTTAGTTACATTAAATATTAGTACCACACTTTCGAATTTACGGTGCATTGGCGATTTTGCATTTTATAATACTAGAATTACTACAGTTAATTTACCATTAACATTAACAGAGATAGGTGACTATGCATTTTCCTATACACATTTGGCATCAGTTAATATCACAGGATTCAATTTAAAAACTATTGGTGATGGCGCATTTGCATATACACATTTAACATCAATTAATATTCCTGCATCAGTATCGTCTATTGGTGGGTCGGCATTCACAGGAATCAACTCATTATCTATTACATTTGTTAGCAAAACTACTAAATTGACCGTTGATCCAGGAACTTTTACAGATAGTTCATTAACTGCAACTTTAGCAATTTACAATTTTATTAAATACACACAGTAAATAATAAAACTAATATAAATTATAAATAACTTTTATTCATTATTTTTCAGAATTAGAATCAGATTCTGATTTATGTTTTTCATCACATTTACATCCAGTTTCAATATCATAATCATTTTCATATAGCCATTTTTTGAATGATATATAATAATCTGGAGTGATGGATTTAAACCATTCATCTTGTAATTGTATCAATCTATTTTTACATGTTTCATCTTCAATTTCATAAATTTTATCATCATAATCATCCGATTCATCGGAATCAGATGATTCAGACGAACATGTATTAGAAATTTCATCTAAATTTGAATTGTATTTTCTTAAAATATCTAGTGGATTTTCATCGAAAATTGTATTATATGAACCAGAATAGGCACTTTGCTTTTCAATATTATTGATAAAAAATTGATACATTTCTTCATCGGATCTACCAATCATATTTGCATCATCTAATTTCTTATATGCATCATATTCTTTAGAAAAAATAGGAGGAACATCATCTTTACCTCTAATGCCATCATTCATTTCAGATTTGAGACGTTGATAAACATTTAGATCAATTAAAAATTTACTACGTCTTTCTTCTTCTTTGGCCTTATATCTTTCTTCTTGAATATCAATAAATGTTTTATTAGTAAGTTCTGTCATTCGTTCTTCTTCTTGCATTTTAGCTAATGCAACATCTTCTTTGTTTTTAAGATCATTTAAAATTTTTAACTTTAGCTTCAATTCTCTTTCTTCTCTACATGATGAATGAGTATCTGAATCCGAATCATCATTATACGAAACAAACATTTGTAAATTTGTATCAGAATCAATACTTACATTTTTCTTACCTGTCAATTTTAGCATGAAATCTTTTACAGATATATTATTGCTAATATAATAAGAACCATTTTCATCAACTAGTTTGAAATCAGATAAAAGTTTATATATATGTTGTATACAATTATTGTCATATTCATAAATTTTCAATTGGCTATAATCAAACTTTAATTTTTGTTGAGAACATACATAAATATATTGTAAAATAGTTGTTAAAGCATGATCAAGAGTTTTATATACTCCATATATATCCTTATCTCGTAAAACAAATGAATTATTACTCATTAATTTTAATACTAAAATAATCTTTAATACAATTTAATTATATTTCATCTATCAATTCACCAGTAGCAGTATAAATGGATGAATTAAAAACAAACCCTACAGGAATTAAGTCACCATATTCATTAACTATTAATGCTTGATTGGGCGGGCCCCTTAGATCATAATAATACACTCTATCATAATATCTACTAGGAAAGTTAAATAATAGTGGTAAATTATACCTATATATAAAGGAATTTCTATTTAAACATGTAAAATTTTCATAGAATCTAATTTTATGCATAATTTTATATAGAATAAATGATACTATCACAATAATTACTATAGTTTTAATAGTCATGTATATATATTATAAAAACAAAAAAATTGATTATTAAACATTTAAATGATATTTGATTAATAATGCTAATGTCCTCCAAAGCAACTAAGAAAACGAAAACTGTTCAATCTACTACCGATATGGAATATGATATTGATACTGATTTTACTAATGATGTATTAAAAGCCGATTTACAAGATGAATTAGAAAAGAAATTCACATTTGTTATTGGCCAAATGTCTACTAATATTAGCGTTTTTAAAATGTATGAAAACTTTCAGAAACAAATTTTAGGAATTTTAAATGAAAAGTATGGCAAGGATTTAGAACCATTACAAGTGGATGAGGAGGATGATGTTGCTGATTATGATTTACCTGATAAAAAAGCCCCTAAAAAGGGTGCTAAAAAGACCAGTAAAAAGGCATCTAAAAAGGCTGTTGAAGAAGATGACGATGAAGCTGAAGCAGAAGCCGAAGATGATGATGAAGAAGATGCAGGAGAAGAACCAGAGAAAACTGCTAAGAAAGCATCAAAAAAAACTGCTAAGAAAGCCGTAGAACCAGAACCTGAGGAAGAGGATGAGGAAGAAGATACTCATCCACCTCCAAAGAAGACTGCTAAGAAAACTGCTAAGAAAGCAACCGCAGAACCAGAGGAAGATGATGGAGAAGACGATACACCTCCTCCAAAGAAGACTGCTAAGAAAACTGCTAAAAAGACTGCTAAGAAAGTCACTGAAGCAGAAGATGAAGAGGAAGATGAAACACCACCTCCAAAGAAGACTGCTAAGAAAACCGCTAAAAAGACCGCCAAGAAAGCAACTGCCGAACCAGATGAAGATGACGAAGCAAATGAAGATGAAGAGGAAGACGAAGATACTCCTCCACCACCTCCAAAGAAGACTGCTAAAAAAGCGGCTAAAAAATAAATGAAATTTAATTATTTTATAACATATTAAATACAATATTTTTAATATGTCGGAAACTATACCGGAAAATAAGCCAAAAAGGACAAGAAAGCCAAAAATACCAGAAGACATACTGGAAAATAAGCCA